>ERZ780033.360-NODE-360-length-17526-cov-6.01792_pt1 | contig 17526 bp, 20 predicted proteins | sample MGYA00511024_ERZ780033 | MGnify/ENA primary metagenome ERZ780033 (study PRJEB29588, sample SAMEA2157043) | human gut metagenome | biome: human gut; feature: human-associated habitat; material: faeces | place: Denmark | collected 2008/2010 ... | reverse complement strand
CGGAGGCATATGTGCTGGCTCCGACGGCCGTCGTATATTCCGCCGTGGCTGTAGCCCGATTGCCAACAGCCACAGCAGACTGTCCGGCAACCGGATTACTGTCCGTTTCCGATTTCAGACCGGCTATCGATTTATTTCCGATTGCCACGGAATTATACGCATTTGCATGACTGTTATTGCCATAAGAGGATGAATTCCGGCGATCTGCGACGGCCTGTCGCCCTACGGCAGTAGCATCTTTGCCGTTCGCCTCACTGTTATAGCCAATTGCAATCGCCTGTTCGGCAATCAGACGCTGCGGATCATTAACCGCATCCGCCCTATAACCGACCGCTGCATTTTCACCGATAGCAATCGACCGTGTCGTATTAGCGCCTGCATTGGCTCCATGGGCAACAGAAGCATAACCATACGCATGAGCACCTTTTCCCGTCGCAATACTGCCATTCCCCATAGCCTTGGCACCGTCACCGACGGCAACAGCAGAAATACCATCATTATGATCAGCCGTATCAGTCGTATCACCGGCCTGGCTGTCTGCACCAACCGCGACACTGCGGTATCCCTGTGAACTGCTGTTATCTCCAATCGCCACACTGCTGCTGCTCTTTGTCACTGCATGATTGCCAACCGCCACATTATTAGTAATACCTCCGCTGAATCCCAAATCTTTTCCAGACTTCCAACCAGCATGATCAGGGTTTGGGGCCATTGTTGCAAAATCAAACTTGGCATATAAAACATTCCCTTCTCCATCTTTGGCTCCGGTATCACAATAATAGTCATTTCCCTTTTTTACTAAATCAACGGAACCATTCCAATCATATTTTTTTCCGTTATGCGTTACGCCCGCCCATGGATTTGTTGTTTCCCGATATATCTGAATATTATATGATTCATAATTTGCTTCCGAACCGGCTTGGGAAAAATTACCTGCAGCCACATTGCCGACAGCTTCTGAATTATCTGTTTTCCCTTTGGAAGCCGATTGATCAGACAGCTCATATGTTCCATTCGCATCTTGATATAAAATCACATTACTCGTACTGTTGATATGCCCTCCATCCGCCATATATCCGGCAGTAACGGCACTTACGGTATTAATACCTGCCATACTTCCCCAAAAAACTGTTCCACCGATGCATGCTAAGATACACCGCTTACGCCATTGATTCCACCTCATTGCAAATCATTCCTCCCAACTTACCATTCGCACAACCTGCAAATTACTGTCATGAATAATATTTTCCTGCAGATATCTCCCCTCCCATCCTCCTTTTAATTTATATAAACTGATCAGATTATTTCTCATGAATATCCCGATCAGATAAGACAGCCTATACATCCTCATTCCTACCGCATGTAAAAATTTATTTATATGCAGTATTTTGAATATTATATATGATATCCATATTATAATTATTTATACTTTATTACATAATACCGCTTATATAAACCAAAAGCAATCTTTAATTGCCTTAATCAAATACACCTCTAACCCTACCCCCCCCCGAATTTTATCGATATATTCTGTTTTTTACACCCAATAAATTTAAACAGTAATTTACGCAAAAAAAGAAATCGTTCACATCCGAACGATTTGAGTCATTCTTCCTTTTCTTAAAGATATATTTCCATTCATGAATAATTATTCTATTTATATTAAAGACCACTTGATTATAACATCAATTCGTAAGCATCAGAATTCCCCATCCTGTCACAACAATATTCTTCCTTTTAGCATGGAATAAGGTCGATATGACATAAAGAATACAACCACTGTCCTCGTTTTGATTTAGTCATTTGAGACGGCTAAAGAAACTACGTTTCTCTTTCAATACGCTTTATCTAGTTATTTCTACCCTTTGTCTATTTGCAATAAACCACAAAAAAGACCTCTTTCGAGGTCTTTTTTTGTTGCCTGTATCTCAGAATACATAGTTCAGGGATACGGTGGCCAAATTATCGTAGTCGCTGCCATCCTTCGCGTCTACATCGAAGGCATATTCGCCGTGAAGTTTTACATTCTTGGCGAGGATGACATCAGCCTGGACAAGCCAGTAATCCACATCCGTTTTGCTGATTGCTTTATCAATCGGACTCACGATCACAGGTGGTGCTGAATTCGCAAGAAAGGCTCGAAACTTAATTCGCCCCAAAAGATTATCCTCTTTTATGATTAGAGTCATCGCGGTAAGCGAGTATCCTCAGCCGCACTGTGTACGCCAGTTCCTCATAAATAAGAAGCCTTACCGTATTCCATTTTTCCTAAAATATTTAATATGAACCGGTATTTAAAAAAGGATCTCCAAGTGTCATCCGGGTAATAGATTCTTCACTCAGTGACACTGCCCCGTTTCCCGTTTTTCCCACAAGGCTTTTCCGATTCCTGTAAACGCGCCAGACTCCATCCGGAGTGCCAGCGAAGAATCTGTACCCGTAATGAGGGCATCGGTAAAGCGTCATCCTGAAGCGACAAGCGAAGGATCTATTGCCGTGGTGAGGAAAGCCGTAAAATTTCATCAGAGTAATAGATTCTTAACTCTGTGTCACCGTTCCGCTTTCCCGTTTTTCCCACAAAACATTCTTACCCCCGTTCAGAATGACCACGTACGGTAAAACGTCATAATGAGCGCCAGCGAAGAATCTGTACCCGTAATGAGGGGGCCGGTAAAGCGTCATCCGGAACGCAAGCGAAGGATCTACTGCCGTGGTGAGGAAAGCCATAAAATGTCATCAGGGTCATAGATTCTTCACTCTGTGTCACCATTCCGCTTTCCCGTTTTTCCCACAAAACATTCTTACCCCCGTTCAGAATGACGCTTTAGGGAAAGACGTCTGACATCATCCTCACAGCTTTCTATGATGAACCAATTATTTGACCGATTTAGTTGCAATATATGTTTTTATATTCATATCATGGAGCCTGCCGATACCATTTGTATCTTCATATAAATCAATAAGCATGAACCCCGCTTTTAACTGACCCCCTATCTGCTCGGCCATAGTATGCGAAAACTGCATCCCGGATCCTTCTGCCATCATAAAATCCCTGGCTCTTTTATCTTTTAACGGATTAAACGGCATTGCCCAAACTATTTCTTTTTCTTCATCGTCAACAATATAGTTTATCTCATTGTTCAGTCCTGACAGTAAACTGCCGCCTTTTCTCAAAACCCTGTAAGCTTCATTAAAAACATGCTGTACATCTTCAACATAACAATTTGAAACCGGGTGGAATATAATATCAAAACTTTCATCTGCAAAAGGAAATTTCTTTGTCATATCTCCTTCAACAGCATTTATATCATAACCTTCTCTTTCTGCTATCAATAATTCAGATTTTATCTGCTTAGATGAATAATCAAGCACTGTACATTCTGCGCCTAAAGCATTAAAGATAGGCATTTGCTGCCCGCCGCCTGATGCCAGTCCCAGAATTTTCTTTCCTTTCAGGCTGCCAAGCCACTCATGAGGAACAAAAACAGTGGGCGTCAGCAAAACATTCCAGCTTCCATTCTTTGCATTTATATATTCTTCATGAGAAACAGGTTTCCCCCATTCCCAGCCTTCTTCAACCCATTTATCAATTGTATCTTTATTAATCTCCTGATATGATTTCATGGTTTACATGCCTCATCTCTACATTATATGATTAAACCAAATACTTTTAACCCGCCAACCGCCCAATTCTTCACAAAATCGTTTCCGCCGTGCCCACATACCATTGCGGCCATTTCTCTTTTATTTTCGCTGCTAACTCTTTCTGCTGCCTCTCATTTTCCACCATCAGGAAAAAAGCGGATCCTGACCCTGTCATCATCGCTTTTTTGCAAAGAGAGGACAGATAGGAAAACGTTTCCCCAAGAACGGGCTCCGCCTTAAACAGGACGTCTTCAAAATCATTGGAAAGAGATGCCAGCAGCGCAGCGCGGTCTTTATTTTTCAAAGCCTCTATACAGCTTTCTGCCGTACCTGCCCTGCGGCGGGGGCAGACGTCCAGCAGTCCGTAGGCTTTCCCTGTGGAAATAGAAACACCGGGCCGGACAATAACTACGGGCAGCCCCGCCCAACCGGCAAGAGGAGTAAGTTTTTCACCGATCCCTTCACAACGCCGGCACCCGCCTGCCACGCAGAAGGGAACATCAGCCCCCAGTCTCGCCCCCATATCCGCCAACGCCGCAAGAGAAAGCCGCTGCCCTGTCATTCTGTTTAATCCGCGGAGGACAGCCGCCGCATCGGAGGATCCGCCGCCCATGCCCGCTTCCGACGGAATCTGTTTCACCAGTTCCATGTGGGCACCGCCGGAAAATCCTGTTTCTCTGAAAAATAATTCCGCCGCTTCCCACATGAGATTTGCTTTCCCCCCCGGCGCAAGCCCTTCTTTAATGGAAAGAGAAATCCCTCCCGCTTCCGTAAGTTTCACTTCATCGCAAAGAGATATACTGTGCATCACGCTGTCAATCTCATGATACCCGTCTTCTCTCTTTTCCCCCACCGATAAAGTCAGGTTGATTTTCGCATAAGCCTTTTCTGCAATCATTATGGTCCCCATTCGTTATTGATGGCTCTATTATATCATTCCGCCAGCGGCATAATAGATATGAAATACTTCTATATCGAAATGATTTGTTGTCATTTGACTTCCTTTCCCGTATAATTCGATATATAGAACATTGTAAATATATTGAATTGTAAACAAATCTTTTGTGAAGAACCCGAAATTGAAAGGATGAATTTTATGTACGGCATGTTTTTTGATACATATGATACCCCTGTGTACCGCCCGCCAAGTGAAGCGGCCAGCTTTATTCTCCGCGTAACCCGCGGCTGTGCGCACAACAACTGCACCTACTGCAATATGTACCGCGGTGTCAAATTTGAAAAGCTTTCTGATGAACAGATCATGCGCCAGATTGAGCTTGCCCGTGCCACTGACGCGGAAGGCGTGCGCCGCGTATTTCTTGCTGACGGCGACGCCCTTGTACTGCCCACTGACCGTTTGCTGAAAATCTTGGCAGTATTGAAAGAATATTTCCCCAACTTAGAAAGAGTAGCTTCTTATGCCGCGCCGGGAGATATCCTCCGCAAATCCGTGGAAGAACTCACCTCCCTCAGAAAAGCGGGACTCACCCTGCTCTACTACGGTATGGAAAGCGGCGATTCCCAGACACTGAAAGAGATTCGCAAAGGAGTAAACGGCGAGCAGTCCATCGAAGTGGGCAAACGCGCCATCGCCGCGGGAATGCAGCTCTCCATCATGGTCATCCTCGGCATCGCAGGCGTAGAAGGATCGGAGCGCCACGCTCTTGCCACCGCCCATGCCATCAATGAAATCAAGCCGACCATGCTTTCCGCGCTGTCCCTCATGCTCTATCGCGGCAGCGAACTGAAAGACCAGTTTGAACGGGGCGAATTCCATCCTCTGCCGCCGGCGGGACTGATGAAAGAACTCAAACTGATCATGGAGAACGTGCATCTCCCTGACAGCGAACGTATGATTTTCAGAAGCAATCACGTGTCCAACTATATCCGTCTGGCGGCGACACTCCCCGCCCAGAAAGATCAGCTGATGGAGGACATAGAGGAAAGCATCGACTACCTGTCCCAAATGAAAGACTGGGATATTTACAACCACGACTGGACAAAATAGTTATGACAGTAAAGGAGACTATTATGAAAAAATTACTGACTTCCGCAGCACTCGCCCTGACTCTCACCGCCGCAGGCATGACTTCCTACGCCGTAAACTGGGTCTGCCTCGGACAGGACGGAAACGACCGAATCTATTATGATACCTCTTCCGTTTCCCGCCAGGGCAACCTGGTTGCCGTCACCATGCAGGAACGGGAAGCGGATGGCGAGGCAGAGGAGTACAATTATCTTTTTGATACCCACCGGAAGAAATACACCCTTGCTTCCAAAATTGAATATGATCGAAACGGGAACGTCAAGAAAATTGAAACTTTCCATGAATCGGATTTCGGATGGAAAAAAGTGAAAGAAAATTCGGAAGAAGAGCTGCTCTATAAACAGATTGTGAATAAGCCGGCCACTGCCTCACTGTAACCGTCCATAAGCGGGAAATCAGCAGCGAGGTGGGAATATATCCATATCTTCACAATACGGAAAGAAAAACATACGCTGTCAATTTCGAACCGCTGCTCTCGGGCATCGGACTTCCTCTCCCCATTTAAAATCCCGCCCATTGAGCAGTACGTACCGCCGGAAATGTATAGAAAATGCAAAAGCCGTCCATTCGGACGGCCGTAACCTGTATCTTTATTAAACTGTTTTCGCAACCAGCGCCTCTTGAAGTACCTTAGAAAAATTAATCCCTTTGTCCAATGCCCGCTGATTTAACCATGCTGGAATTGTCAATGTCTTTTTAACCGATTTCGTGTTTTTCGCCAGATCCACATCAGATTGAATCAACGTTGCGAAAGCATTTTTATCCAGTCTCTTAATTTCTTTAATGTCAGTCGGCATAGGAGGCTGCACTCCGTCTTCCATCATTCCTAATACGTACAGCTCCATTGCCTCCGCGGCTCCGGACAAAATCTCTTCCATTGTATCACCGTATGTAGTACACCCTTCTAAATCCGGAAACTCTGCCCACATTCCATCTGCGTCTTCGTGTATAACCGCCGGATAAATAAATAACATTTTCATTACCTCCTTTGTCACCCATGCGGGGCTTATTTCAGCCCCGTTCTCTTTAGTATGGCGTTCAGCAGTCCCTTCGGCATATCTTTGCCGTGGACAGCTATAACTTCAAACTTATCGCCTTTGACAAGCCTGTGATGGCTTCCACGCTGTCTCACGTCTTGCCATCCATTTTTCAAAAGCAGTTTCAGTAAGTCTTTGTCTTTCATCCTGCCATATCTCCTTTATTGATTCTATTGTAGCACGTGTATACGTATGTATCAATAGGAATATCTCGTCTTTAACCTGCTATTTTATACAGGAATGCGGTCAGAAGAATTATTAGCACTCACTCTGTCAGATTTTTATGAAAAAGAAAAAAGTATACGTGTTAATAAAACCTATTCACGCCTGCATAAAAAAGACATCATAACATCGCCAAAAACGGAAAAAGGAAATAGAGTCATCCTGCTTCCACAATTCATTGTGGATATGCTCGCCGATTATATTAACCGCCTGCCATATATTAAGCAGAATGAACGCATATTTCCTTGTACTAAATTTTGGCTTTTCCGCCATATGAAATTAGGATGCAAGCTTTCGGGTGCAGAACAGATACGAATTCATGATCTGCGCCACAGCCACGCAAGCCTATTAATTGAAATGGTTTTTTCTCCCTTACTTATAAAAGAACGTTTAGGACATGAAGATATTAAAACAACTCTTCAAACCTACTCCCATTTATACCCGTCTAAGCAAGAGGAATTAACCGCTAAATTAAATGATATAGGACGCAATAGTATCAAAACAGTATCAATAGCATAAAAAAAGACCGCGGAACATCTGTATTTATAGTATGTCCCACGGTCTTTTAGATTATTCCGGATCAATAATGAAAGAGAGAGAAGAGAAATACTTCGGCGTGGTATGTTCATCCTCTTTCTCCCCTGCCACTTCCACACCTACTACGTTCAGACCGTTTGCGCTGACAGTAACTGTAGCGTAACCGTCCGCGTCGGCTGTGGACTCATTAGTCAGGTCATTGATGACGTCCTTGATGAGAGGCGCGTTCGCATAGGGCTTGCCATCTTTATATACACGGATTCTATACGTATCGCCCTTGCGGAGCGTCAGTGGATTCACCTGGGGAACGATCTGGATCGGCACATTATAAATGCCGCCCGGTTTTACATCGGGGCTCCAGTAGTTAATATTCCATTTGATCGCGTGGGTCGTCTTCACCGCGTCCGCTACTTCCGCAAACGGAGCCTGATGCATTTTGCCGGAGCTGTCTTTCGTGAAGAAGCCATAATCAAAGAAAGTCACCGTTACACCCAACTCATCCGTGGGAATGATAGAAATATGATCCTCATAATTTACAGTTTCCACATTCATAGCGTCGAAATTCTTATCATAAGCTTCCACCGCCTTCACACAGGACGGATTGTACGCGTTGTCTGTCGGTCCTTCCCCAAGGACAAGGGCTTTCTGGTCAAAACGGTTTGCAATAAACACACCGTGGGCAGACACGGAAGAGCAAGCCGCGCCAATAGACAAAGCAGCCGCGCAAAGTAACAGTACGTATCTTTTTTTCATGAAAAAACCTCCCTTAAATAATAACCAACTTAATCATAATTATATATATAATTATATCACACCTTATATTTAATTTTAACTTTGCATTTTATAATAAATATTTTTGAAACTCTTTTTCTGTATAAATTTTAACAAAATACAAAATGTCAATCCCCGAATCTGTTTTTATTAATCCTTTCATTTCACATTTCTCCATCAAAAAAACGCCCTGCAGGGAGCGTTTTCTTTTCATATTTTATTCACCGCTTTGTTTCACGGCAGCTTCCATAAAACCGTTGAAGAGGGGGTGGGGCCGGTTCGGGCGGCTCTTGAATTCCGGATGGGCCTGGGTGGCGGCAAAGTAGGGATGGTCTTTTAATTCGATAATTTCCACGAGACGGTCATCGGGGCTGGTGCCGGAAATGACAAGACCCGCCGCTTCCATCTGCGGACGGAATTCGTTGGACACTTCGTATCTGTGGCGGTGGCGTTCGTAGACGATTTCCTGATTTTCATACAAAGTTCTCGCCCTTGTTCCTTCTTTCAGCTTGCACGGATAGATGCCGAGGCGCATGGTACCGCCTTTTTCCGTGACGTCTTCCTGATCGGGCATGAGGTCAATGACGGGATATTTCCCGTCGGGAATAAATTCGGAAGAGTTGGCTTGTTCCATGTGGCACACGTTTCTGGCAAATTCGATGACGGCGCACTGCATGCCGAGGCAGAGCCCAAGGAAGGGAATTTTATTTTCACGGGCATAACGAATAGCGTCGATTTTCCCCTCCACACCGCGGTAGCCGAAGCCGCCGGGGACGACGATACCGTCAACACCGGCAAATACTTCATCCAGATCCGGCTTTTCTTCTTCAAGGATTTCGGAATTGATCCAGCGGATGTTCACCTTGGCCCCCATGGCGTATCCCGCATGGGACAGCGCTTCCGCTACGGAAAGGTAAGCGTCATGGAGCCGGACATATTTACCGACAAGGGCGATCTGCACTTCCTTTTTTGCCGTGGTCATGCGTTCTACCATGGCTTTCCAGTCTTCCATATCCACCGGACGGTCTTCAAGTCCCAATTTTTTCAGGGCGATATGGTCGAGACCTTCCTGTTCCATAAGAAGAGGCACTTCATAAATACTGTCAGCCGTCAGGTTATTGATAACGGCTTCCGGTTCCACATCGCAGAACATGCCGATTTTCTTTTTCATCTCATCCGACAGTTTTTCCACAGTGCGGCACACGATGATGTCCGGCTGGATACCGATGGAGCGCAGTTCCTTGACGCTGTGCTGGGTGGGTTTCGTTTTCAGTTCGCCCGCCGCCGCGATATAAGGTACAAGTGTAACATGGACATAGATGACATCATTTCTGTTGGGCACGTCTTTCTTGACCTGGCGGATTGCTTCCAGGAAAGGCAGGGATTCGATATCTCCCACAGTACCGCCGATTTCGGTAATAACAATATCCGCATTGTCATTTTTGCCGACACGGAGAACACGGTCTTTAATTTCATTGGTGATATGCGGGATAACCTGTATGGTGGATCCCAGATACTCACCTTTTCTTTCTTTATTGATCACCGACTGGTAGATTTTGCCTGTCGTCACGTTGGAGGCTTTGGACAAATTTTCGTCAATGAAACGTTCATAGTGTCCCAGATCAAGATCCGTTTCCGCGCCGTCATCAGTGACAAAGACCTCACCGTGCTGGTAAGGACTCATGGTACCGGGATCGATATTGATATAAGGGTCAAATTTCTGAATAGTAACTTTGTACCCTCTGTTTTTCAGAAGACGGCCTAGGGAAGCGGCGGTGATGCCTTTCCCCAAAGATGAAACGACGCCGCCGGTCACGAAAATATACTTTGTCATGGTTCCTCCTTTACATGCGCTCCGGTGCGGAAACACCGAGAATAGAAAGCGCGTGGACAAGCACGTGCTGTACGGCGGTGATGAGGCCGAGCCTTGCCTGTGTCACGCCTTCTTCAACGCCCAGAATGCGGCATTCACGGTAAAAATGATGGAAAAGCCCTGCCAGCTCATAAGCATATTTCGCTATCCGCTGGGGTGCTCGTTCCTTCGCTGCGCCGTCAATGAGCATATGGTAGTTTTCCATTTTCTTGACAAGGTCCAGTTCACATTCTTCCGTCAGTTTCGTAAAGTCTGTCTTTTCCCAGTTGCCCCACTTTACGCCCGCTTCTTTTGCCTGGGCAAAAAGGCTGTGGATACGGGCATTGGCATACTGGATATAGTAAACAGGGTTGTCGCTGGACTGCTTTTTCGCCAGGTCAATATCGAAGTCCATCTGGCTGTCCAGTGTGCGGCTGCAGAAGAAATACCTCGCCGCATCGCTTCCCACTTCGTCCATCAGCTCACGGAGCGTGACCGCCTGTCCTGTGCGCTTGGACATTTTCACCGGCTGTCCGTCACGGAGAAGTGTCACCATCTGGAGAAGCATGATTTCAAAATCTTCCGGATCGTAGCCAAGGAACTTCATGGCGGAATGGATACGGATGATGTATCCGTGGTGATCCGCGCCCCAGATATCAATCAGCTTATTGTAGCCCCGATTTTCCTTGTTCGGCACATAGGCGATGTCGGAACAGAAATAGGTCGGTTCGCCGTTCGCGCGGATAACGACCCTGTCTTTGTCATCACCGTTCTTCGTCGTGGCAAGCCACCAGGCGCCGTCTTTCTCATACAGATATCCGTCCTTTTTCAGCGCAGCGAGAGCGTCGTCCACCTGCTTGGGGTAAAGTGATTTTTCAGAGAACCAGTTGTCAAAAGTGACATGGAAATCGGCCAGATCCTTTTTCAGGATAGACAGTTTTTCATTAAGCGCCACCGTTTTGAACACCTTCAGGCGCGCCTCTTCATCCATGGACAGATACGCATCGCCTTCACGGTCAATGAGGGACTTGGCGGTTTCCACGATGTCATATCCGTGGTAACCGTCCTCCGGCACATCTGCGTCTTTTCCGAGAAGCTGGAGGTAACGGGCATTGACCGATTCCGCCAGGTGGGCAATCTGGCTGCCCGCGTCATTCACATAATACTCGGCATACACATCATACCCCGCCGCGCGGAGCAGGTTCACCAGAGCAGAACCATAAGCCGCGCCGCGGGCGTGCCCGATATGGAGCGGTCCTGTGGGATTGGCGGACACATATTCCACAAGGATTTTGTCTTTTTTATCTTTCGGAAGATCTCCGTAAGAAGCGCCGGCGGAAAGGATATTTCTTAATTCGGCATACACCGTGTCTGCTGCCAGAAAGAAATTGATAAATCCCGCTCCCGCGATTTCCATTTTGGAAACAAGAGGCGCGTCAATATATTTTACGATACTTTCCGCGATGGCGCGGGGCGCTTTATGTGCCGTCCCTGCCCACTGCATGGCCGCATTCGTGGAATAATCGCCGAATTCCTTCGCTTTCGGTATTTCCAGGCGCTGCACAGGGGCATACTCCCCATGGGGAAGTTCACCTGCCGCCTCAGCCGCAGCCCTTGCCCTTTCAATAATTTCTTTCAGTTCTTCTCTGACTTCCATGAAGTTTCCGATTCCTCCCGCACATCAATAATAATTTCGTTCAGATGGCTGAAAAGCCCTTTCATTTCAATGTCATAAACCAGGCGGAGCCGTCCCTTTCCCCCGCTCACCGTATCGGTAATTTCTTTCGAAGAAACAGTGATTTCCACAGGTCCTGCCGGCGTTATATACTCCGACTTTGCCACAGTGCCCGGACGGTATTCCGTTTCCTGGAGAAAACTTCCCTGCCGTGAAAGCGTGACATGGTCACCGTACATACGGATCGTCGTCGTCGTTCCCTCCATGCCGGAAAGAGACGTTTCCTCGTAGGTCAGGTACCGGCAGTCCTCATCTTCACCGTACACGCCCGGCGTTTCCAGTACCACTTCCTCCGCCTTTCCCCGTTCGTCCCGCTGGATCGACCTGCAGCGGATGATGACCTGCTTTTCCACGGTACCCCGTCCTTCTCCAAACAAAAGAAATGCCGAAAAACAAAAACGCGTTTCGGTATTTTTCTAAAAATATTTACAATTAATTATATCACATTCAAAAGCGGAAAATTCGCCATGAAAAAAGAAAATAAGATTATCCCAGCGCCGCGTCGAGAGCCATCATGACCATGAAACCGACAGCAAAGGAAACCACGCCTATATCGGAATGTTCCCCTGCCGACATTTCAGGAATGAGCTCTTCCACGACGACGTAAATCATGGCGCCTGCGGCAAAGCTGAGAAAGCAGGGAAGAAGCGGGACGACAAGGCTCGTAAGCAGAATCGTCAGAACCGCGCCGACCGGTTCCACAACGCCCGAAAGGAAGCCTCCAAAAAAGGATTTCCAGCTCCCCATGCCCGACGCTTTGAGCGGCATGGAAATGATAGCGCCCTCCGGGAAGTTCTGGATGGCGATCCCCGCTGAAAGAGCCATCGCCCCTGCCGCTGTCAGACCGCTGCTGCCGGCAAGAACCCCCGCGTATACCACGCCTACTGCCATTCCTTCAGGAATATTATGGAGCGTCACCGCCAAAATGAGCATCGTCGTCTTCTTCAGGCGGCTCCTCGGCCCTTCCGCCGTTTCCGCATTCATGTGCAGATGAGGAATAATGTGATCCAGAAACAGAAGAAACGCCACACCCACACCGAAACCGATCACCGCGGGAAGGAACGCCCACCGCCCCATAGGCGCCGACTGCTCCAGCGCCGGAAGGAGCAGACTGAAAAACGAAGCAGCCACCATCACACCCGATGCAAATCCCGTAAGGCCGCGCTGAACCGATCGGTGCAGCCGTCCCCGCATGAAAAAGACACACGCCGCCCCCAGCGTCGTACCAAGAAGGGGAATCATAAGCCCCCAGAAAACATCTTCCATATATATCCCCTATATTTTATACTCTGATTTATATTATTTTACCGCTTTTCTGCCAACAAAAGTATCTTTTCTTTCCCTGTATAGAAATGTTTTTTCGGATAATGACAGCAATCAGCTTCCCCCTGCGCCGAAAGGATTTTTTCCGCCCCGTTCATCTGCGTCTTTCCGCCATGATAAAACCGCTCCTCCGAAGAAGAGCAGTTTCCTTACTGCAGCCGGATCTGCATATTATCCGTGATATATTCCAGCGCTCCGGGATACTCTGCGGCGTATGCCCGGTAAAGGTACTCCAGCGCCTTGTCCCGATTGATTTCCGTACCGAGACCCTCGGCATAGCAGATTCCCAAATGGTACCAGCTGGCCGCCTCTTCCATTTCAGCCCCTTTTTCATACCAGCGGAACGCTTCCGCCACATTCGGAAGGATTTCATTTCCCACAAGGTACATCGTTCCGATTTCATCCGCCGCAAGACCCTGGCCCAGGGCAAATGCCTGCTTGTACATCTCCACAGCGGCCGCTTTATCTTCAGTAACGCCCGCTCCGTAGCGGTAGCACCGGGCGAGAGCGGAATACGCTGCCGCCAGATTCATGCCTGCCGCCTTCTGATAGAGGGCGACCGCCTTTTTTTCGTCCCGCTGCACACCGATGCCGTGAAGGTAACTTTGTCCCAGCGCCCACATGCCCATGGGATAGCCGCGGTCCGCCGTTTCCTTAAAGCAGGTTGCCGCTTTCCTGTCATCCTTCTCTACCGCGCTGCCTTCCATGTAGCAGCGGCCCATCATGAAGAGAGCGTCCAAGTCCCCTGCTCCTGCCGCCTTCCGGAAATAGGAAAATGCTTTCCCTTCATCAAAATCCACACCCTGCCCTGCATAATACATAAAGCCGATCGATGTGAGCGCCTCCCTGGAATGCATTTCTTCCGCCTTCCTGTACAGAGAAAGCGCTTTTTTTCCATCTTCTTCCACTTCTTCCCCCAGGCGGTACATGTCGCCAAGAGCATTGAGAGAACGCCAATATCCTTTTTCTACGCCTTTCTCCAGCCAGAAGACAGCCTGCTTCCCGCTCTTTTCCACACCGAACCCGTACAGATACATATCGCCCAGCTCATCAGCAGCCACGATATCCCCCGCTTCCGCCGCCTTCACGACAGACGGAAAATACCCGCGGCAAAGCACCGCCCTCTCCTCAGAGCGGGGATCCTCCATGTACGCCAGATTCAATTGGGACAACAGTTCGCCGACCGCCGCGCCTTTCCCGTGCCAGTAGCGGGCCTCCGTTTCATTCCTGTCTTTAATCGAGCCGAGACCGTGATTGTAATACTCACCGAGGAAGTACATCGCCCGGCCGCAGCCTGCACCGGCAAGCTCCATAAATAAAGGAAACGCTTCATCAAGCCGGCACCGGATGTAGAGCGCTTCCGCCTTATTCAATAACTTTTCGTCAAACATACGAACCTCTCTCATTACCTGTGTACCTATTGTAACACAGTCGGCCTGTGTAAAAAACATCCAACGACGCATATAGGAATATATTGTATAAGAAAAGATGATATATGCCGTAATGGAATATGTTTAATACATTAGACATCAGGCACCAGCTTCTATTTTTTCAGTCCACAAAAGGCGCCCCGGCTTCCATTTCCCCCACCACGGCAGCAGATCCTTCACATTTGTTCAGGATGACGTTTAACGTTCCCCTCATTATGACGTCCTTTCCTCCAATTGTCATTCTGAACGAAGGTAAGAATGCCTTGTAAGAAAAACGGGAAATGGGATGGTGAGGCTGAGTGAAGAATCTATGACACTGATGACGCCTTACCGTCTTATACAAGGATCATGAAGTCGGCCGTCAGAAGGAGCTGTGGCGCACGTAGTGCGATTGAGGATACTCGCTTGTCGTAATGATTTAAATCGTAAAAGAATAGTTAGCTTGTAGCTGACAGCTCACAGCTGATAGCTTTTATCTTCTTACCACTTTCCTCACCATGGTAATAGATCCTTCACGTTCGTTCAGGATGACGCCTTTCGTTCTCCATCATTATGACGCTTCCCGTTCCCCATTACTAGTGACGCCCTTTCCTCCAATCGTCATTCTGAACAGAGGCAAGCATGCCGTATGAGAAAAACAGGAAACGGGATGGTGACACAGAGTGAAGAATCTATTATGCTAATGACGCCTTATACCATCCGCAGTCATTCTGAACGGGGGCAAGCATGCCGTATGAGAAAAACAGGAAACGGAACGATGAAACAACGTGAAGAATCTATTATGCTGATGACGTCTTACCGCTTTCCCTCACCACGGTAATAGATCCTTCACGTTCGTTCAGGATGACGTTTAACGTTTCCCTCACTACAACAGCAAATCCTTTGCTGATGTTTCGTATGACACCTAATGGAAATCATATGCTTCGGCTTTTAACTCACAGCTCACAGCTAACTGCTAACAGCTTATAGCTAACAGCTTATAGCTAACAGCTTATAGCTGACAGCTCACAGCTGATAGCTTTTATCTTCTTACCATACGTACCAATTTCAGCAGGGGAAACCGGCTTGCTGCATGGTTCTTCTTCCGGTTTGACTCCTCTCCTTTTTGTGGTACAATGGGGGTGGAAGCAGAGTACTGTTTCCACCATCGTGTCGGGGATTTTCTCCTGTGTGCCTTTCAATAGATATTTTTTAATATACTGTAAACCCACTGTTCTGATTTAATGAAAGTCTGATGAATCGGTAACGGTATACAGGACTCCCTCCATCCCCGGCAGATTCATACGGATCTCCTCGATCCGAAAAAATCCCGCTCTCCCATATAGCGGGATTTTTTCATTGCGGTTTTCTCTGTGATAAAATAAGAAAAGATGAATTACCCAAGATATTTTACCTGTCATTTTATGATTAAGGAGTTTTCATGCGTATCGTAATTTTAGGCGCGGGGCATCTGGGCTATACGATTGCCGAGCTTCTCTCCAATGAGCAGCATGATGTGGTTGTCGCCGATTCTGATGAAGAAAAGTTATCCAAAGTCCGCGACTCGCTGGATGTGCTCACGATCACTGCCAACGGGACAAGTCCGGATTTCACACGGGATCCCGATATACGGGATGCATCTGTTTTCGTGGCGGTGACCGAAATGGATGAGGTGAATATTCTTGCTTCCATGCTGGCGAAGAAAAATGGAATCCCCCACACGATTGCCCGCATCCGCGACCCGAAATTCCTTCAGGAATCCACCGAATATCTCCAGGAAAATTTTGACATTGACCTGGTTCTGAGTCCTGAGCTGGTCACGGCAAAAGAAATACGGCGCATCCTCATGACGCCCGCCGCCCTTAACGTGGGAGATTTCGCCAATGGCCGCGTCCGTTTGTATGAGACACGGATACAGCGCCAATCTCCTTATATCCATATACCGTTCAAAGATTTGGAACTGCCTGATGAAATCCTTGCCGCCATGATTTTCCGTGATCATCAGATGATTATCCCCCACGGCAATGACTGCCTGCTCCCTTACGACAACGCTTACTTCATCGGCGCGCCGGAAAATATAGAAAAATTCAGCCAGGGTATGGCGGAAAGCAGTACCAGGCACATCAAAAAGGCCATTGTTATCGGCGCGGGACGGACAGGAACGGCGCTTGCCCCCATGCTGGAAGCCGACGGTATATCCGTAAAAGTCATTGATCTTGATCCGGAGCAGTGCCGGCATATTTCTTCCAAATTAAAAAAGTCCATCGTCCTTTGCGGCGACGGGGCAGATATAGATCTTCTCATGCAGGAAGGCGTTTCTGAAGCGGATGTGGTGATCTGCACGACGAAAGATGAACGGCTGAATCTCCTTGTCGCCCTCCTTGCCAGGCACCTGGGTGCGAAAAAGACAATCGTCCGCGTCGTCCGCGGGGAATACGCGGATCTCATGACACAGGTAGGCGTGGATATCGCCTTGTCAGTCCGACTTCTGGCGGCAGGCGAGGTTTTGAGTTATGTGCGGAGCCGCAGTGTCGTCTCCGTCTCTCTTCTTGAATCGGCGCAGGTGGAAGCGGTGGAAGTTATCCTGGAAAGCGGCGCTCCTGCCGAAGGCATTCCTCTCATGAAAGCCGGTCTGCCGGCGGAATGTCTTGTAGGCGCTTATGTCCGGAATGAAACGACACATATCCCTGACGGCCGCTCTGTCCTTGCCGCAGGAGACCGGGTCATCATCCTGATCCGTACCCCCTGCTCGGCAAAAGTCCTTCCTTATTTTAAAGGCAGGAAATCGTTATGAATACCACCGTCGTTTCAGCACTCATCGCCAAATTGACTGCGGGATGCGGTCTCGTCCTCCTGCTTCCCCTGCTGACCGCCCTGTTTGGGGAAGAGCCGGTTCTTCCTTTTATTTACTCCATGGCGCTTTGCTTTTTACTGGCCGCATTCCTGCG
>ERZ780033.351-NODE-351-length-17842-cov-36.1524_pt1 | contig 17842 bp, 16 predicted proteins | sample MGYA00511024_ERZ780033 | MGnify/ENA primary metagenome ERZ780033 (study PRJEB29588, sample SAMEA2157043) | human gut metagenome | biome: human gut; feature: human-associated habitat; material: faeces | place: Denmark | collected 2008/2010 ... | reverse complement strand
GATACAAAATATTTTTGGTATAAGCAAATATAAATAGTTAATATTCAATAAGATATAACATTAATACCTATATGTTAAAAGGTAAAAAGTTTGATGCGTTTGCCCTGGAAGCCTGATGCAAAGTGCTTCGCCTAACTTATATTTAATTAAATATAGGTTATATTTAGCTTCGCCTTATCTTTATTTTGCTATATACAGGTTAGGCGAAGTAGTAGGCAGCAGGCTTCATTGACTTTTAGTAAAGGGCAACTCAGCTTTTGTGCAAGGGAAACTCAGCTTTTGTGCAAGGGAAACTCAACTTTTGAATATGCGTCTTCATGTTTTATGTTTAGTGATGGCAAGCTGCGAGTTGAGACAGTCTGTCTCTACATTCGGCAAGAATCCCCTTCAGCTCTTCCTCGGTGTTGGCTCTAAGCATGGCGATACGCGTCTGCTTGAAGTCGGGAATACCTTTGAAGATAGGCGATGCAGCCAAGTGTCGGCGAGTATGCAGAATGCCTCTGTACTCATCTATACGGTCAATATTGATGCGCAGCTGTTCTTCCAGAATGTCAATCTTCTCATCGACGGTGAGGGGAGCAGCCCCTGTGTTATCTAAGTAGTCGCGCATCTCCTTGAAGATCCAAGGCCTTCCGAAAGTAGCTCTGCCCACCATGACAGCATCCACACCATAACGCTCGAAGGCAAGTTGAGCTTCTTCGGGTGTCGTGATGTCGCCATTGCCGATAATCGGAATATGGATGCGTGGATTGTTCTTCACCTCACCTATCAGTCGCCAGTCGGCCTCTCCCGTATACATCTGACTTCTTGTTCTTCCGTGTATGGTGAGCGCCTGAATGCCGCAGTCCTGCAGCTGTTCAGCCAATTCGGTAATCACAAGGTTGTCACTGTCCCATCCCAGTCGGGTCTTCACCGTCACGGGCACATTGACAGCCTTCACCACGTTACGCGTAATATCGAGCAACAGCGGTATGTTTCTCAGCATACCAGCTCCAGCTCCCTTTCCAGCCACCTTCTTCACAGGACATCCAAAGTTGATGTCTATCACATCGGGCTTCGCCTGTTCCACAATCTTGGCAGCCTCCACCATGTCTTCTGTCGTTCTGCCATAAATCTGAATACCAACAGGACGTTCCTCGTCGCTGATGGTCAGCTTGTTGACAGTCGACTTGATAGAGCGCACCAGAGCCTCAGCCGATACAAACTCCGTATACACCATAGCCGCTCCGTATCGCTTGCAGAGCATACGGAAGCCTATATCGGTCACGTCTTCCATCGGAGCGAGGAAGAGCGGTTTGTTTCCAAATTCTATATTTCCTATTTTCATATTTCCTGAATTCAAGTATTACCAGCAGCAGAAGGATCAGCACTTTTTTCAAATACCTCTTTCAAAAACCCTTTAAAGAGAGCATTCTCTGCTTGCGGCTGCAAAGGTACTACTTTTTTTTCGAAAAATCACTATTTCAGCAGATGATACATTCCTCCTGCCAAGGTCTTTACGATGCCTTTCATCTCTAAAGAGAAGAGATGGGCTGTGAGCCTTCCTATCTCTATCCCCGTCTGAATGCTGATGAGGTTTATCTGCAGGTCGTTGTTCTTTTCCAACACATTGACAATGGCTTGCTCCTCTGCCGAGAGGTCTGGAAAGAGCGTCCGCTCTATGCCTTGCCGCTTGGCTTTCATCAGTTTGGCATCGTCCTGCCACCTCATGTCTTTCACAAAGTCTTCTGCCGATGTGATGAGTGTAGCGCCATTGCTGCGTATCAGGTTGTTGCATCCCTCGCTGTACACATCGCCTACGCGTCCAGGAAAGGCAAAGACATCGCGGTTGTAAGCCTGAGATATTTCGGTGGTAATCAGTCCTCCACCCTTGGCGGCGCTCTCCACGAGGATACAGGCATCCGACATGCCCGCCACAATACGGTTGCGCCTTACGAAGTTGATTTTATCAGCATTGGTCTGGGTAAGAAACTCCGTGAGCAGTCCGCCCTGACTCAACATTTTCACAGCCGTAGCACGATGGCTCGAAGGATAAAGGTTGTCCAGACCATGAGCCAACACACCCACTGTCTCATATCCATTGTTCAGAGCTTGCTGATGGGCATGAATGTCGACGCCATAAGCCAAGCCACTCACAACAAGGACTTGCGGGCATAGCTGCCTCAAGTCTGAAACAAATCGCCTGATGACATCTTCGCCATAAATCGTACAATGGCGTGTTCCCACGATATTGATGACCCGTTTCTGGTTCAGGTCTGCCGATCCTTTATAAAAGAGCATCAGCGGTGCATCATCGCAGTCGCGCAGTCTTTGCGGGTATCGTTCGTCGCTCATACAGAGCGGAGTAATGCCATATTTCAGGTCATATTCCAGCTCCACCTCAGCCCTGCGCCTTGCCTCGTCACAGTTTTTCAGCGTTTCCACGAGTTTAGGCGTGGCATCAGGCAGAATGTCTCTGATATGGTCTTTGTTCTCGAATATGGTTGTCGCCGAACCCGTTCTTCTATAGAGTTCGAGTATTCCTGCCAGGCTGAAGTAGTTCAGTCGTGTCAGGGTGATAGTATTGAGTATTTCTTGCTGGTCCACGGAGATTGAGTATTGAGCGTTGGTTTGTTGGAAATTGAATGTTGAGTTGAGAGAGATGCGACAAAGCAGGATGCTTAGAGTTTCAGATATTCGTATCCGAAACGACAGCGCAGACATTCCTTCTTGTCGCAGTATTCCTTCTTGAGCTGGATGAGCGCCTGCGAGTCGCCGGCATTATCCACCACGAGTCCACACTGTTGCCAGAGTCGGATGATGTAGTTGTTCTCGGGTCGTAACTGTTCCAGAAAGTCGAAAGCTCTGTCGCAATATTTCTCCTCGCCCCTATGTCTGCCATAGGCAAAGAGTATGGGAACCACGGTGTTGATACACAACAGGTTGAGCGAGAATGGAGACAGGTTTTTATCGTTTCTCACACTGGTGCTTCCAAAGGTGTAATGCGTTTCCCAATAAGGCGTCACAGCCGTGGCAAGCACTTTCTTGGCATCCTCTACCGAAGCGGCCTCTACGAGTTGGCTCAGTCCTGCCTTGCGCTGATAGTACAGATGTGCCAGTTGCGAGATTCGGATATGCGGGAAGTTTTGCGGTCTGAGTCGCAGAAACCTCCACTGCCTGTAGTCCATCGGGGTCAGGTTGAACTTATGAGCCAAGTATTTGTATTCATTCCTCAGTTTGGCAAAGTATCCGTCGTTCAGAGCATCTTTCTGGTATCTTTCCGGTATGGTGTTCAGTTCCAGCAGTCCTGCCTGCCCCATGAAGATGGCCTCTATCTGGAGAATGTCGTCACGGTGATGTCCCACGGCCTGCAAAGGTATATGGAAAGCCCATTCCTCAAAGGCTTCGCCATTGACTCCAAAGCCGAAGTTGCGTGCCAGAGTCACGAAATAAGCATTCTCCCAGTCACCATTGCATCTTCTTACCCGATTCTCTATGGCATTGGTTTTCTGCTCTAAGCGTTCGGTCTGCAGGGCATTCATCCATGCATGCACGGTAAGACTCGTCAGCGAGGGGATGATCTGATAGCAAGGTGGATACTGGTCAACCGACAACAGTTCTCTGTAGTTCTTCATCACCTTGTCGGGAATATCCAATGCCATCTGCGTCAAAGCCTCTCCCTTACTGTTTTTCGCCTCTGTGTCCACACATCCGCACACATGCAGAACCACATTGTCGTACCGCTCGTCTTTGTCGTGTCTATGCACATACCAATCGCTCGCCTTGTCGTGTATTTCCACGTTTCCCACCCATAGGGTTCCGTCTATCTTCACCTTGGCATTGAAGAAGTCGGGGCCTGCATTGCGATTGTGCAGTCCCGGGTCAATCACCTCTACCGGCTTTCCCGATGTCGTGCAGAGAGCGGTGAGCGGAAAGAGCTTATGTTTCCAAACATAGTGCAGTAGCTGTTCCATATCGTTATCGGTTTTAAGTTTTTATTGTTAAGGAGTCAGAGGGCAGTGGTATGTTTCTCAGGCAAAGTATTTCTCGAAAGCCCTGTCGTAGTCTTCGCTGTTGCCCAACTTGCCCTGTATGAGACACACCAACTCAACGGTAGCTTTCAGACACAGACGTTCGTCGGAGGCACGATAGATGTCCTGATGGAACACATATCTCACTCCCTGCTTCTCCAACCACAGTCTCGAGTAGAACTCATCGTCACACTGCAGCGGTGTCTTGTATTGCAGATTCATCCTCGCCACGACAGCATCCACTCCCTTGCGGTGCATCTCGGCAAAGCTCAGTCCACATTTCTGCAGAAAGAGGTGCCGGGTGTGCTCCATATAGTGCAGGTAGTTGGCATTGTTGACGATTCCCTCTATGTCGCACTCATAGTCGCGCACTTCCATCTTGGTCTCAAATACGTATTTCATAATCTTTATGTTGCTTATTTTGGTCCTAAAAATCCTCTTTTTGAGGGCTTTATCTCTAAATCACTGCAAAAATAACCAAATTTTTCTATTAATTGTCACTATTAAGGACGTATTTTCAATATTTTTGATTATTTTTGCCGAAAGGTTCGCGCACGAACGTGCGTGAAAGCATAAAACAGATAGAAACAAAACAAGAAATAAACGATGAAAATAGCTTTGATTGGCTACGGCAAGATGGGTCACATGATCGAAGAGATTGCCCTGCAGCGTGGCCACGAAATCGTATGTAAGATTGACGTGAATAACCCTGAAGATATCGACAGCCCCGAGTTCTGCTCGGCAGATGTCGCCATCGAGTTTACCAACCCTACAGCTGCCTATGGCAACTATCTCAAGGCCTTCGCCCACAATGTCAAGGTGGTGAGCGGCTCCACAGGATGGATGAAAGACCACAAGGCTGAAGTCGAGGCATTGTGTGCCGATGGCAAGCAGACTCTCTTTTGGGCTTCCAACTTCAGCATCGGTGTTGCCATCTTCCAGGCTGTCAACCGCTACTTGGCCATAATCATGAATCAGTTCCCACAGTACAATGTCTGCATGCAGGAAACCCACCATGTACATAAGCTCGATGCCCCAAGCGGAACAGCCATCACCCTTGCCGAAGAGATTATTGACAATCTGGATCGCAAGAAAGACTGGAAGCGTGGTGTCACCTACTGGACCAACGACGGTCATCAGGACGAGGGCGACCAGAACATCATCTCTGACGACTTGGTCATCAACTGCGTTCGCGACGGCGAGGTGCCAGGCATCCATGCCGTGATGTATGACTCTGAGGCAGACATGATCACCATTGAGCACAGCGCCCACTCACGCAAGGGCTTCGCTCTCGGTGCAGTCCTGGCAGCTGAGTTCACTGCCACCCACAGTGGCCTGCTCACTACTTCCGACCTTTTTAAGTTCTAATTCCCCATCAAACAATTCTATCAAGTTAATGATCGACAAACAGAAACAAAAACTCAATATGAAGGTGCAGTGGACCAAGTTCGCTATCGTGCTGGTCCTCTATCTTGCCTTCCTGCTCTGGGTACAGAGTTGGCTCGGCCTTGTTGTCGTGCCCTTTATCTATGATGTCTATATCACCAAAAAGATACGCTGGCAGTGGTGGAAAGATTCCGAGGGCCCCGTACGCTTTATCATGAGCTGGGTTGACGCGCTCGTCTTTGCCCTTGTAGCCGTCTACTTCATCAATCTCTTCTTCTTCCAGAACTACGTCATCCCTTCTTCTTCGTTGGAGAAGAGCCTTCTCACGGGCGACTACCTCTTCGTAAGCAAGGTAAGCTATGGTCCACGTATTCCACAGACCCCACTCACCATGCCCCTTACCCAGCACACCATGCCGCTGGTCAACGTGAAAAGCTACGTAGAGTGGCCTCACTGGGACTATCGTCGTGTCAAGGGCTTGGGAAATGTAAAACTCAACGACATCGTGGTATTCAACTTTCCTGCCGGCGACACCCTCGTCAACGAGGAGCGCTATCAGGCATGCGACTACTATCACGATCTCGTCTATCCTTTCGGAGAACAGATTCTGGAGCAGAACGGCCTGGCTAAGGACGTGGCTCACCTCACTCCTCTGCAGCGTTATCGCTACTTCGAGCAGGTGTACGCCACAGGACGCCACTACATCGAGAGTATGCCTGGCGAGTATGGCGACATCATCAGCCGTCCTACAGACCGTCGCGAGAACTACGTGAAGCGTTGCGTCGGACTGCCCGGACAGACCCTCCAGATCAAGAACCGTATCGTTTATCTCAACGGACGTCCCAACAAGGAGCCTGACAACGTGCAGTACACTTATAAGATGAAACTTCGTGGCGAGTTCCCCGTCGACCTGGCCGACGAGTTGGGCATCACCAACGAAGACCTGCTCACCTACAACCAGAGTGGCGTCATTCCGCTTACCCGCAAGGCTTACCTGGCTCTCAAGGCCAACAAGAAACTCGTGGCAAGCATCAGCATCAATACCGATGCCACTTACGGCGACTTATACCCTATCAATGCCAATACAGGCTGGACACGCGACAACTATGGTCCTATCTGGATTCCACAGAAGGGTAAAACCATCGCCCTGACCCTCGACAACCTGCCCATCTACGAACGATGCATCAAGGTTTACGAGGGCAACGACCTGAAAGTGGACAATGCAGGCCGCATCCTTATCAACGGCAAGGTAGCCAAGAGCTACACATTCCGTCTCGACTACTACTGGATGATGGGCGACAACCGTCACAACTCAGCCGACTCCCGCTACTGGGGTTTCGTGCCAGAAGACCATATCGTGGGTAAACCTATCTTTATATGGTGGAGCCACAGCCCTGACCATCCTGGCTTCTCGGGCATACGCTGGAATCGCCTCTTCAAATTTGTCGACAACATCAAGTAACTCCTATCCATTAAGTGAAAGTAGCCGTCAAATACCTCATCACGTTAGTGCTGGCACTGCTCCTTGTATGGGCAGTCCACACCTACGTCCTCACTATCTTCTCGGTTCCACAAGGCGGGCTTCCGCCCTACCTTAAGTCTGGTTCCCGAGTGATAGTGAACAGGGTATATTGCGACAGCTTCAAGCGTGGCGACCTCGTAGTCTTCACCGATACGATAGCACGTCGTGGTGCCTCTGTCACCGAAGCTCACTTCATTGGCCGCATAGAACGACTGCCTGGCGACACCATTACCCTCGACACGGTACGCTACGTCATTCCTGCCATTTGCTGTCGCCGTTGTGGCTGTCCCGACTGCCGCTTCTACCTTGTACGCACGCAGCGAGGCCCGCAAATCGTTCATAAACACCAGATGATAGGTAAAGCCCACTTGATATTTAAGTGAAAACAACATGCTTTCCATTCTTTCTTCCACCTATTTCGGTCCTGTGCAGTGGTATCAGAAACTACAGCGCAGCGAGGCGTGCCTCATAGAGCAGCACGAGAACTTCGTCAAGCAGACCTACCGCAACCGCATGATCATTGCCACAGCCAATGGTCCACAAGCTCTCACCATACCTACTACACATGGCACTTCCCTGTCAATCAAAGACATTCGCATATCCGATCATGCCAACTGGCGCCATGTACACTGGAACGCCCTTGCCTCAGCCTATGGCGAGAGTCCATTCTTTCCTTACTACCAGGACGACTTGCGTCCTTTCTTTGAGAAGAAATACGAGTTTCTCTTTGATTTCAACATGGAGATAACCCACAAGATGATCGAGTTGCTCGACATCCGTCCCCATCTCTCGCTCACTGACCATTATCTGCAGGGCGACGAACTGAAGGACTTCTGCGACTATCGTGAGACAATACGACCCAAACACCCCCTTCCTGATGCCGACTTCGTTCCGCACCGCTACTATCAGGTCTATGAACACAAGCTGGGTTTCCTGCCCAACATGAGTATTCTCGACCTCCTCTTCAACGAGGGAAACGAGTCTATTCTACATCTTATATGATAGAACTTACACAAATGTGGAAGTTAGAGGAATTAGTATTTCCTCCAAAATTCCATCGATGAAAGTTCTGCATAAAAAAAATCCGTAATCTGTTGTACTCAAGATTACGGATTTACTATTTTACAAAACAACCATTCCTGATTATTCTATACTCGATATCTAAAAAGGCGACAGGATGACTTACTCACCTTTCAGCAATCGCTCACCCATGGCCTTGCCCAATGCCTCGCATTGCGCCTTCACCTCGGGAGTAATGGCCTGTTTCATATCTACAGGCTCGCCTACAGCCTCGAAATGCAAGCGTGTGTCGTTCCACTCCTGTATCTTCGCCACAGCCTTGCTGGCCCAGCAATACGAACCATACCAGCCGAGCAGATGTTTTTTAATGTCCTTGTTGGCCAACTCAGAGAGAAGAACCTCCATCTCATGATACAAGCCTGCATTATAAGTAGGAGCACCTACTATCAGACCTCTGTAGCGGAACACATCACGCAAGATGTAGCTATGGTGGGTCTTAGAGATGTTATACATTACGATGTTCTTCACACCAGCCTGACTCGCAGCACGCGCGATAATCTCTGCCATACGCTCTGTGTTGCCGTACATCGTACCATAGCAAATCACCAGTCCTGGCTCTGTCTCGTATTTCGACATCTTGTCGTACATATCCATCACCTTCGCAATATGCTCGTGCCAGACAGGGCCATGGGTCGAACAGATAAAGTCTAATTCCACACCTGCCAACTTCTTCAGCGCATTCTGTACAGGCACACCATACTTGCCCACAATGTTAGAGTAGTAGCGCACCATCTCCAACCAGAATCCATCACAGTTGATCTCCTCGTCTATCACACCGCCATTCAGCGCTCCGAAGCAGCCGAAAGCATCGCCCGAGAAGAGCACCTTGTTGGCAGCATCCAATGTCACCATTGTCTCTGGCCAGTGCACCATCGGAATAAGCACGAAACTCAACTCATGGTTGCCTGTGCTCAACGTCTCACCATTCTTTACTTCCACCACATCATCGGTCACGCCATAGAATCCCTCCAGCATACCTAAGGTCTTCTTGTTGCCTACTATCTTGATGTTGGGATAATACTTCTTGATGAGAGCTATCGAACCGCTGTGGTCTGGCTCCATGTGATTGATGACCAGATAGTCAATCTCCCTCTCACCAATCACTTCCTTGATATTCTCCAGGAACTGAGTGAAGAAATCCACCTCCACTGTATCGACAAGCGTCACTTTCTCGTCTACAATCACATACGAGTTATAGCTCACACCATTGGGCAGAGGCCACAGCCCCTCAAAACGATGCTTGTTTCTATCGTTTACACCCACGTAATAAATCCCGTTCTTAATTTCTGTTACCATAACTATTAATTTTGATTTTTGCGCACAAAGATAAAGAATAACCCAAAGAAAGCAAAACGAATTCGCTATTATTAAACAATTTTTCACTACCTTTGCAGCCATGAATTACAATACACATACTCTCTCCAACGGGCTTCGCATCATTCATCTGCCCTCTACGAGCCCCGTCGTCTACTGTGGCTATCAGATCCAGGCAGGCTCACGTGACGAGCTGCCAGGCGAGGAAGGCCTTGCCCATTTCTGCGAGCACACCACCTTCAAAGGTACCAGCCGCCGCCGGGCATGGCACATTCTCAACAGCCTCGAAAGCGTAGGAGGCGACCTGCAGGCTTACACCACCAAGGAGTCTACCGTCTACTATGCCGCCATCCTTCACGACCATACAGCACGGGCCGTTGATCTCCTTACCGACATCGTCTTCCACTCCACCTATCCCCAGGCAGAGCTTGACAAGGAGGTAGAAGTCATTTGCGACGAGATAGAGAGCTACAACGACACACCCTCCGAACTCATCTACGACGAATTCGAGAACCACCTCTTCAAGGGTCATCCTTTAGGTCATAGCATCCTCGGAACAGCAGAGGGCGTACGAAGTTTCACTCAAGCTGATGCTCAGCGCTTCGCCCATCGTCATTATCGTCCAGACAATGCTATCTTCTTCGCCTATGGTGACATTTCCTTTTCCCGCCTTGTACGCCTCTTGGAAAAGGCCCAAGTGGGACTGTCCGCAGCCTCTGCTATCCAGCGCCCCCAGTCAGCAGAACTGCCTCATCACGATTTTCTGCAGGAGCCACATACTATCATCATCCCCAAACACACCCATCAGGCACACGTCATGACGGGCACTCAGGCTTGCAATGTCCATGACGCACGCCGTATGCCTCTCTATCTTCTCAACAACATCCTTGGAGGTCCTGGCATGAATGCCAAACTCAACCTCGCCCTTCGCGAGCATCACGGCCTCGTCTATACCGTAGAGAGCAACCTGACCACCTATAGCGACCTGGGCTACTGGAGCATCTATTACGGCTGCGACGTCCACGACATCGAACGTTGCCGCCGACTCGTACACCGCGAGTTGCAGCATTTCATCGACCGTCCTCTCAGTCCTTCTCAGCTAAGAGCTGCCAAAAAGCAGATTAAGGGACAGATAGGAGTGGCTTGCGACAACCGTGAGAACTTCGCCCTCGACTTCGGCAAGAGCTACCTCCATTATGGTTGGCTCAAGAACATCCAGCATCTCTACGAGCAGATAGACGAAATCACCTCGCAGCAGATACAGGAAGTGGCCCAGGAATATTTCGCCGACGAACGTCTCTTCACCCTCATCTATCAATAATGCCGTGAGATAGAGATTTCCTCAGTGTGAGTAAGGAACTGATCATCGTAAAAAGCCAGAATCAAGCAAGAGAAGAGAATATATCGAGCCAACAACATAAGAGCCAAGCTTACTGATACCAGGAAGTCTGGACAGGAATGTGTTTCTTTGTGTAAATTGGATGAAGTTCTGTTTAGAACTTTGACTTGTATTTTTCCAAATTTAGCTAATGTACCAACTTGGAGTGTAGAGTTCGCTGCGCTACAAGAATCTGCTACTTCCATCATTTCATTACTGAGATTTGTTGACGTGTATATACCTAACGTATTTCGGTTTTCTATTGTTTCATTGTTCATTCTTATAATTGTTTACTCAAGTTTCGCAAGTGGTTTAAGTACGGGCTGAAGGCCCAGAAGCTCCAGAAGCAGCACGCCCTGAACCAACGGTCACCGGCGCGTGGGGAAAAACTTGCGAAACTTCAGTTGTTTATAAATCCAGCAAATCGGAGGAAACAGAAAAGCTCAAGTCTCCTTGATTCTGCGTTGGATAACTATACAGGGCCACGCTCCACGAAGAACACATCATCATGGTAACATGCTGGGAAGTCGCGAAACTTCAACACCTTCTTTCTTCCAATCTTTCCTGTCATAGCTTATCTATTTAAATGGTTGGTTTAAAACCATATTCTTTACAGCTTATATTGGTGGCATTTAATCTCTCAAGCATCCTATAGGAACAACGTAAACACCATCTTTACGTCGATAAGCGAAATCACCTGTACCTGTAAGTACCATCATAAAAGAAGGGTCGTTCATCTTCTCTGTATTGATTTTACCAGCTAAATTCAATAGATTCTCCGCACCTTCGTTGATAAGCTTATCACCTCCTAACTTGATTTCAACCAAGCCATACTTACCATTCCGTAAATGTATCACTGCATCACACTCCAAGCCATTCTTATCACGATAATGATAAACCTCACCATCTAAAACCTCAGCAAATACTCGCAAGTCTCTAACACAAAGTGTCTCAAAGAAGAGTCCCATGGTATTGAGATCGTTAATCAAATCTTTTGGACCAAGTCCAAGCACCGCAGTGCCTATTGATGGATCTATGAAATAACGAGTGTTTGCTGTTCTAATAGCTGTTTTAGAGCGCAAGTTAGGATTCCAAGCCACAGAATCTTCGATGACAAAAATCTTACGCAAAGCCTCCAGGTAATTTCCTGCTGTCTTCACACTAATTTCATTTTCATCATTTGTCATCATATCAGCCACTATGGTTCCTATTGTCGCTTGTGAAGCTTGGTTACGAGCATAAGAGCGCAACAGCAACCTTATTGTAGTGGTATTGCGATTTACCCCATCTACCCTTGCGACATCTTTTTTAATGACAGCATCCACATAGTCAAAAGCCTGACTCAACGCAGCATCTCCTTGCAAATTACAAGCAAAAGGCCACCCTCCACGACATATCAAATAGGCTAAGTCTTCTATTTTCAACTGATTAGTCGCAACTATCTTGCTTGGCGTTTCAAACAAAGAAGCCAAACTCACCTTTCCATTCGATTCTCCAGATTCATATAAGCTCATTGGGCGCATCGTGAGCCAACTAAACCTTCCCGTGCCAGAATGATGCATATCTTTCTCATCTGCAGGAACAGCAGACCCCGTTAATATAAATTGCCCCACTTCACGGCGATGGTCAACCTCAAATCGGATTGCATCCCAAAGCTTTGGAGCCAATTGCCACTCATCCACAAGTCGCGGAGCCTTTCCTTCGAGGAGTACAGAAGGGTCTATCTCCGCCATCTGTAGGTTCGTTTCCAGTGAAGCAGGATTATCCATATACAAGATACTGGCAGCTTGTTGCTCAGCTGTAGTTGTCTTACCACACCATTTTGGACCTTCTATAAGGATGGCACCTTTACTTTCTATTTTTTTTGCAAGCAGTTTGTCTGCTATTCTATGTTTATATTCCATTTCCCAAATAATCTGATTTACAGGTGCAAAGATACAATATTATTTTTAAATTTCCTCAGTTGGCGCATTTTTATTTCCTCAGTTGGCGCATTTTTGCTTCCTTAGTTGGCGCATTTTTGCTTCCTCAGTTGGCGAAACAACATAGAATTAGATTACAGAACTTTCGCAAGTAAGCACCACACACCCTGAAGGGCAGAAGCTCTTAGCCCCTTCAGGGCGTGCTTGAACCACTTGTGAAAATTGAGAAAATAAAAGAATAATTATACCGTATATTTATTCCATAATCACCAAAAAAACACGCCCCAACTGGGAAAAGGAATCTGCCTAACTGGAAAAAAATTTTTTCTCAACTGGGAAATTATTTTTTCACAGTTAAGTCCTGTTAGGCAATGAATATTTATACAGAAGGATTATGACTGCAATTTTAGCCCTTTCCAATATAGAAAAAGGCTAAAATTCAGTACTTTTACATGCGAGTTCTGTCGCTAAGGCAACTACTTCTTCTTAGGACGGCGGCGTGCCCAGCCTTCTTCCTCGAAGTTGGGTTCCTCGCCCTTGAACTTAACGTTGTCGTTGTGCTGGAAGAACTGACGCCAGTCGCCCGTCTCCTCTTCTCTGCGAGGCTTGCGGCTACGACTTTCTGCACGACTGCCTTTCCCCTTGCCTCCCTTGCGGCTCTCACGGCTCTCGCTACGACTGCCACGGGCACTACGTCCATGACCCTCTTCGTCGGCATCGTTGCAACGAACGGTGCGGCCCTTGTACTCTGTACCGTTGAGAGCTTTCATCACACGCTTGGCATCCTCCTCGGGAACCTCGATGTAGGCAAACTTAGAGAGCAAGTCGATATGTCCTACCTCCTGGCGACCCTTCACATGCTTGTTCAGATACTGCATAATCTCGCCAGGATAGAAGCCGTCGGCCTTGCCCAAGTTGATGAAGAGACGCTTGTATCCAGCCTCAGCCTCGTGCTTGCGGCGACCGTTAGACACCTTTCCACGACCCTCTGAGCCTCTACCCTCACCACGAGAGCCACGAGAGCCCTTGCCGGTTTCGGGCTTGACTATCTCAGGAGCGTTCTTATAATAGTCGAGGAACTTACCAAAGGTGATGGTAACCATCTTCTTGATGATGTCTTCCTTGTCGATGTAGTCGAACTGGCGGTTGATCTCTGCCATATAAGGCTCTATCTGATCCTCGTCAACATCGGTCTTCATGATGTCGTCCATGGTCTTGAAGAGCTGTTTCTTACAAATCTCCTCGGGAGTAGGAAGGGTGCCGTCAATAAAATCTTTGCCTATCTGTTTCTCAATCTGTCTCACCTTAAACTTCTCGCGGGTGTGGATGATAGAGATCGAGGTACCCTTCTTTCCGGCACGACCTGTTCGTCCACTACGATGGGTGTAGCTGGCAATATCATCGGGGAGTCCATAGTTGATGACATGAGTAAGGTCTTCGACATCAAGTCCTCGGGCAGCAACATCGGTGGCCACAAGGAACTGCACATTGTGATTACGGAACTTCTGCATGGTGAGGTCGCGCTGCTGCTGACTCAAGTCACCATGAAGAGCCTCTGCATTATAACCATCGCGGATGAGTTTGTCGGCAATATCCTGTGTCTCCAACTTGGTGCGACAGAAGATAATGGCGAAGATGCGGGGATAAAAGTCTACGACACGCTTCAGGGCAAGATACTTGTCCTTGGCGTTCACCAGATAGTAGATGTGATTGACGTGCTCGGCACCCTCGTTGCGCGAGCCTACAACTATCTCCTTATGGTCGTGGAGATAGTGGAGCGCTATTTTCTCTATCTCCTTGCTCATAGTAGCAGAGAAGAGAAGTGTATTTCTATCCGCTGGTACATTCTCGAAGATGGCATTGATGCTCTCGGAGAAACCCATATTGAGCATCTCGTCAGCCTCATCCAATACAACATTGTTCACATGCTCCAACTGAGCCACGCCACGGTTGATGAGGTCGAGAAGACGACCAGGTGTGGCTACGATGATCTGTACACCATGCTTGAGGGTGCGTATCTGACTGCCTATATCGGTTCCGCCATAGACTGCAGCAATGTGGAGTCCGTCGATGTACTTGGCGAAACTGTTAAGGTCATCGGCTATCTGGAGACAAAGCTCACGGGTAGGACTCAGGATAATGGCCTGTGTCTGCTTGTTCTGAGCATCGGTCTTCTGAATGACAGGAATGCCATAGGATGCAGTCTTACCAGTTCCTGTCTGCGCCAACGCGATGACATCGTTTTTGTTGCCTAAGAGATAGGGGATTACTTCTTCTTGTACGGGCATTGGATTCTCGAATCCAAGCTCCTCAATAGCGCGGCGAATGTCCTCGCTGACGCCTAATTCTAAAAATGTTTTCAAATCTTTTTTACCTTATTAATGTATTCAATGCAGAAGGCTGAATTCACCCTCCCAGCCATTAATAGGGTGCAATATCCTTCCGAAAACGCTTGCGACAAGGCTGTCCTGTCCTACTCTAATAGGCGACAGGCTGCCTGATACTTGTCTAAATTCGGGTGCAAAGTTAGTAAAAAGTTCTTGATAATCAAAAAGTTTTCGTACTTTTGCACACAAAATAGACTTTTTATACATTCAAAATGATGATGGATTTATCAGTTCTTTTGCCTTCGTGCCTACGACGGAGGGTTCTGCTGGGACTTATTTGCTGGTGCTGTTGCAACTCTGTGCTGTGGGCGCAGGATTCTGCCAAGGTGTCGGTGGACTCGTTGGAAACAACGGAAACAGTACAGACCGACTCTATTGTAGCCGCAACAAGCCCATTGCCCGCCCCCATGATGACGGCAGACTGCAAACCCGTGCTGCAACCGAAGGACGTACTGGTACCTGTAGTCATAACAGGACTGGCTGCGCTGTATGTTCAGAACCATGGTTGGTTTGCGCAACAGAAGCGCGAGGTTCAGAAAGGGCTGTCGGCTGAGGGAAGGCATCATCTGAGGGCTGACGAAGTATTGCAGTTTGCACCCATGGCGACGACCTGGGGCTTGAGGTTAGCAGGCGTAAAGGGGAAAAACGAACCTAAAGAACGCCTGGGCATCATAGCACTGTCGTACGCTTCATTGGGACTCATTACGTTCGGCATGAAGGCGGCTGTAAACGAGGAAAGACCCGACGGCAGAGACTGCAGGTCATTTCCATCGGGTCATACGGCGAGGGCATTCATGGGTGCAGAGATGCTGTATCAAGAATATAAGGACGTGTCGCCATGGATAGGATATTCGGGCTACGCCATGGCTGCGCTGACAGGCTATCTGCGAGTCTACAACAACCGGCATTATCTGAACGATGTCGTGGCGGGAGCCTGCATCGGAATTCTGTGTACCAAATTGGGATATTGGCTGCAACCGAAATTGTTTAAGAAGAAAAAGAAGGCTTTCAAATTACAATATTGAGAAATTTGAAAGCCTTCTTCGCTTCATCCGAAAAAACTTCGACCTGTTCAGTTGGAACGCCATGTAAGGACAAAACTCCTAACCCAGGACGTGCTGCTTATAGGAGATTTTGGCGTGCTCATTTACAGGAAGCCCCTTTCATTCCTTCATCAAAGGTTTTGGTCAAGGAATTGGAGAATCTTTTGCTGTATGCGTAGTCCGCTGGAATGAGGCACGTCCCAAAGTTCGGTGGTAAGGAGAGAGTCTGCATGTTGGCTGTTCCATACAGCATGCATCTGCGCGAAAGCCTTCTTGACTCCGGGAACGGGGAAAAGATGGTCAAGGGTGCCACTAATAAAGAGAGAAGGATGAGGACAAGCCAAGGAGGCGATGTGAGGATAGTCGAGGTACTGACGGAGTGCAGGAATGCAGTTGGCAAACCCTCCGTTCTCCTTTCGTCCATAACGCAGGGTAAGCTGATCGTCGGTAGTGATCATCCAGCAGATATTGGCACTCGCCTTGATCTTGTCGGAGAGGGCAGCAAGCATCCAGGAACGGTATGCGCCCATAGAACATCCCACACATCCTATCCTGTCCTTATCGACCATAGGGAGAGTAGACAGGAAATCGGTTCCAGCCATATCGTCGTAGGTCATAAAGGCAGAAAGGTCGCGTCCAAGCATCATCATGTTGCCGGCGATAATATCATACTTGTTGCGGTCGATACCTTCCTTACGGCTACGCTCGCCCCAAAGAGGTGCGTCGGCAGAGAAGACTACATAGCCGTGACGGGCAAGATAGTCGCCAAGATACTGACCTTCGTACAACTTCTTTGCCCATGCATCAGCGTCGGCGACAACGGCGGTGTCGACATCAAAGGGACGTATCATCTTCTCCTTGCCGATGTAGAGGTGGGCTCCATGGTCATGGAGGGCATTGATGGCAGGGAAAGGTCCCTTGCCGTCGGGTATAAGAAGATAGGCTGTGATGCGGGCATAGGCGTTGACACAGAAGCTGATTTTCTGTGCACGATAACCATCTCGTTGTTCTTCGGCTATCACCTTCATGTCCCACGACTTGGCTCGGCGAGGTGGTGCCATCATACATTCAAATATCTTCTGACGGGCAGCCTTCTTCCATTTTGCAAAGTTTTTGATAGGACTGTTACCCCATGCCATAGGGTATGTGAGTTCCTGTTTGAGTTGTTCGACGTAAACGGGCAACTCACCTTGCCACTCGTAATTCTCTCGCACTGGCAGTTGTTTCGCATTCGGTTTCTGGGCGAAAGATGGCTGAGAGAATATCAGCAAGGCAAAAAATGTGAAGAGTGAAAAATCCAAATGTTTCATTGTTATTGAGTTTTTAAGTGTTGAATGTTTTGCAAAGATAATGCAAATCGAATGCAGAACATCAAGCTTGCTTGAATGTTTTGCTGAGATGCAGCTTATCTTATGCAAAGATAAGAAAATAATTTGGAAAACAAATGAAATGCGTACTAAAATATTTGAAAGAAAATTCCCAGTTGGACAGTTTACTGCCTCCAACTGAGGGAAAGTGATTTTTGACGCCTTTTTGCGTCGCAAAGCCTCGTTACGACATCTCAAATAGGCAAGAGTGTGATGGGAGATTGCCCTTTATGCCTCATAATTCCTTCCAAATGAGGTCAGGATACATGAATTTGGCTCCAATTACGTGCGCTCCAAGAACAGGGAAAATCATCGGAACGATAGGTTCGTGCATGGATTTTGATGCCTGTGAGAGCAAAAATGGCACTATTTTCGTTCATCAGGGCGGACGCATCAAAATGCGTTCGCCTCCAAAAGTTTTGACAGGTAATTT
>ERZ780033.345-NODE-345-length-18088-cov-7.62713_pt1 | contig 18088 bp, 18 predicted proteins | sample MGYA00511024_ERZ780033 | MGnify/ENA primary metagenome ERZ780033 (study PRJEB29588, sample SAMEA2157043) | human gut metagenome | biome: human gut; feature: human-associated habitat; material: faeces | place: Denmark | collected 2008/2010 ... | reverse complement strand
GCTGCCGTAGGGGTAGGGGAAAGAGAGTGGCGGTGGGGGCACCGGGAGCGAGGTCAGCTGAGGCTCTCGCGATACCAGTCGTAGAGTCGGCGCACGCCGTCTTCTATCTCCACCTTGTGGGTCCAGCCCAGCGAGTGGAGCTTGGTCACGTCGATGAGCTTGCGCATGGTGCCGTCGGGGCGGGAGGCGTCGAAGTCGATGGTGCCTTCAAATCCCACAGCCTCGGCCACGAGATGGGCGAGCTGGCGGATGGTGAGCTCCTTGCCCGTGCCCACATTGATGTGGCAGTTGCGTATCTCGCCCAGTTCGGGGATGGCTCCGCCACGGCCCTCGGAGTTGTTGCGGTCTACGCGGCCGTCGGTCTTGGCGCCATAGAAGACGGAGCTGTAGCGGTCTATGCCTATGATGTCGCTGAAGTCGACATGGAGCAGCACGTGGACGCTGGCGTCGGCCATGTCTTCGCTCCAGAGAAACTCGCGCAGGGGCGAGCCTGTGCCCCAGAGCACCACGCGGTTGTCGTAGATGCCGTAGTAGGCGAGCGCACGGAGAATGCGGTCGGGCTGGCTGTGGCCGTCTACGTTGCCCTCGCCGATGATGCTGCGCAGGGCGTCGGTGGGGTTGATTGGGCGCTTGTCCATATCGCGGGCTATGCTGTGCCAGTCGCCCTCGTGGATGAGCTTGGCGAGGTAGACCTTACGCATCATGGCTGGCATGACATGCGAATTTTCGAGGTGGAAGTTGTCGTTGGGTCCATAGAGATTGGTGGGCATCACAGCGATGAAGTTGGTGCCGTACTGGAGATTGTAGGACTCGCACATCTTGAGTCCGGCTATCTTGGCGATGGCATACTCCTCGTTGGTGTACTCCAGGGGCGACGTGAGCAGGCAGTCCTCGCGCATGGGCTGGGGTGCCTGCTTGGGGTAGATGCAGGTGGAGCCGAGGAAGAGCAGCTTCTTGACGCCGTGGGTGTAGGCGTTTTCTATCACGTTGCACTGCATCTTCATGTTCTGCATGATGAAGTCGGCGCGGTAGAGCGAGTTGGCCATGATGCCGCCCACAAAGGCTGCGGCGAGTACTACGGCGTCGGGGCGCTCCTGGTCGAAGAAGGCCTTGACAGCCTGCTGGTCGGTGAGGTCGAGCTCGCTGTGGGTGCGGCCCACCAGATTGTGGTAGCCGCGCGACTGGAGATTGTTCCAGATGGCCGAGCCCACGAGCCCGCGGTGCCCGGCGATGTATATCTTGGCGTTCTTAGAGAGTGTCATCGGTGTGTTATTTTACAATTCCCTTTTCCAGATATTCGGCGAGGTTCATGCGCACCTTGGCGGCGGCACCCTCAGAGGCGACCTTGGCCATATCGTGGTCTACCATGATGCGTACCAGCTCCTCGAAAGGCGTGGTGTTGGGGTTCCAGCCCAGACGGGCGCGTGCCTTGGTGGGGTCGCCCCAGAGGTTGACCACATCGGTGGGACGGTAGAAGTCGGGCGACACCTCAACGAGGGTCTTGCCCACGAGAGCCTCGGGTCCGCTCACGCAGATGCCCTTCTCGTTCTCGTCCTTGCCCTCCCACTTGAGCTCGATGCCGACATAGTGGAACGCCAGCTCGGCAAACTCGCGCACGCTGTGCTGGACGCCGGTGGCGATGACATAGTCTTCGGGCTTGGAGGCCTGGAGGATGAGCCACATGCACTCCACGTAGTCCTTGGCGTAGCCCCAGTCGCGCAGCGAGTCGAGGTTGCCCAGATAGAGCTTGTCCTGGAGTCCCTGGGCAATGCGTGCTGCGGCGAGGGTAATCTTGCGCGTCACGAAAGTCTCGCCTCGGCGCTCGCTCTCGTGGTTGAAGAGGATGCCGTTGCAGCAGAACATGTTGTAGGCGTCACGATATTCCTTGATAATCCAGTATCCGTAGAGTTTGGCGACGGCATAGGGGCTGAAGGGGTGGAAGGGCGTGTTCTCATTCTGAGGCACTTCCTCTACCTTGCCGTAGAGCTCGGATGTCGAGGCCTGATATATCTTGCACGACTGGGCGAGTCCCACCTTGCGCACGGCTTCGATGATGCGCAGCACGCCCACGGCGTCTACGTCGGCGGTGAACTCGGGTGAGTCGAAGCTCACCTGTACATGGCTCTGTGCTGCCAGGTTGTATATCTCAGTAGGGCGCACGTCTGCCACTACGCCCACGATAGACATGGAGTCGCCCAGGTCGGCGTAATGGAGGTGGAAATGGGGCCGTCCTTCAAGGTGGGCTATGCGTTCACGATGGTCTACCGACGAACGGCGGATGATGCCGTGCACGTCATAACCTTTGTCCAGCAGGAGTTCTGCCAGATACGAACCGTCTTGTCCTGTAACGCCCGTGATGAGGGCAATGTTCTGTTTGCTCATAATTACAATGTATTATTAGTTTGTTATTCCGTAGTCTCGGATGATTGGCCCCGCCGCGTCAGTGGCTTCGGCTGCGGGGTTGGGGTGCTTGGCTGTTGGGTTGGGGTGCTTTGCTGCAGAGTGGGTTGTCCTCCGGTAAGGCTGGATGGTGCTTGCTGCAGATAGGGTTTGCTTGGCTGCAGATTGGGCAGGCCTCCGGTAGGGCTGGATGGCAGCTTTCTGCAGATAGGGTTTGCTTGGCTGCAGATTGGGCAGGCCTCCGGTAGGGCTGGATGGCAGCTGCTCCTCGCCATCAGTGCTGGCCTTATTCACGAAAACCAGCTCACAGTGTGCAAAGGTACCGCTTTTAGTTGGAATAAGTATCAAAAATAAGAGGAAAATATCATTTTCCAAAGTTTTTGTGACTTGGAGAGGCAGGGAAGACACTCAGAGTAGCCCCGTCTCTACGTTCTGCTCAAAGGGCTGGAGTGGCTATCATGTAGAGGGTTAGCTCATGGGAGTCCTGTTTAGCCTCTTTTGTCTTCGGGAGGGTAAAAAACAATGTGGAGGTCATAATAATGCGATAAACTTTTGTCATATTCAAAGAAAACACGTATATTTGCAAAAATATTACAAATATAATAGTTATCTTTATGATTGTTCAGTTTTCAGTAGCCAATTATTTGTCGTTTAAGGAAATGTCTACCCTCTCTTTGGCGACCACTAATTTGAAGGAGACAGCGATATCCGAAACCGACTCTATGACGGAAATGGGAGGTGCTATCCCTGCGGTGCTTCATGGAGCTGCCATTTATGGAGCCAATGCCTCGGGCAAATCCAATTTTGCCAAGGCGTTTGCAACATTCAAGTGGCTTGTCATCAATTCAATCAAAGAACTGCAAGCTGGAGACGCGCTGGATGTGGAGAGCTTCATGCTCAATGACACGACAGCCAAGGAGCCCTCTATGTTTGAAATTGTGTTTTGCAATGTAGACTATATTTTCCGTTATGGCTTTGAGGTTGACGGCGTTAAGGTGCATAAGGAGTGGCTGTATCGTAGAAACAACAAGAAGCGTGCTAAAGAAGTGGAGTTGTGGTATCGCGAGGGTGATATCTACAATGTCCATCCTTCGTGTGCAATAGCGAAAAGCGTTGTAGCCAACAAGATGGTGCGTGACAATGCGCTGCTTGTTTCGGTGGCTGCACAGTTCAATGATGAGACGGCTGTCAGCATCGTTGACTGGTTGAACGACACGTCAATCATCACCAGTCATGATGATGAAGTGATGTGGAAACGGGCTGCCATCAAACTGGATGACCAGAAGATGCGTAAGCGCATCGTTGACTTCTCGCGCTATGCCGACTTGGGTATAGAGGATATATATAAGGTGAATGATGAAGTGGTCAGCAGTCATATACAGTATGACGATGATGGTCGGGAAAGGCAGAGAGTTTCATTCCCGTTTGAAAGCAACGAGTCGGAAGGAACGGTGAAGTATTTCCAGTTGGCGTATCCCATTATTGACGCGCTGGATAATGGTAAACGCCTGGTGATAGACGAGATAGACAGCAAGATGCACCCCATGTTGACGAGCAAAATCATAGAGTTGTTCAATACGAAGGCAACCAATCCTAATCATGCCCAGCTGATATTCACCATCCATGATACCAATATTCTGAGTGCCAAGATACTCAGAAGGGACCAGGTGTGGTTTGCGCAAAAAGATATGTACGGTGCTACCAAGCTATATTCCCTTGCCGACTACAAGGTGAGAAACAATGCGTCTTTCGAGAAGGAATATCTTGAGGGCAAATATGGTGGAACGCCCATTGTCGGTGACTTCTCCAAGTTGTTTGTTAATGAGGAGGACTGACAATGGCAAACTATAATCCGAGAAATGAACGGAGCCTGAAGCGCCGTACCAGTTACAGAGATATCAAGCAATCGTTCTTGATAATCTGTGAAGGTGAGAATACTGAGCCAGACTATTTCAATGCTTTCCGATTGACCTCCGCTTCGGTAAAGGCACTGGGAAAAGGGAAGAACACCATCAAACTTGTTGAAGAAGCGGTAATCATCAGGGATGAAGAGCGACGAAAAGGCCATGTCTTTGACCAATATTGGGTGGTGTTTGACAAGGATGATTTCCCAAGCCATGACTTCAATGAAGCCATACGTCTGGCGGAGTCCAATGGCTTTCAGGTTGCCTATAGTAATCAGGCATTTGAGTATTGGTTTCTGCTGCATTTCAATATCTACCGTGGCTATATCCACCGAAATGACTACGAGCAAATGCTCAGCCAACAGATGAAGGTCAAGTATAGCAAGAAGGGTAGCTTCACGAACAAAATATATGGATTACTGTTGCCATATCAGTCGGAAGCCATATCAAGAGCAAGAAAAATATTGGCAGAGTTTGGCCAAACGCCACCATCGCAAGCTGTATCGTCAACAACAGTGTTCAAACTCGTTGAAGAGTTGAACAGGTTTATATAAGGAGAACTGCGACTCATCTCTCCGTGTTTTCCCAAGTGACGAGTATTCCCATCATGTTGTGGGCTATGGGCTTGGGTGGCATCTTCCTCTTTGCAAAAGCACGGATGATGCCTGTCGGAGGGTTACGAAATCGCAATGCCCAGCCTCTAAGAGTCGTAAAATGCCGCGCCAAGTATATTAGGTTCAGCGATAGCGCAAGGAGCAGTATGGTATCTATCGTGTCCATAAACTCCTTCTCCGTAGGGACAACTGGCGAAGCCCCTCTACGCCCTCCGCCTGCCGTAATCACCATCAGCGATGCAATCACAACAGCCAATCTAACTCGTATCGATGGCCTGTACCACAAAAAAGCCGATCGAAATGCCACAAAAAAGCCGATTGAAATGCCACAAAAAAGCCGAATGGCAAGGTGGAATATGAAGAAAAAACTATGCCTTGCCCTCTAAAATATCCAGTAACTTGAATATGCGGCTGGAGGGATTGTGGAAATCTTTGAGCCCTTTGGCTCTGCGGATGGCATCGGCAATATGCTCTCTGAGAAACCCCTTTTGTGTATCTGTATAGATGGCTTTGCTATATTTTTGCCAAACGGGTGCGCTTCTTTTTAACTCCTTGATAACCGCAGTGGAACTCAATGCAGATGTCTGGTCTTTCACGTGTAGGAGTAGCCATACCTCAAAGCACGGGTTGCTTAGCAGCAGTTCGGCTTTGCATGCCATAAGTTTGTCATTGATGGCGGGGACATCCATATCATACATGAGAAATGTATCGACCTTGTCGAATGGTGATATTTTGAGCTCTCGGGCGTGCTTATCAATAAGAGGCTGGGTTATTCTGTTGCCTTCGATATGTGAGACAATGCGCACCGGCGACTTGTACCATTTCCTTATAAGATTCAGATATTCCACCTCTGTTTCGCCTTCGCAGATAACTAAGGCAATCTTGCGCATCCGTTTATAGGGCGCCTTCTCTCGCTTGCTGGCCATAGTTATTCCTCCAACAGATGTTTGATGCTATCAACCGATGAGTCAACGTATGGCACAGCATCGAAGCGCCCTTGGATGTAGCCCTTCTCGGCATCCATGTTCTCACGGAAGTCTTTGAAATCATAGAGGGAATAGACCTCGGTGGCTCCGTCTTCAGACTTGTTGACGAAAACTATCTGGTCTCTTCTCAGTCTCTTGACGTCTATCAGATTGGTGTTGTGAGAAGAGAAGAGTAGCTGGCTTCCTTCTGAAGCATGAATCAGGTCGAGGATGAAATCGGCCAATCGGGTGTGGAGCCCGAGGTCAAACTCATCCATCATGATGCTTTTCCTGTTTTTGACCACATCCAGGAGTCGTATCAGTATTTGGAAGAGCTTACGGGTACCGCTGGATTCTTCAAGGTCAAGGTCGAACATCACATCTTTATTATTGCGATGGTAGGTCTTGAATTTGAGAACATCGACCAACTGGAAGGAAAGGTCTCCCTGGCCAGGAATGGCGACAGGTGCAGGAATCTGCTCTTTGCGGGCTTTAATGTCGGTAATGTCTATGTCACAGATTTCAAGAGCTTTGAGTATTACTCTTTTGTAGGTGTTGAAATTGTCAAGAGCCATCATCTCATTGATGTTGGTGAGGCCGAGCAGAACCTGATTCATAAAGTAGCGGTACAGCTTCTGGGCTATCTCTCTGTTCATGGAACTGGCTCTGCTCAAGAAGAGGTTCTTGTCACTGGTGTTTAATGCCACATCCATAGGTTTGTTGATTACTCCGGTGCCGAAACTATACTTGCCGTCAGCATTGCGGACAAATATCTTTGCACGTCTGCCTACAGGATAGTGGTAGAGGCTCTCTCTGAGCACTTTGCTTCTGGTAAGTTCGAACGAGTACTCGTACTCCACATTGTCGCACACAAAATCAATCAAGAACTTGCTTGGCTTGTCCTGCCAGCCATCAAACTTGAATGGCTCGAAGCTGAAGATAGCGCCTTCGTTGAACTGGTGTGAATCCAGAATCAATCTGCAGCAGAAATTTATGGCTTTCAGAATGTTTGTCTTGCCCGACGCATTGGGGCCGAACAGACCAACAGATTTCAAGACTGGCACACCTTTCCATTCCATCAGGTTATGCCCCAATTCGCGAGCAAGTGTAGTGTTGATATTGGCAGCCCGGAAATCTATCCTTACTTGCTCTCTTATCGAGAAGAAGTTCTCAAACTCAATTTTAAGTATCATTACGCGCCTATATTTGTAGATTTGCTGCAAATATAGGTATTTATTTTGATTTAATGGCTGTTCTCACTGTTAAAAATGCGGTAAGTACCTAAATTTTCACACCCATTGGCAACTCTCATTGGGTTGCCACGAGGCTGACGGTTCCCATTCCACATCTGTGGGGACTTGGGAGCGAAAGAGAGGGGGATGATGGGGATATGGGGTTGGCGGTGGCGGGATTAGCCCAAGAGGCGGCGGCTGAGGTAGCGGACGGGGTACCAGACGGCGAGCCAGCCTACGGCTATGACGGTGATGAAGATGAGGGCAACATCGTCGTAGTGGACGCTGATGGGGTAGGCGTCGACGATGAAGGAGGCATCGCTGTCGCCGAGGCGCACGAGCCCGTACTGCTGCTGGATGAAGCAGAGCAGGAGGCCGATGACGATACCCATCACTGCACCGGCGACGGAAATCATGCGACCCTCGAAGAGGAAGATGCGGGCTATCTGGCTGTCGGTGGCACCGAGATTGCGGAGGGTGACCACATCGTTTTTCTTGTCGATGATGAGCATGGAGAGCGAGCCCACGATGTTGAAGCACGCCACGATGAGGATGAAGGTGAGGAAGACATAGGCGAAGAGCTTCTCTATCTTCATGATTTTGAAGGTGTCGTCCTGCTGCTCAAAGCGGTCCTTGACGGTGTAGCTGTCGCCGGCGATGTCGGCTATCTCGCGCTTGGCGTCGGCGATGTCGGTTCCGGGCTTGAGGCGCAGTTCGAGCGAGGAAATCATGCCCTGCTGCCCGAAGAGATTGCGGGCCCAGGCGATGGGAACGATGATGTAGCGGGAGTCGTACTTGGACTGCTTGACCATGAAGAGCACGCCGGGAGAGTCGAGTGAGTCGACGACAAAACCCTGCGTGGGGTCGGCCAGGTCGAGCTGACCCTCTCTGACGGGGGCATAGATGCGCAGCGCGTCGGTCCAACGGGTGCCGAGCGTGAGCTGCTGGGCGAGCTGTACGCCCACGATGCCGTAGTTGAGGTTGGCGGCGTGGAGGCAGAATTCGCCGTCGCCGTAGAGAATGTCGGTGATGCGGGTGAGGTCGCGGAAATTGTCGTCGACACCCTTGATGGTTACCATCGCCTGCTTGTCCTGGTATACAGCCAGCGCATTGTCCTCGACACACTCGGTGGCAACATCCACATACGGCAACTGGCGTATGCGGGTGATCAGCGGGTCGTCGGCAGGAGCCGTCTTGCCCTTGATCGGCGCAATCTCTATCTGCGGGTCAAAGCTGGTAAACAGCGTGGCCACCAGGTCGTGGAAGCCGTTGAAGGCGCTGAGCACGATGACCAGCGCCACCGTAGCCACGGCGACTCCGATGACAGAGATGAGGCTGATGACATTGATGGCGTGGGTACTCTTCTTGGAAAAGAGATAGCGCCTGGCGATGAATAACGGAAAGTTCACTATCCTTTTTTCAGAAGTTCGTCAATATGCTCGAGATAGTCGAGTGAATCGTCGATGAAGAATCTCAGCTCGGGGATGATGCGCAGCTGGTTGTGCACGCGGGTACCCAGTTCGTAGCGTATGCTCTTCTCGCTGGCGTTGATATTCTTCATTATCTCTTCGCTGCGCTCTGAGGGGAAGATGCTCAGATAAGCGGTGCAGATGCTGAGGTCGGGGCTGATGCGTACGCGGGTCACGCTCACCAGCACGCCATTGGTCTTGCGCGTCTGCGATTGGAAGATGGATGATAACTCTTTCTGCAGGAGTCGTGAAATACGGTTTTGTCTTGTTTCTTGCATTTACTCTAAATCTATATGTTCTATGTTTACGTGTTCGTGGAGGAACATCCGAGCGCCTTCGGCAAACTTGTCGGCGTTCTCGGTGGTGAGGTAGCGGCTGGTGGCGTTGCGCGTACACTTCTGCTCAATCTCGGGGTGGCGCGCGAAATAGTCCTTGAGGCTGCTGGCCACATACTCGCCCTGGGGGATGATGCGCACGCCGGGTGGAGTGTATTTGAGTATCTTGGGCAGCAGGATGGGGTAGTGGGTACAGCCCAGGATGATGCTGTCGATGTCGGGGTCGAGCGACATCAGCTCGTCGATGCGCTTCTTGACAAAATAGTCGGCACCGGGACTGTCGGCCTCGTTGTACTCTACGAGCGGAACCCAGAAGGGACAAGCCACACCAGAGATGTGGATGTCGGGCCAGAGCTTGCGAATCTCCATGTCGTAGCTGTGGCTCTTCACGGTACCCTCGGTGGCGAGCAGACCCACATGGCCGTTGCGTGTGAGATGGCCGATGGCCTCTACCGTGGGGCGTATCACGCCGAGCACGCGTCGCGAGGGGTCCCACTGGGGCAGGTCGTTCTGCTGTATGGTGCGCAGAGCCTTGGCCGAGGCGGTGTTGCAGCCCAGGATAACCAGCTGACAACCCATGCGGAAGAGCTTGAGCACCGCTTGGCGGGTGAAGTCGTAGACCACATCAAACGAGCGCGGACCGTAGGGTGCGCGGGCATTGTCGCCCAGGAACACATAGTCATACTGGGGCAGCAGCTGGCGTATGCCATGCAGGATGGTGAGTCCTCCGTAGCCCGAATCGAAGATGCCGATAGGGCCCGGAGTCATGGGCAGCCGTTCGCTCATTGCAGACACTCTTTGACCAAGGTCGTGATGTCTTCGCCAAAGGCGCTGTTGGCGTAAGGCAGATTGTCGTTATCGGTGTTGAGGATAAACATGAATCCGCGTGCTTCGCCTATACCGCGCAGGGTTTCGGCCAGCTTGGCCTTGAGGGGAGCGTAAGATTCGGTCTCAGCCTGTGCCAGCAGTCGTTTGGCCTCTTCCTTGAACGCTATATTCTTGGCTATCAGTTCCTGCAACTCCACTTGACGCTTGCGGAGGATAGTCGGAGCAAAGTCTTTCTGACCTTCAAGAAACTGTTCATACTTCTTGTTGAACTCGTCTTCCACGCGCTTCATCTCGTTGTCATACTTCTGCTTCAGGTCGGCCAGCTTGGTCTGTGTCACAGCATACTCGGGCATGAACTTCAGCACCTCCTGATAACTGAGATAACCATACTTGATGGTAGTCTGTGCCTGTGAAATCATAGGCAGCACCAACATAACTAAGGAAAAAAGCAGTTTTCTCATATCGGTAAGTTTTGTGTATTGAGAAAAAAGGACAGGCACTCTGGCCTGCCCTGTCATTTGTGATGAATGAGTGTCTGGATTACTTGCCTACCTTGGCCTTTACTTCCTCGGTAACGTCCTTCACGTTGTCGCCGAAGAACACTACGCCAGATGTGCCAATCTCGAAGATAGAGGTATATCCGCCAGCCTTGCCTACAGCTGTGATGGCGTTCTGTACCTTGGTGAGGATGGGTTCGAGCAGTGCGTTGTTCTTTTCAGAGAGTTCCTTCTGAGCGTCTTGGTATGCCTGCTGGATTTTGGCGTTCAGACCCTGCAGCTCTTCCTCTGTCTCCTTCTGCTTGGTAGGGTTCATGGCGCTTTTAGACTTCTCGTACTCCTGAGCCTTGCGTGTCAGCTCGTCCTGCATTGACTTCAGGTCGTTTTCCTTCTGCTTGCTCAGAGCAGCCATTTCTCCCTGTGCCTTGGCATAGTCGGGCAATGACTGTACTACTACCTGGGTGTTCACTTTGCCAAACTTCTGGGCGAATACAGCCATTGGTGCGCAAAGCATCAGCATCAAAATAAGTTTCTTCATTTCGTTTGTATTTAATTGTTATTAGTTATTGTTAGCGTAACCGAGTTTCTGGAGGATTTCGTTGGAGATGTCTATCTTGGGCGAACCGAAGATGATGGCGCTGTCACTGGCGCGGTCGAGCACCAGACTGTAGCCACGCTGCTCGCTTATCTCCTTGACCACGTTGTATATCTCTTCTTGAATGGGCGACATGAGGCTCTCGCGCTTCTTGAACAGTTCGCCCTCGGGGCCGAAGTACTTCTTTTTCAGGTCGGCGGCTTCCTTCTCCTTCAGCATGATTTCCTCCTGCTTGGCGGCCTTCTGCTCTTTGGAGAGGAATACTACCTCGTTCTGGTAGTTCTTGTACATGGTGGCGGCTTGGGTGTTGAGAGCCTCCACTTCGGCCTGCCACTTCTTGCTCACCTGGTTGAGCTGCTCGTTGGCACGCTCATAGGCGGGAATGTTCTTCAGCACATACTCCATGTCCATCAGGGCAAACTTCTGTGCGTGCGCCGTGATTGCCATCAGCGCGAAGACGCATATTGCCAATATCTTCTTCATACTTTTCCTTTGCTTGGTTTATGTATGTGACGCCGACGCTGTGATGTAAGTTACAGCGCCCGCGTCGCTTTTAATGATTATTATCAGAATTCCTGACCCAGGATGAAGTGGAAGTTGCTGCCACCCTTCTGTCCGTTGATGTTGTCGTTGTCGAAACCGTAAGCCCAGTCGATACCCATCAGACCAACCATCGGGAGGAAGATGCGGACACCGATACCAGCCGAGCGCTTCATGTCGAAGGGGTTGAACTTTTTGGTGTCGGTCCATGCGTTACCGGCTTCGGCGAAGCCCAGACCGTAGATGGTGGTGTTGCCCAGCATGAAGGGGTAGCGCAGCTCCATGGTGAAGCGGTCGTAGGCGTAGCCGTTGTATGCCAGCGAACCGTTCTCATAACCACGCAGACCCACAGTCTCTTCGGCGTAGCCTGATGAGTATCCGCTCATACCGTCACCACCCATGTAGTAGGTCTCGAAGGGCGACTTCTTGTACTTGTTGTAGCTGCCCAGCAGGCCCATTTCCACGCGGGTCATCAGCACCAGACACTTCTGGCCGTTGGTCAGGGCGCTGTAGGTCTTGGCCTTGAACTTCCACTTGTGGTATTCCACCCAGCGGTATTTCTCCTGCTGTTCCTGAGAGTAGGTGGCCGACTGGTAGTTGTTGGCGAGGTTCTTGTAGTCCTTGCCGTCCCACTTAGACCATGGCGGAGTGAGCGTTACCGAAGCCATGAACTCCGAACCGCGGCGGGGGAAGAGCTGGTTGTCGGTAGAGGTACGGCTCAGCGAGATGCTCAAGTTCAGGTTGTTGGCATTACCATTGGTCATGAGGAAGTAGCGCCAGTTCTTGAGCATATAGCGGGTGTAAGCCAGCGAGAGCGACAGCTGGAAGTAGTCGTCGGGCCAACGCAGACGCTTGCCCCAACCCAGCGAGAGACCAAACATCTTGACGAAGGTGTCGGGGTCATAGTAGTTCTCGTAGTTGTTGTAGTAGCTGCTGCCATAACCATACAGATAGTTGTAGTAGTTGTTCATCGCAGCACTATTATAATAGGTGCTCGACACGTCGGTCTGCTTAGAGAAGAAGGCGCCGACAGAGAGCTGGATGGGGCGCTTGCCGCCAAACCAGTTGGTCGAGTAGCTGGCGTTGTAGCTCTGGTAGTAGGTACCGTTGGTCTGGGCTCCCAACTGCAGCACTTCACCGTCGCCCACAGGCAGGATGCCGCGGTGCTCACGGTTCTTGTTGAAGAGGTTGCGCATCGAGAAGTTGTTCAGCTTCAGACCGATGCGGCCGATGACGCCAGTCTGTCCCCAACCCAGCGAGAACTCTATCTGGTCATTGCTCTTCTGCTCCAGATTCCAGTTGATGTCCACGGTTCCGTCCTCCACATTGGGCTGCACGTCGGGCAGCACCTTCTCGGGCTCGAAGTGACCCATGGACGCCAACTCACGCTGCGAACGCTGCAGGGCGTCCTTGGAGAAGAGGTCGCCGGGCTTGGTGCGCAGCTCGCGACGTACCACGTTTTCATACAGACGGTCGTTACCGTTGATGCGCACGTGGTTGATGTGGGCCTGCGGACCCTCCTGAATACGCATTTCGAGGTCGATGCTGTCGCCTACCACGTTGACTTCGGCAGGCACCAGGTTGTAGAACAGGTAACCCGTGTTCCAGTAGTTGTTGCCCACGGCGTCCTCGTCTTCGGTGAGTCGCTTGTTCAGCAGTTTCTGGTTGTACACGTCGCCCTTGTTCATGCCCAGCACGCGGCTCAGATAGTCGGTGGTATAGACGGTGTTGCCCACCCACGAGATGTTGCGCAGATAGTACTTCTTGCCTTCATTCACCTTGATGCGTATGCTCACGTGCTTGTCGTCATGGTTCCACACGCTGTCAGAGATAATCTCGGCGTCGCGGAAACCGTACTCGTTGTATTTCTCAATCAGACGCTTCTTGTCGGCCTCCCAGCGCTCGGGGGTAAACTTCTTGGCTTTGAGGAAACTGCTCAGCGTACCCGCCTCATGGGTCTTGGCAAAGGCGCCCTTCTTGAAGAGGCCGCCCTTGATGACCTTGGTCTTCAGCTGATGGTTGCCCTCGATGTATATCTTGCGTACCTTCAGTTTCTCTTTCTTGTCGACCACCACGTCGAGGATTACCTGATTCTTGCCTGCCACGTCCTCGCGCTGGTTTATGTCTATCTCGGCGTTCTTGTAGCCTTTCTCGTCAAAATACTTCTTGGCCAGAATCTTGGCACGGTCTATGGAGTTGGGCGTCACCTGCATACCTTTGAGCAGACCCAGCTTGGTCTCCATATCCTCACGCTCCGACTTCTTCAGACCGATGTAGTTGATGGTCGACACGCGCGGACGCACCTGCAGATAGATGTGCAGATAGATTTTGTCTGCTATCAGCGAGTCGGCATAGATTTTCACCTTCGAGAAGAGGCCGTGCTTCCAGTAGCGCTTCACGGCGTCGGTAATCTGCGAGCCGGGGATGTCTATCTCCTGGCCCACGGTGAGTCCGGAGATGCCGGTGAGCACGTAGTCCTCATAGTTGTCCACGCCCGACACGTTGATACCGCCGATGGTCACCGTGCGGGGCGTACCGGCATAAGTTATCTCGGGATATACGATCTTGTCCTGTGCCTGCATGGCGGCGGTCCACAAGAGGGCGGTCACCACCAGCAATACCTTATTTATATTCATTTTCATCCTACTTTTCATTTTCTACTTGTTCTTCGGTCTTGCCGTATCTGCGCTGACGCTGCTGATAACTCTGTATGGCGCGGTGCAGGTCGTCTTCGCTGAAGTCGGGCCAATAGACATCGCTGAAATAGAGTTCAGAATAGGCAATCTGCCACAACAGATAGTTGGAGATGCGCAGCTCGCCGCCCGTGCGTATCAGCAGGTCGGGGTCGGGCATGAACGCCGTGGCGAGATGCTGGGCCACCGTCTCTTCGCTGATGGCGTCTATGATGGCAGCGTCGTCGGCCGAGCCTTTCTGCTGCAGCGCCTCGGCGGCTATCTGCTTCACGGCGTGGGTAATCTCCCAGCGTGCCGAGTAGCTCAGCGCCACCACCATGGTCATGGCGGTGTTGCCGGCGGTGTTGTCCATCACCTCCTGCAGCTTGTCCTGCACCATCTGTGGCAGACGGGCTATGTCGCCTATCACTCTGAAACGCACGTTGTTTTTCATGAAGATTTCATCTTCGAGCGATGTCAGTACCAATCCCATCAGGGCCGATATCTCATCGGCCGGACGGTTCCAGTTCTCGGTGGAGAAAGTATAGAGTGTAAGGAATTTCACACCGAGTCGGGTACATTCAGAGGTGATGCGGCGCACGGTATCTACACCTGCCTGATGGCCATAGCTGCGGGGCTTGCCACGCTCGGCAGCCCAACGTCCATTGCCATCCATGATGATAGCCACATGCTGTGGCACACGGGTTTTATCTATTTCTATTGCCATTTAGTCGTCGTTGTTACAGGTTCGACATTTGCTCTTGAAGCTATAGGTGAGGGTGAGCATCAGCCCGCTGTAGCAGTCAGTGTTCTTGAATGCTCCGCTGCTCTTGATGCCATAGGGGTCGGCCATGCCGTCGAGCTCGTCGCTCAGCGAGAAGTGCATGCTCCATTCCAGCCCCACGTTGAGGCGCTCCTTCAGTTTGTATTTGATGCCCAGACCTATCGGTACATTGGCGGTAAACACCTTCTTCTCTCCGCCCGACACGTATGTGGCGCCTATTCCTCCGAAGACGAAGGGGGTGAGACGTTTGGCGCCGCGATAGTCACGGCCGGTGCCGTAGGGCCAGAAGTTGTACTCGTAGGTCACCGATACGTCGGTGAGCGAGCGGTCAAAGCTGTAGGCTCTCGTCGTCTCGTTGGGGTAGTAGGTCTCCACCCGCGTGGCGTCGCCCTTGAGCTTGCCCATCATGCCCGTCACTCTGAACCCCATGTAGGGGTTGAGCAGTCTGCGCCACACGATGGCGCCGGCGGGCTGCATGCCCGATGTTATCTTGCCGTTGAAGTCGCCTTGGTATGACACCATCCCCACGCCGCCACCTATTTCCATCAGGTATTCGTCGTCTTGCTGTGCGCTTGCCGTGAGCGTGGCGCAGAGCATCAGGAGTGTCACCAGGCCCTTCCTCATTGTCCTTTGTCGTTATTCGCCGAAGTATGTCTTGTCCTTCGCCCAGCCCAGCCGGTTCAGTCGGCCTCGCCACAGGTTGCCTTTGCCGTCTATGAGCCACAGATAGTTCTGGCTGTCGGCGGTGAAGGCAAATCTGTTGCTCTCTATGTTGAAGTTGGTGGGCAGCGCATAGAGTTTTCTGATGCGCCAGGTCATGCCGCCGTCGCTGCTGGTGTAGCATCCGCCGTAGGCTGTCGCGCCCTGGCTGTTGCCGATACCGCTGCCGCCCAGCGCCATCATGAAGTCGTCATAGTAGGTCATCTGCAGGTTGGCCAGATTGGGCAGACGGAAGCGGTTGTCGCCCGCCACGTCCATGTAGGTCCATGCCTGCTGCTCGCTGCCTTCGTCGGTCTCTTCCACCTTCGACCACACCTTGCTCGTCTTGTCTCCCGTGCCCACCATCACCACGCGGTCTGTGCCGGGGTTGGTCAGTATGGGTCGGGCCGTCATGCTCACGTTGCCTGTGGGCAGCGAGTCGGCGGGGGTGTCCATCTTCTCGGCTGTCCAGGTGGCGCCGTCGGCCGATGCCATGATCCTGTTGTCGGTGCTCAGGGCGTAGAGGCGCTTGTTGCTGCCGCCCAAGAGTCGGCTTATCGCCGGCGTTCCCACTCGGGTCCACGTATATGCGTCGGTCGAGCAGTACACGCCGTCCTCGGCATGGGCATAGAGCTTGCCGCCCATCACGGTCATATCCTTATAGCTGTCGGCGCCCAGCTCCACATTGGGAGTAATCTCGGTCCAGCTCACCACGTGCTGCTCCTCGGCAGCATAGATGTGCAGCTGACTGTCGTCGCGCCCCACCACGTAGACTTTGCCGCCCATAGCAAGGGCGCGCATGCCGGTGAGCAGCCCCATGTCGGTGCAGCCGGTAGCAATCTTCCATTCGAATATGTTGGGTTTCTGCTTGTGTATGTTCACCTTGACGGTATAGTCGCAGCTGGCGCGTCCCGACATGCTCACCATGCGCAGGGTGCGGGGCTTCGAGAAGTCCATCGAGTCGATGGTCTCAAAGGCCTGCAGCGTGTCGCTGTCTATGTTTTTCACCAGCGTCACCGAAGAGCCCTTCGATGTCACGCTGCATATTATCTTCTTGCAGTCTATGCCCACGGGCAGAGAGTCGGGGTTGTATATCTCGTGCTTGGTCTGGTCTATGTAGAATATATATTTGCTGCAGTCCAGCGTAGTCTGATACGTACTGTCTGCGCCTTTCTTCGACACTGTGTCGCGGATAATCTTCTGGGTGCCGAGTGAGAACGCAGTGATGCCCACTTGGTCAGAAAATACTATCTCTTCGTTGTCGTCACCCAAACATGAAGACACGAAGAATATAGTCGATACCAATAAGATAAAAGGTATGAACTTTCTTTTCATTACACTCTATTTTAACAATTTTGGGTGCAAATTTAATCAGAATAATTCAAAAACCACCTATCTTTAGACGATTATTAATCAAAAACCGTCTACATCTGCTGTTTTTTAAGGTTTGTTTAGGTATTATCGTGGTCTTTGCTGTGCTTTTTTCTCCTTATTATATATATAGGCAGTCTGCCCTGCGTGCCGCCCTCGTCGTCTTCGGTAGTCGTGGCAGTGTCGCCGGCCAGCCCCCGATGCCTCATATCGCTTTGTATTTCACCGCAAATGCCATTGCCTCAGCCACCGTATGCGCCCCCAGTTTCCTGAAGATGTTCTTGCGGTGCGTCGCCACCGTATTCTCCGACATCCCCAAGCGCTCAGCCACCGACTGGACCGCCAGTCCTTGACCCATCAGCAGGAGAATGACTCTCTCTTTGGGGCTGAGAGTTGGCACTTTTTGCATCGTCCATTGGTCTGTCTGCATATCGTATGTTACAATTTCTCCCCTCGTGATGTTTTGTATGCCGAATATGTCATTCTTTTGGTGTGGCTCAGTGGTGGTGATGCCTAACGACAACCATACTCTGCCATCTGGGGCAAACTCCAAAGGCGTACATTTGACACATGGCAACTGCCTGTTGTCTTTGGTGAGGTTGTCATAATTGCAGTATAGTACGATGCTTCTTTTTTCTTCTTCACTATGGCTCCAGACGTATTGTTGATAGTAAGCGTACACTTTCCATATTGCCTTTTGCCCATCTGCCGAGATAAATGCGTCAATAAAGATTTTTCCTATGTTGTTTACATCGCTTCTATTGTATCCTAAACCACCGAAAGCATTAGGAGCTAAATAGTAATGTTCCATTTTGAAGTTGTCATAAATAAACATACCGTTGTAAGTAAAATTAGCTATGGCGTTGATAGCGGTGATGTGTCGTGCGGCGCGTTCGTAGTCAGCTTCGGTAATACCAGTAACCTGTATTTGGGACCAAAGTTTTGGGTCTATCATGATTGTTAAAATTAGAATTTAATGTTAATTACTCGTCCATCGCATGTGTCGAAGGTGCGATGATACTCATTATAATAACGCAGTTTCTGGTATATTATTGTTCCTGCCATCCTTTTCATAGGATGTAAATTGTTTTAGGGTAGGCTGTTGTGTCAATAGTTGGCGGCATGGTCATCCGGAATTTACCGGACAGCCATGCCGCATCATCTTTATAACTATTCTATTGCT
>ERZ780033.333-NODE-333-length-18495-cov-5.24919_pt1 | contig 18495 bp, 10 predicted proteins | sample MGYA00511024_ERZ780033 | MGnify/ENA primary metagenome ERZ780033 (study PRJEB29588, sample SAMEA2157043) | human gut metagenome | biome: human gut; feature: human-associated habitat; material: faeces | place: Denmark | collected 2008/2010 ... | reverse complement strand
ATATTTCCCCCGTTTTGGCCGTCAAATCTTATTTTCGGGGGAATACCTAAAGATACAAAAAAGCCAACTAATTCGCAATACTTTGTGTATGAATTAGTTGGCTGATTTTGTAATATTTAATGAATGTCCCGCATTACTTATAAATCAAGAAAATACAGGGAATCTTCGATAAATCCGGCAATTTCCCCTGCCACTCCTTTATTGTCTTAGTCTTTATATATTCTCCTTCACACGTAATATTGGCAGCAATACAAAGTTTGGTTTGCGGACGGCAATTCTTAAGAATATCTTCCGCCATCTTATTATTACGATAAGGAGTTTCAATAAAAAGCTGCGTCTGATCTTCTGCATAAACACGTTGCTCCAATACCTTAATACGTTTCGCACGCTCACCAGGCTCAATAGGCAAATAACCATGAAAAGCAAAACTCTGTCCATTAAAACCCGATCCCATAACAGACATAATAATAGAGGAAGGTCCTACCAAAGGCACCACTTTAAGATTCTTACGCTGAGCAATAGCAACCACGTCCGCTCCAGGATCAGCAACAGCCGGACAACCGGCTTCAGAAATAACTCCCATGGACTGTCCGGCCAACAAAGGTTTCAGATAACCGGAAATATCTTCAGGAGAAGTATGTTTGTTCAATGGATAAAAAGTCAATGCATCTATGTCAATCCCGCGATCTACCTTTTTCAAAAAGCGACGTGCCGAGCGTACATCTTCTACAATAAAATGTTTGATGCCGAGAATGACCTCTTTATTATACACAGGCAACACATTTTCCACAGGAGTTTCGCCTAATGTGACAGGCAATAGATACAAAGCAACTTCCATCATACTACTAATCAATCAAAATATCAAGGTTTGAAATCTGTTTCAGCCAACATCTGATGATAATCCGTCTTAGCCAACAAATCCTTTATTGTCATATCAGGATGCTTTTTCATATATTCATCAATCAGCAAAATCCCCATCCATACTCCAATACTTGCAGGAGTTTTCTCACCCATAATAGAAATAAAGGGATCCTTGCGTATATAAGTACGTACAACAAGGGGATCGGTAGCATATAAATGACCATTTTCAACCATTGTCTTCCACAGACTTGTTTTATTCTTCCTGCACCACTCAGCCTCATCCTCACTATATCCCATCTCTTTCTCAAAAGATTCATACCCTAAAATATGAGCCACTATCCAATTTATCTTTCCACGATGCATAATCATATCTAATAAAGTACGACCAGGCTGCCATGGCAAAGGATACTGACTCAGCAAATAAAAGGTAAAACAATCCGGAACAATACGATCAGGCTCCATACTGCGACATTGATAGTCATAATAGAAGCGTTTATATAAAGGATAATCTGCTCCCATATACTTATCAATACTAAAACCCAAAATACTGTCCCCAACTACAACAGACTGATTCAGAGCAGCTATTTGAGCATAAAAATGAGGAACGAACAATGCAGGAACCTCTTTTTTCAAACGTTTGAAACCTTTGGTCAGTTTTTCCTCAACCCAACCAAGATCCTTAAATTTCTCTTCGGCATCGTGCATCAAAGTCAATAAAGTAGAATCCGAATAATATTCCAACATCCGGTCGTTAATCTTCATGTCATCCACCTCACCTATCGCCAATACATCTTCTATCAACAGTTTGGTAACCTGAGGATAGTCCGTATTCATTTTTTGCAGTGCCGAGAAACTATTCATCGTGACATACTCATACTGCAAACGATCATAACGGGCAACTCTTACATCCACATCAGCAGTATTGCCACTCTTCCCATCCCACTGACAGGAGGAAAGAGCAACAAGACATACTACTAATATGAATATAATTTTGCGCATCATCTATTTCTTATCCGTAAATGATGTTTCCGTTTTCGTCTTTATATTCATCCAGACCTTTTTCATAAGTTGCCATAGCACGCAAACTCATACCTACACTGGAGAAACCTCCATCATGATATAAATTCTGCATAGTCACTTTACGAGTCAGGTCAGAGAACATTACAATGCAGTAATCTGCACATTCGTCTGCCGAAGCATTGCCTAATGGTGACATACGGTTAGCAAAGTCAAACAGCTTATCCATACCTTTCACACCTGAACCGGCAGTAGTCATGGTCGGTGACTGAGATATGGTATTCACACGCACATGATGTTCACGACCATAAATGTAACCAAAACTGCGTGCGATAGATTCAAGCAATGCTTTTGCATCCGCCATATCATTATATCCATAGAATGTACGTTGTGCAGCAACATAACTCAAAGCCAGAATTGAACCATACTCCGCAATAGCATCCAGCTTTTTAGCAGCTTGAATCATTTTGTGGAACGAAACGGCAGATATATCCAGAGTCTTGCTCAACATATCATAATCGAGGTCATCATAAGTACGTTTCTTACGAACGTTAGGAGACATACCGATAGAATGCAGAACGAAATCTATTTTTCCACCCAATATTTCCATCGAACGTTTGAAAACATTCTCCAAATCTTCTACGCTGGTTGCATCTGCCGGAATTACCTCACAATTCAGTTTCTCAGCTAAAGCAGAAACTTCTCCCATGCGGACAGCTACCGGAGTATTGGACAATGTAATGGACGCACCTTCTTCTACAGCCTTTTCAGCAACTTTCCATGCGATAGACTGTTCGTTCAATGCACCAAAAATAATACCTCTTTTTCCTTTCAACAAATTGTAACTCATACCTTCTTTATTGTTAAATTAGTTTGCAAAGATACAAACAAATAAATTAATCATAGCTTTTTTTGCACACAAATGAAGAAATAATGCAATTATAAAACTAATTTTTACCATTTAAGGTTTCAGCTAAATGAGAATTTAACAAAAAATCCACTTATTCTATCAAATAGTGCACATAAAGGACAATTCTTTCAGCTATATTTGCCATCGAATTAAGAGGTTTTTTCATAATATTTATTTAAGGTTAGAATTAGGTTAACATGAAACATTATTGCTGCTCCCGTAAATAGCCCGTGAGGGTCTTTTACGGGAGAGTGATAAGACTTCTTAAAGCAACAATCAACTAGATAATTATTAATCTTAAACATATATAATACCAATGACTACTTTAATAAAGAAGATTCTATTACTTCCTGCCACATGTTTAATTCCTTTTTTGACCGGATGTAATAATTGTCCGTCTACGACTATTGTAGAAGATATTATAGATCCCGCCATCTATACAAGCCTCCCTTTCAAGATGGATAAAGTTGAACAACCTACTTTTCCAGACTATTCGGTAAACATCATAGATTTCGGTGCCAAGCCAGACGGTATCACTTTAAACACAAAGGCTATTAATGATGCAATCCAACAGGTTAATGCCAAAGGAGGTGGCAAAGTCATTATTCCTGAAGGCTTGTGGCTGACCGGTCCCATCGAACTATTGAGCAATGTGAATCTATATACAGAAAAGAATGCATTAGTATTATTCAGTGCAGACCATTCACTATATCCCATTATAAACACGTCTTTTGAAGGTTTGGAAACCCGTCGTTGCCAGTCTCCTATTTCAGCACGTAATGCTGAAAATATAGCGATTACAGGCCACGGAGTATTTGATGGAAATGGAGACACATGGCGTCCGACCAAAAAAGATAAACTGACTGAAGGCCAATGGAAAAAATTGGTCGCCTCCGGTGGTGTGGTAGATACCGACGGAAGAATCTGGTATCCCAGTGAAGGTGCATTGAAAGGTGCTATCCTGTCAAAAGACAACTTCAACGTACCTCGTGGAGAACTTACCGATTCTGACTGGGACTACATGCGCGACTGGTTACGTCCTGTATTGCTAAGTTTCATCAAATGTAATAAGGTATTGCTGGAAGGAGCGACATTCAAAAATTCACCCAGTTGGTGCTTACATCCGCTATCATGTGAAAATATTACAATTAATAAAGTTACAGTTTCTAATCCTTGGTACTCACAAAACGGAGATGCTCTTGATTTGGAATCATGTAATAAAGCATTGATTATCAACAACTCATTTGATGCAGGAGATGATGGTATCTGTATAAAGTCAGGAAAGGACGAACAAGGGCGCAAACGCGGTGAACCTTGTCAAAATGTTATCGTTATGAACAACACCGTATTACATGGACATGGAGGTTTTGTTGTAGGTAGTGAGATGTCAGGAGGTGTAAACAACATATATGTAGACAATTGTACTTTCATGGGTACAGATGTTGGCTTACGCTTTAAAAGTAATCGTGGGCGTGGCGGATTGGTAGAGAATATCTACATCAGCAATATCAACATGATTAATATTCCGAACGAAGCATTAATATTCAATTTATACTATGGTGGAAAAGGTCGTGGTGAAGATCCTAATCAGGATGAAAAGAAAGCAGAAACTACCATCCCTCCTGTAACAGAAGAAACTCCGATATTCCGTAATATCTTTATCAAAGATGTAACCTGTAACGGAGCAGGCAGGGCTGTGTTCTTCAATGGCTTGCCTGAGATGAGAATCAAGAATATCAATATGGAGAATATCATCGTATCTAATGCTAAAGAAGGTGTAGTATTAAGCGAAGCCGACGAAGTTAATATGAAAAATATCAAAATAGAGTTATTAAAAAGTGGAAAGAACTTGAAGATGCAAAATGTTTCCAATGTAACGATAGACGGAAAGAATCATGCTGAAATCGGGGCACAAGGAGAAGAACTCAACTTCTAATTCTTACACCCATTAGTGCATTTCTCCACTTAATTTATAAAAATAGTAAAGCACGGATTGCACGGATAAACACGGTTTTCATACTAACACTGTGTAATCCGTATGATCCGTGCTTAAAATAATAAACTATACATCATTATGAAAAAGCACTCAATTATTGTCCTCACATTATTAGCAGGATGCTTTACCAACTCTTTTGCACAAAAAGGCGAAAAGACACTGACCGTAGAAGTCAGCAATGAATGGAATCAAAATAAGACCGACGAACCGATAGTGATAGATTTAAATAACCTGAAAGCAGGTTTCAACATCAAATCCGCCACTGTATGGGAAGGTAATAAAGAAATTCCGTCCCAACTGGACGATCTGAACGGTGACGCACGTGCTGACGAACTGGCTTTCCTTATCGATATGCCAGCCAAAAGCAACAAAAGTTTCCGTATAATTCTCTCTTCAGAAAAAAGTGAAAAAAACTATCCGGCACGTACTTATGCCCAAATGAAAGCTTACGGACATAACAACAAATTCGCCAATATTACGGGATTTTCAGCGGCAGGAACCGAGAATGTATATAGTTTTGTTTACCATCACGGACCGGCTATAGAGAGTGAATTAGTTGCCTATCGTATCTATTTCAACGAAAAACAGACGGTAGATCCATATAGCAAAGTAAATAAAAGACTGGAAATAAAAGAGACTTGTTTCTACCCTACCAAAGCGCAACGCGCCAACGGCTACGGAGATGACGCGCTACGTGTTTACAATAGTGGTGGTGTAGGTGCATTAAAAGGTTGGAATGGTACTGAAGCGACCCACATAAAACCAGTAGTAAACCGCACGGAACGTGTACTAGCCTCCGGTCCTGTACGTGCCATCGTCGAAGCAGAAGTCATCGGTTGGGAATATCAAGGGAACGATTTGAACATGATCAATCGATATACCATCTATGGCGGTCATCGGGACATGAAGGTAGATGTCCTGTTTGACCGTCCGCTTAAACAGGAAGTCTTTGCAGCAGGTGTACAGATTCTGAAAGAAGGAGGTCACATGAGCGACCATAAAGGACTGACTGGAAGCTGGGGAACCGACTGGCCTGTCACAGACACCATAGGTTATGTGAAGGAAACAACAGGTATGGGAACTTTCATTCCTAAATATATCGGTAAAGAAGTACAAGACGGATCAAACTACTTATATACCTTACAAGCACCGGGGCAACAGCATTTCCACTATTACGTTACTTTCACCTCAAAAAAAGAAAGTTTCGGATTTAAAGATATGAAAGACTGGTTCAATTATCTTCCCCAATGGAGAAAAGAATTGGAACATCCTTGCAAAATTACAATTAAATAAAAAATCTAAAACCATGAAACGACTAATCACTCTCTGTCTGCTAGGAGGCTGTTTTTTATCTGCTCCCGCACAGAATTATGTATCCCAAGCCTGGGTGGCCGACCAAGGCAATGGGACCTACAAAAATCCAGTCCTGTATGCGGATTACTCCGATCCGGACGTTTGCCGTGTAGGAGACGATTATTATTTGACCTCATCCAGTTTCAACTGTCTGCCCGGTTTACAAATATTACACTCCAAAGACCTTGTCAACTGGACTATCATAGGTGCGGCTGTACCCTACGCACTGCCCCCTGTTACCGATGTCCGTCCTGAACATGGCAACCGTGTATGGGCACCCAGTATCCGCCACCATAACGGTGAATTCTATATATTCTGGGGTGACCCGGACCAAGGAGCATTCATGGTGAAAGCCAAAGATCCGAAAGGTCCCTGGAGCGAGCCAGTTTTGGTGAAAGCCGGAAAAGGCATCATCGACACGACTCCATTATGGGATGATGACGGTCGTGTATATTTGGTTCACGCTTATGCAGGAAGCCGGGCCGGACTGAAAAGTGTAATTACAATTTGTGAGCTAAGTGCCGATGCAAGTAAAGCTATCACACAATCCCGTATCATTTTCGATGGTCATGAAGCACATCAAACTTGTGAAGGGCCCAAATTCTATAAACGTAATGGATACTATTACATCTTCCATCCGGCAGGCGGCGTTCCTACAGGATGGCAAGTCGTACTTCGCTCAAAAAACGTATACGGTCCATACGAATGGAAAACAGTATTAGCGCAAGGCAACTCTCCCGTCAACGGGCCTCATCAAGGCGGTTGGGTAGACACCCCTACGGGAGAGGACTGGTTCATGCACTTCCAAGACGTAGGAGCTTACGGACGCTTAGTCCATCTGCAACCTATGAAATGGGTTGATGACTGGCCCGTTATAGGTGTTGATAAAGACGGCGATGGTTGTGGCGAACCTGTTCTGACTTATAAAAAGCCTAATGTAGGTAAGAACTATCCTATTTGTACCCCGCAAGAAAGTGATGAGTTTGATGGTTATACATTGTCTCCTCAATGGCAATGGCAGGCTAACATCAATGAAAAATGGGCTTATTTCAACGGAGGAGAAGGATTTGTACGTCTATACTCCTACCCAGTTCCCGAAGATTATAAAAGTTTATGGGATGTTTCTAATCTGATGCTACAAAAAACCCCGGCTCCCAATTTTACTGCCACCACCAAACTTACTTTCAAGCCGACAGAAAAATATAAAGGTGAACGCACGGGACTGGTTGTAATGGGAATGGATTATGCCGGATTAGTTGTTGAAAACACAGACAACGGACTTGTCCTGTCACAAGTGGAATGCCTGAAAGCCGATCGGGGAGCTACTGAAAAAGTAAATGCTTCCGTTCCCTTAAAAGACGGCACAATCTATCTTCGCGCTAAATTTTCCGCAAAAGGAGACAAGATTAAAGCCAGTGAAGGCGGTCACGACTTATTAGTGAAATGTAACCTCAGCTACAGTACGGACGGCAAGAAATTCCAGCCATTAGGAGAAACTTTCCAAGTAAAAGAAGGTAAATGGATAGGAGCCAAGGTAGGTATCTTCTGTACGCGCCCCGCTATTGTAACCAATGACGGAGGATGGACGGACGCTGACTGGTTCAGAATTGAAAAATAAAGAAAATATTCATAATACATTGTACTTTTTGCATTTTTAATCCATGAAAGTCGTATATCGTGTCGGTTAAATTCCTAATTTTGTGCCGCAAAAGGCATCCATGAACAATAATGCAAGAAAATACAATAGATATAATGAAGTAGACGAAAGGATACTAGCTCTCTTTGCAGAAAACAAAGAAAAGGCCTTTCGTCTACTGTATGATACTTATTATCTCCCTTTATGTCTCTACTCTGTACAGTTCACAGGTTCTGCGGAAACATCAGAAGATATCGTACAGAATTTATTTGTGAGTTTTTGGGATAAAAACTCGCATACCACTATTTCCTCCAATCTGCACGCATGGCTATTCAATGCCGTCCGTTTCTCCTCACTGACCAAAGTACAACGGGAACGTTACTTTTCTTTAGACGAAATGGAAGAAGAATCTTATTCTCCTATCGATGATTTTTATGATGAAGAAGAGCTATTGCAAAAAAGGAATCAATTACTGGCCGAATTAAAAAAATTGCCGGAACAAGAGTATAATGTTTTAGTCAAAATTATTCTGGAAGACAAAAAATACAAAGAAGTAGCTGAAGAGCTCCATATTTCCATAAATACAGTAAAAACCCACCTATCACGCGCACTAAAAATGTTGCGTCGTTTCAATATGACAGAAATCCTAATCTTATTTAATTTATAAATTTCTTCAGATTTTTGTCACCCATTTTGTGTAATTGTGATACTTCTGTTAAACAGTACAACAATTATGCAAAAGAATAAAACGGAAATTCTAATTCAAAAATACCTGTCCCATCAACTCAATGAACAGGAATTTGAAGAATTAAAGCAATGGATTGAAAAGGACGCATCGCATAGAGAAATTTTTGTGAAGTTACTTTCACTCCATCATGTAAACAACCAACTTAACTTATTACATCAGTTTGATAAAGAAGGCTCATGGAAGTCACTTCAAAATCGTTGTAACCAATCCGGTAGTATTTATCGCCGTATCGTAGTCTATTCCTCAGCCGCTGCAATAGCAATACTGATAGGGATTACCTCCATTTTATATTTCAATGACCGGAACCTAGCACCTGTTATTGCCCAAAGCGAACAATCACAACAATCACCTCTTTCCCAAAATCCAGAAACTCCTAAAGCCACCTGGGTACAAGCAAACCAGTCTGTAGTTCCACTTTATAACAGCCAACGGGAAATCAATGGAAGTCGTATCAACAATGGAGAGATCACATTCCCACAAGAAAGTAATTATCCTCATAAGCCAGAACCAGATGCTGAATTATTACAGAATAAAATCATAGTACCCAAAGGTTCGGAATACGCAATAGTACTGGCTGACGGCACAAAAGTAAAAATGAATGCGGACTCCCATATCAACTTTCCGGTTCAATTCGGAGATACCCGGGAAGTTACTTTGGAAGGAGAGGCCATGTTTGAGGTTACACACGATGAAGCCCGCCCTTTCATAATAAAAACACACGACCATACTATTTATGTATTAGGAACAACTTTCAATATCTCGGCTTATCCCGATGAAGAATTATCAGTAACCTTGATTGAAGGAAAATTAAAGGTAAATGCTCCATCAGGTGAATATTATCTACTACCAGGCGAACATTACTCTTCTGCACAATCAAAAGTTTACAAAGTAGATCCTGAATTCTATATTTCATGGACTGAGGGCGCTATGGAATTTGACGCAATGCCATTTCCCTTGCTGATAGCCCGTCTGTCCCGATGCTATAATGTAGATATTCAAATAGCATCCAAGGAATTAGAAACCATGAAATTCACCGGAGTTATTTTCCGCAACAAGCCTTTGGACTTTGCACTAGACATCATTCATCGTGTATCCGATGTCAAGTTTGAGAAAAAGGGAGAAACCATATTAGTAAAAAAACAATAATCAAGCCCTGTATAACAGGAATATTCTAAATTATTAAATAAGTTATTTGAGTTTTATGAAAAGAAACGAGCTTTGGAAGAGTTTAGTAGCTAAACCTCCAAAAATGAGGTTTTTAGTAATGCTAATGTGCATATTCTGCACATTCAACGCTGTGTTTGCAAATGTATCAGCTGATAAGACAGTCACTATCAAAAGTGAAAACATCAGTGTGAAAGAGGCCCTTAACATGGTCAAAAAGCAAACCGGAATTAATATCATGTACGAAGATGCAACTTTGAACAATGTACCTTTGAAACTAACATTAAACAAAGAACCTTTAGAGCAAGCACTTTCAGTGATTTGTAGCCAGGCAGGTATGCGTTATGAGTTAGTGGAAAACAATTATGTGTTAATATTACCGATTGACAGAAATGCCAAACGCAGAACGATTACCGGAGTTATCAAAGATGATACGGGTGAACCGGTCATTGGAGCTTCTATTGTCATCCAAGGTACAACTTTCGGTACTGTAGCCAATATGGATGGGCAGTTCATGTTGTCTTATCCCGAAAATACTAAAAATGACGAACTAATGATCAGCTTTATCGGTATGCAGACGGTTAAGGAGAAAATTGGTAACAGACATGTCTTCAATGTAAAAATGGAAAGTGAAGTAACTAATCTGGACGAGGTTGTCGTAGTAGGTTATGGTACTTCCTCCATTAAGGACTTGACCGGTTCTGTTGCTTCAGTAGGTTTAAAACAATTGAGCCAATTAAACACTCCTAATGTAACCTCCATGCTTCAAAACTTGGCTGCCGGTGTACAGGTATCCCAAAATACAGGTGTTCCGGGTGAAACTGTCCGTGTACGTGTGCGGGGTGCCACGTCATTGACCGGTTCCAATGAACCCTTGTATGTGATCGACGGAGTTCCTGTAGAAGATCCCAGTATGCTGGATGCAATTTCGCCCAATGATATCCAGTCTATGGACGTACTGAAAGACGCTTCTGCGGCTGCTATCTATGGTTCTCGCGCCGCAAATGGTGTAGTTATCGTTACCACTAAAAAAGGAGTGGAAGGTTCCAAACCTACCGTCAGCTTCAACTACAATGTTACCACTGATGTTCAAATTAAGAACTTCCGTATTTTATATGGTGATGAATGGCGGGAAACAGTACGCCGCTTTGCCAAAGAAACCTTGGTATATGATCCGTCCAACCAATATGCATTGGAAATTCTTGAACCTAATTCCACTGCATTAGGCAGTGCCAACACCAATTGGTTTGATGAAGTGAAACAAACTGCTATCCGCCATAATGCCGACTTGACTGTAAGCGGAGGCAGTAAAGTATCTAAATACCTTATTTCATTATCAGTATTCGATCAGCAAGGTATGGTCAAAGGAGGTGACTTAAGCCGATATAACGCACGTGTGTCTACAGAAATGAACGTGCTGCCTATCCTTCGTTTTGGTATTAATGCCAATATGAGTTATACAGACCAAAATAATGCGAACACATCACTATTTAGTGCGCAAGGATTCCGTCCTGACCTTCCTATATATAATGATAACGGTGAATTTGATATGTCCACAGGTCAAGCCAACCCGGTAGCCAACACCTATAAGAAAAATCATGATAATATTTACCGCATCATGGGAACCGTATACGGAGAAGTTGATATTTGGAAAGGATTCCGGTTTCGTTCCAGTTTATCGGGTAATTTACAATTTACTGAAAACAATTCATTCAGTCCAAGTTTTCTAAGTACTAGAAATGAAGCCAGTGGGTCAGAATATCATTATAAATATTCAAAAACCGTATTCGACAATACATTGAATTATAACTATGAGTTCAACAAGAATCATGTTTTGGATGCCGTAGCCGGTATCTCCTTTGAACGTGGTATAAGCCGTAGTACAAGAATGAATAGCCAGACTTATCCGGATAATGATATTTACACCAATTTAGGAAGTGCCGCAAGCATCTCATCTTGGGGTAACGGATATAATGCAAGTGGTCTGTTCTCTTCATTTGCCCGTATCAATTATAAATTAATGGAGCGCTACCTGTTCACTTTTACAGGGCGTTATGATGGTTCATCCATGTTTGGTTCGAACAACCGTTATGGTTTCTTCCCTTCAGGAGCCATTGCATGGCGTATCTCTCAGGAAAAATTCATGAAAAACCTGACATTCATTAATGATTTGAAATTACGTGCCAGCGTAGGTACTACCGGTACCCAAAACTTAACCAGCTTCTCTAATCGTGATTTATACGAAGCAACCAGTTATAATAACCTGTCAGCCATTATACATAAACAAGTGGGTAACCGCGACATCCGTTGGGAAAAATCGACCCAATATGATTTAGGTCTTGATTTCGCATTGTTCGATTACCGACTGACCGGTTCTATCTCCGGCTATATCAAAGATACCAAAGACTTGATCTGGTCATTTGATTTCCCGCCCAGTGCAACCGGTGGCTCTATGCAGATGAACCGTAATATCGGAGCATTGACCAACCGCGGTATTGAAATAAACCTGGTAGGCCGTGTATTATCTACTAAAGACTGGAACTTGGACCTGACCTTGAATATGTCACATAACAAGAATAAAGTCACCAAACTGGTTGAAGAAGGTAGAGCACAATCAGCTATGAATGTAGTAGTTCAAGGCAGCTATGCCGACCAAGTATTGGCTGTAGGCTATCCAATGGGAGCTTTCCATGGTTATGAATATGCCGGGATCATACAAGATCAAGCCAGAATAGATGAATTGAATGCCTATGCTAAATCAAAGGGACAAAGTTATTACGATGGTAACTCATTAAAACCGGGACATTTGGAAATTAAGGATTTAAATGGAGATGGAATCATCAACTACAATGACCGTGTTATTATCGGTAATCCGGATCCGGATCTGTTCGGCGGTCTGACTGCCAATTTATCTTATAAACAATTCAGCCTGTTCGCCAACTTCGGATATCAGATCGGTGGTTTGAAGATTTATAACAAAACATTGCAGAATCTACCCGGACAATTAACCGGTTTGATTGACTATGGATTGAATGACAGATGGTCTGACACCAACAAAGATGCCAAATACCCGGCCTTGTATATAGGTGACGGTGTACCTAGACTAACCGATCATGAATTGTTTAATGCCTCCTTCTTCCGTTTGCAGGAAGTGCGTCTGACTTATAATTTACCTTTAAACAAAGTAATTAAAGGACAACTATTTGTCTCGGCTACCAATTTGTTCACGCTCACCTCTTATCCGGGAACAGACCCTGCTACCGAAAACAGTAACAGCAACTATGGCGGTAACTATGAAACCTCCACTTATCCGGGTTTCCGCTCTTTCTCGGCTGGTTTAAAAATTAACTTATAATCATTTAAATGTATAATCGAATGAAAAAATATATATTCTTAGCTTTACTTACAATGGGCGTTTCCTCGTGCCAGTTGGTAGATGTCTTGGACCAAAAGCCCGAATTCGAAGCAGATTTAGACGGTGCCATCACAACACCCGCTGCTGTAGAGTTAGCCTTAAACGGAATCTATTACTCCTTGCCCGGAAATGGATTCAATGTCATATTTCCTACAGTAAGTGGTTCCTTCAAAGCCGGGACCATGTGGCGTCAAGAAATTGTCAGCGCCGGTAATGCCGTTTACTACTCCGAACGAATGTTGCCTACCCTATCATTCAGTGATGCAACGGAATGGGATGCAGATTACGCTGTAATCAAAAACGCCAACTTCCTGGAAACAGCCTGTAACCGCATGAGTGACGGAGAGTTCTCCGGAAACCGTAGAGCCGAAGTGTTAGGTGAAATAGCCTATTTACGCGCTTTGGCCTACTTCAATATCTTGGTTCGTTACTGCGAATTTTGGGATATGAATAGTGAATACGGGGTTGTCATGCGTAATGAAGCTCCATCCGTATCCAATGCTCTAAAGGCACGTAGCTCCGTAGCCGATTCTTATCAATATATTCTGGATCAACTGGAAATAGCTATTGAAAAAGCTCCTGATTGGAAAAAGCTTTCACAAGCTTCTAAAGAAGCAGCCAAGGCATTAAAGGCAAGAGTATTGCTGTATGCAGGAAAATACACAGAAGCGGTAGCAGCAGTTAATGATGCAATTGATACAAATTCTCCATTGCCGGAAGCAAACTATGGTGACGTTTTTGATAAGTTTTCAACAACCAAAGAGATTCTATTCGCTCGTGTATTCGACCAAAAAGATGCCACCAACACTTCAACCCGTCAGCAATGTTACGGTAACAGCCCCACGAAAAAACAAGGTTACTGGGGGCCCACCAATGAGTATGTGGAACTGGTGGGGGATGATCCTCGCGCCGATGCCATCTTCTCTAAAGTAGACAGCCTGATGGACAGCCGCAGTTCTGCGGTAGCCTACAACCTGAAATCGGTAAAGAAGCTGCTGAATGATGCCAATGACATGCCTGTCATCTTCAGCCGTGTTTCTGAACTTTATCTGATAAAAGCCGAAGCCTTGTATCGTTCGGGAGCCTCTATATCCGAAGCCTACGCACCGATCCGTAAACTACGCGAAAGAGCAGGAGCCGAAATAATTCTTCCAGCCAATAACGAAGAACTGGAAACCGCCATATTCAACGAATGGATGCTGGAATTGTCTTTCGAGAACTGGCATGAATGGTTTGCCATGATCCGTTTTGCAGGATACACAGAGAAACCCGATTTCACCCGTCTGCTTGCTTTGAACAAGACGTTAAGAGAAGCTTTGGAAAAAGAATATGAAAAATCGGAAGCACAAGGAGACAATTATTACCAACGCATCATAGACCGCCGTATCGATGCCATTCCGTCGTCAGAAATCAGTTCTAATCTGGAATGTAAACAAAACCCTGGTTATTAACATATTAAATTCAAAGACATGAAAAAATATATCTTACTCATTTTCGCATGTATCTATGCGATTCACTTAAATGCCCAGAATGCAGGAATCAATTTCCTGCACGGCACTACTTGGGCAGAAGCCGTAGCCAAGGCCAAAGCAGAAAATAAACTGATATTCATTGATTTCTATACCCAATGGTGCGGACCTTGCCTGAATATGGCACAAACCGTATTCTCATTGCCTACAGTGGGTTACTACTATAACCAAACTTTCATCAACCTCAAAATTGATGCTGAAGAAGGTGAAGGAATTACATTAGCCAAGAAATACGGTGTACGCAGTTATCCCACCTATGCATTCATAGATCCTGCCACCGAAGAAATCGTTCATCGCAGCAGCAGCCGTCAGACTCCCGAACAGTTTATTCAGACAGGAAAAGATGCAAACATTCCTACCAAACGCTCTTTTTACCTGCAAGAGCAATATACCAAGGGGAACAGAGAACGTGCATTCTTGATTGATTACATCAATTATCACTATTCAGTCTATGCACGCAATAACGTACAAGCCGCTTTTGATGAATTAATAAAAGGAGGTGCCAAACTGACTGATCCGAATGTATGGGAAGTATATGTAAACACCATCAATGGCATGAACCCGTACCTGAAGCAAGTATCAGACAATTATGCGGATTTCTGCCAGCGTTTCGGCAAAAAAGCTGTTGACGCTAAATTGGCAAAAGAAACTTCATACGGCGAATTGGCGGAAATTGAAGCCTTATGCAACTATGAAGGAAAAGATTTCAATCTGAAAATGATCCGTATCAATAATGATATCCGGGAACAAAAGTATGAAGCGGCAGCTACCCAGATTGATGCGATGATTGCAGACACCACAGTCAATCAGCAAGAGTTAATCAGTAGACTGAAATTTATCGCCCGTTTGGGATACAAAGCAGAGGAACTTCCCGAATTCTGGTTCAACAAATGTGTAGGCTATCTGCAATACATTGCTTATAACCAAACAGACAGAGATGATGCTTTCATCCATCAGGAATATGCAGCCGCCTTGGAAATGGTACTTCGCAAACTGAACGGCAAAGCCCCCATCCCTGCCTGCCTCAGCACAGAACCCGCATACGGAAAGAAAGTCTATAACATGCGTCCCGATGCATTGAAAATGAAACCTAAAAGAAAAAAATAAGATGAGAACTCTAAAATCCATCATGGTACTTGGCCTTGCGCTGAGTACCTTTACCGCTACAGAAGCTGCAAAGCTCACTTTTAAGGTCACCAATCCCAATGAGAAGGTCAAAGTGAGATTGACTTTCAGCCAAAGTGGCGAACAAAAAGAAGTGGCGATTGATGCCGCTGGAAACGGCAACATAGAAATCACAGGATTCACTCCGCAATATGTAACCATGCAATACACACGCGGACGCCGTACTCTTTATCTGGATCCCAATCAAGACCTTACCTTGTCATTCGACAGTGACAACATGTGGAGAAACACAACCTTTGAAGGAGCAGGTGCCGCTATCAACACCTATCTGGGAAGCAAAGAGCTCCAATCACTCGGTATGCCCGATATGAAAATGCAAGAGGCCGCCCTCATACACAAAGGGGACAGCCTGTACGCAGCCAATTGCCAAGTATTGGAAGCCGCAAAACTTCCAGCCGATTTCACTACACAGGAAAAAATACGTTTGCAATTCTATACGTATTATTATTTCTCCAAATACGCTTTGTATCATCCTCATTTTGGAAAGGATGACAACTATATTCCTTCCAAAGCATATTATGAAAAACTGGAAGCTATTACTCCGATCAATGCCAGTTTATTAGCTCTAAAAGAATATAAGGCTTTTCTTCCCGATGCTATCAGTGCCTTTAGTAATAAAGGAAAAACAGTTGCATCAAGTTCTACAGAACAAAGTGTAAACTACGTAGATGCAACCATACAGGATGAAAAGGTTGCAGAATTTCTGATTGACCAATTTGTTTATAACTTTGTAGACAATAACGGGCTGGATGAAGCAGACGGGCTGATTGTCCTATTCCGCAAACATGTGAAGGATGCAAAGTCCATAGAAAAATTCAACGCACTTTGTACCAAGTGGGAAAAATTAAGATCAGGCAATCCCTCAGCAGCTAGCTTCTCCTATCCGGATATCAATGGAAAAACAGTATCTTTGGCAGATTTGAAAGGGAAATATATCTATATTGACGTGTGGGCTACCTGGTGTGGCCCTTGCCGTGGAGAACTTCCTGCGTTAAAGGAATTGGAAGAGAAATATGCAGGAAAGGATATTCATTTTGTCAGCCTGTCATGCGACAAGAACAAAAAGGCATGGGAGAACATGGTAACAAAGGATCAACTAAAAGGGATCCAGTTACACATGGGAACAGACAGGACCTTTATGGATGCTTACCTCATCAACGGCATTCCCCGTTTTATCCTGCTGGATCGGGATGGCAAAATCATCTCTGCCAATATGACCCGTCCGTCAGATCCCAAGACAGCAGAGAAGTTCAATGAACTGTTAGGACTATAAAACTCTCTCTTATATTAAACATTAATCTAACGATAGGCTTTCTTCGTGAGGAGAGGGCCTATTCTATTTGTTTTAGCCAGGAGAACGATACAGAAAGAGAATAAAAGACACGAACTATACAGATCTTACAGTATTGTCTAAAACACCTGTAATTTCCGTATAATTCGTGCCCGAACAATTTAAATACGATGATTTTTATTGTAGGAATGAAATCAGCACACCGGCAGCCACGGCAGAACCGATAACTCCTGAAATGTTACTTGCCATACAATATTGAAGCACATGATTTTTGGGGTCATACTTCAAAGCAATTTCATTAGCCACACGGCTGGCCATGGGCACAGCACTCAAACCTGTAGCCCCAATCAGTGGATTGATCTTCTTCTTAGTGAAAAGATTCACCAACTTCACAAACAAGATACCACCGGAAATAGACAAGGCAAACGCCAAGAAACCACCTATCACAATACCGATAGTAGTCCAATTCAAAAATGCCTCCGTAGTCATTGTCGCACCGACTGACAACCCCAAGAAGATAGTTGCCGCATTCATGATACTATTTGAAGCTGCATCAAACAAACGTGAAGTATCACTACCTATTTCCTTAATCAAGTTACCAAACATCAACATACCAATCAAAGGCACTGCACTTGGCACAAACAGAGCGACCACCGTAGTCACTACAATCGGAAATACAATCTTCAGCACACGAAGATTCTTGATTTCTACCGAAGAAGGATATTTCTTTTCCTGTTCCTTCATATTGATACTCAATTCTTTCTTCGTACACCAGATTTTCACAACCAACGGAATGATAACGGGTACCAGAGCCATATACGAATAAGCGGCAATAGCAATCGGCCCTAGCAAATGGGGAGCCAGTTTAATAGTGGTAAAGATAGCGGTAGGACCGTCTGCTCCACCAATAATACCCAATGAAGCCGCCTCTTTCGGAGTGAACCCCATCAAGATAGCTACCAACAATACTGTGAAAATACCCAACTGTGCAGCAGCTCCGAAAATAGAAAGCCGCAAATTACGCAACATCGGACCAAAGTCTGTCAAAGCACCTACCCCCATAAAAATGATAGGCGGAAGAAAACCGGTCTTAATCAACATGTAGTAGATAAAGTTCATCAGGCCCAAGTCGTGCGCAATTTCGTGCAACGGCATTTCCCAGATGTTCTTCAGTGCTCCATTCACCATTACCATGCCGTTTTCATCGGCCTGGACAACCCCCATCTCACCACCGGGAAAGTTAGCCAGCAACACTCCGAAAGCTATCGGAATCAGCAGCAGCGGTTCGTACTTTTTCTTGATCCCCAAGTAAAGTAAGATGAACGCAATGGCATACATTATCAAGAATTGCGGTTCAGCAATAATATTGCTGAAAGCAGTCATATCATAA
>ERZ780033.332-NODE-332-length-18511-cov-6.80424_pt1 | contig 18511 bp, 15 predicted proteins | sample MGYA00511024_ERZ780033 | MGnify/ENA primary metagenome ERZ780033 (study PRJEB29588, sample SAMEA2157043) | human gut metagenome | biome: human gut; feature: human-associated habitat; material: faeces | place: Denmark | collected 2008/2010 ... | reverse complement strand
CCAGCGCCCCCGCCGTGGCGGTATTGCTGATAAACATGGTCATGAGCGATGTGGTGAAGTAGATGCCTGCCAGCAGGGCGTAAGGCCCGATGGCGCCCAGGCTGCCCACCAGATTTTCTGACACGATACTCGACACGCCCGTCTTCTCCAGGGCTATCGACATGGGCATCATGGCGGCTATCAGTATGATGCTCTCCCAGTTGATGGTCTTGTAGGCGGCGTCGACGCTGCGGAAACAGCCCGAGAAGACCATGAGCAGTCCAGCCATGACCACGGCGATGACGGGGCTCACGGGGATGAAGTCGAACACCATGACCAGTATCATCAGCAGCATGATGGCTGCCGCCACGGGTGCCTTGAAGTCGAGCGACACCTTCTCCATCTGCTTGTCGGGGCGTCCCAGCACCACCCAGTTCTCGTTCTCGTGGTTCATCTGCATAATCTTGTCCCACTGGCCCTGCACGAGCAGTATGTCGCCATTGCGCAGACGGTGGTCGCTCAGCTCTTCCTTGATATAGTTTTCGTCGCGGCGTATGCTGAGGATGTTTACCGAATAGTCTTCGCGCAGTCTGGAGTCGCGTATGCGCACTCCGGTGAGCCGCGAGGTGGGCAGAACGATGATTTCGGAGATGCCGATGTCGTAGAAGTCCAGTCGGGTGGTCTTCATCCTTATCAGGTGATAGTCGCTGGCAAACCGCTCCATGGCATCCTTGTCGCCATAGAGGTAGAGTATGTCGCCCTGGGCGATGACGGTGTCTGCCCACGCCATACTCTGGCGTATGTCCATGCCGAGAGCCTTCTTCTTCTCGTTGCGTATCTCGAGTATGGTGAGTCCATACCTGTTCTGCAGGTCGAGCTGCTGCACACACATGCCTGCGAGCCCGTTGTTCTTGTAGCCCACACGCAACTTGTACAGGTTGTCGTGCAGCTGGTACTGCTCGGCAAGGTCGTTGAGCGTCTTGCCGGCAGTGCCCTTGTGGTGCTTGCCCTTCTTCTTGATGAGCAGCAGACTCATGGGCAGCAGCACGGCTATGCCCAAGGCTATCACTATCAGACCGATGGGGAGGAAGGTGAAGAAGCCGAGCGGCGCGAAGCCATGCTCTTCGAGGGTCTCGCTGATTACAAGGTTGGGGGGCGTACCTATCAGGGTGAGCATGCCGCCGAGGCTGCCCGCAAAGGCCACCGGCATGAGCAGACGCGAGGAGCGTATGCCCGAACTGGCTGCCATGCTCATGATGATGGGCATCATGATGGCCACGGTGCCGGTGTTGCTCACAAAGGCGCCGATGAACGAGGTGGCGAGGACCACATAGATGAAGGCGCGCGTCTCGTTGCCCTTGGCCATGCGCGATATGCTGTTGCCTGCCGACTGGGCAAGACCCGTCTGCAGAATGGCGCCGCCCACGACGAAGAGGCCGGCCATCATAATGACTATGGGAGAAGAAAAACCGCTTAATGCTTCGCTGGTGGTAAGAACTCCGGTAGCGGTAAGTACCATAAGGGCCGACAGGGCTACGACATCGCCACGTACGCGTCCCCAGACAAACATGGCTATAGTTACAATCAGAACAATTATAGTTATGGTCATGAATCAAACACAGATTAGTGGACTACAAATATACAATAATCCCGCCACAATCACGAACGCCGCCAGGGCGATGGCGTCTGATTTAATAAAACCTTAATAAGTTTTAGCAATTATTATTGTTTGGCTCACAATGATGGTCGTGACGGCAGCGAAGGTTGGTGACGTCTCTTCTGCGTCTGTCTTCATCTCTCTGATGACGGACATCATCTCGCTCATTTCGGAAGTCATCTTTCCGGTGGTGAAATCCATTCCTTCTGCGTCGGATGTCATCTCGCCAGTAATGCCGTTAAAGATGATTTCAGGGTTGGAAACGGTGATTTCACGCTTGGATATTATCGTTGCAGACACTGAAATCACCATTTCATGCCTTGCAATTATCCTGAAGGGCCTCTCCACGAACTTGCGGATGGTCGGCGTGGGCACCAACAAAAACTCTCTCCCGCTGGGGCTGGCATCGTGTGCCGTGTTGACCCCAGGGGAGAGAGTGACTTATTTTACTAATAACGCTATGTCATTATCTGTGCGCACCCCAAAATACCCCCCCGCCAGAACGGCTGCTTGAAGAGTGGCTGCCGCCAAAGGAACCTCCTGCACGACTGCTGCCGCCACCGCGGTTGCCACCGCCGAATGAGCTGCTGTTGCTGCTGCCACCCGAGCGTCCGCCGAAGCTGCTGCCCGAAGAGCGAGAGGGCTGCGAGGTGGATGGAGAGAAGGTGCGGCTGGGCTGGCTGTTGGCGCGTCCGCCGAACGAGGGCGAGCTGTAGTCGCTGGAGCGGCGCTCTACTGTGGTGCGGGTCGAGCTGCGCATGCCTCCGTCGGCTCGGCTGCCGAATGTACGGTTGCTGCCGCTCACGCCCGAAGGCTGCCGGTTGGCTCGTCCGCCAAACGAAGAGCTGCTGCTGTTGCGGTTGTACATCGGGTCGCTCTGCTGCGAGGCACGGCTGCCAAACGAGCGGTTGCTGCTGGAAGCGCCGGCAGACTGCTGGTTGGCACGTCCGCCAAAGCTGCGGTTGGCATTCTCACGATTTATGTTGGAAGAATTGTTGTCGCGTCCGCCAAAGGAGCGAGTGCCGTTGCCGAATTCGCCGCGGTCAAATCTGTCGCGCATTCCGAAGCTCCTGCCGTTGTCACGATTGATGTGTCCGGCAAAACTGCGTCCGCGATACCAGCTGCGGTTGCCGTTGTTGTGCCAGCTGTGTCCGCCGCGATATACGGTGACAAAGTGGGGGCGACCGAAGTAGAAGTAGTCACGGTGGGGGTAGCGGGCGTAGATGCCGAAGTGCCAGTAGTAACCGTCCCAGCTGAGCGGGCGGTAGAAGTAGTGGGCGGCGCAGAAAGCCCGGTACTGCCAGTCCAGGAGTATGTAACTCAGGTCCATATTGCGACGGGTCCAATAGACTCCGTAGAGGTCGTCATAAGTATTGATACCCATCAGATAGTCAAGGTTTATCTCGTAGGCAGCCTCATACTGAGCGTCGTTGAGATTGAGCTCGTAAGCCATCTTGTCTGTCAGGAACAGAGCCTGCTCGCGTGCCTGACTGTAACTCATTGCGCTGGCTGAAACGACCATTGTCATCATTGCCATCAGGGTGAATATATACTTTTTCATAATCGTAAGGATTTAGTTGTTTACTTTATCTGGTGCAAAGAAACAAAGAAAAAGCAAGGTGACAAAGGGTTTTTCCCTAAAGAGGGGGAGGAAAATCCCTACAATGCCGTATTGTTATCCCGAGGGGGCTGCGGCTGGCGCAGGGATGATTGGCGCAGGGCGGGAGAGGAGATGGGCTTTTTTCGGGTCGGTTATAATAAATGTCGGGTCTGTGCGTTATATATATAATAAGGTGAAAAAATATCCACAGATGAAGATACTAAGACTTATAGTGGCGCTGATGCTGCCTGTGGCTGCCCATGCCCAGTATGCCTGGCAGGACGGCGCCGAGGCAGGTCGTCTTGACCTCTCTCGCGATGCCTCTTGGCAGGTGGAGATGCAGGGCGGCTATGCCAAGGGCAAGACTCCGCTATGGCTCAATGCCAACCGTTATGGTCTGAGCACGCTGGACCGCGGCAATGGCTATCTGCGTGCCAGCGTGGTGCGCCCGTTGCAGGCAGACTCTGCCCGCCGCTGGGGTGTGGGCTATGGCCTCGACCTCGTGGGTGGTGTCAATTATGGCACCAACCCCATCGTGCAGCAGGCTTACGCCGAGGTGCGCTGGCTGCATGGTGTGCTCACCGTGGGCAGCAAAGAGTATGGCATGGAACTCAAGAACAACCGGCTCAGCAGTGGTTCGCAGACGCTGGGCATCAATGCGCGCCCCGTGCCCCAGGTGAGAGTGGCTATTCCCGAGTATTGGACGCTGCCCTTCGGTGGTGGCTGGCTGCAGCTCAAGGGCCATATCGCCTATGGCATGATGACCGATGACAACTGGCAGCATGATTTTACTCATTGTAAGACCGACTATACCGACCATCTGCTCTATCACAGCAAGGCGGGGTATCTGCGCATCGGCAAGGACGATGACCTCTATCCCCTGTCATTGGAACTGGGACTCGAGATGGGCGCCCAGTTTGGCGGTACTACCCACAAGCCCGAAGGGAGCGATGACATCAAACTGATCAAGGGCAAGACGGGACTGCGCTCGTTCTGGAATGCCTTTGTCCCCGGTGGCGGCGATGTGGGCGAGGGAGAGTATGCCAATGTCGAGGGCAACCAGCTGGGCAGCTGGCTCATGCGTATCAACTACAACGCCGATACCTGGCGGTTGGGGCTTTACGCCGACCACTTCTTTGAAGACCATTCGGGCATGTTCATGCTCGACTACGACGGCTATGGCGAGGGCGACGAGTATATGGTGAAGAAGGACCGCCGCTTCTATATGTATGACCTCAAGGACATCATGCTCGGTGCCGAACTCAATCTCAAGTACTGCAGCTGGCTTCACAATGTGGTGGTAGAGTATCTCTATACCAAGTATCAGAGCGGCCCTCTCTATCACGACCATACCATGAATATCCCCGACCATATCGCCGGCAACGACGACTACTACAACCACGGCACCTATCCCGGTTGGCAGCACTGGGGTCAGGTAATGGGCAATCCGCTCTATCGCTCGCCCATCTACAATGACAACGGGCGCATCCATGTGGAGAACAATAGGTTTATGGCTTTCCACCTGGGCGTCGATGGCAATGTGACGCGGACGATAGACTATCGTCTGCTCGCCACCTGGCAAGACGGACTGGGCACCTATGACCAGCCATACCTCAAGAAGCGCCACAACGTGAGTTTTCTCGTTGAGGCTGGTTGCCGGCTGAAGCACAACTGGCAGCTGCGTGGTGGCTACGCCATGGACTTCGGTTCGATACTGGGCCACAATGCTGGCGTGCAGTTTACCCTGAGCAAGGGCGGTCTGCTGGAAAAGAATACTAAGAAAAAAAGATGATGAGAAGACATATACTATCCATAATGATGGCAATGGCCCTGGCTATGGGTGTTGCCTCGTGTGAACTGGAGCGCGACCACAACGGCGACCTCGCCGGCTATTGGCACCTGGAACGAGTAGATACGTTGCAGACGGGCGGCGTGAAGGATATGAGCAGAGACCGTGTGTTCTGGGCTGTACAAGGCAAGTTGCTCTATCTGCGCGATGCCGACCATCCCGACAGTTGCTACTTTATGCGTTTTGTCCACAGCGACGGCTATCTCACCCTTTCCCAGCCCTACTACTATGGCTGGCATCAAGATACGGAAGATGGCGGTGACCATCCCGTAACCGAAGCCCGTTGGCTTTCCCGCTTTGGCATCAATGCACTGGAAGAGAAGTATAATGCCGAGCAGCTCACTGCCTCGCGCATGACGCTGGCGACGGACAGGCTAAGGCTGCATTTCAAGAAGTTCTGATGCGTGGCTCCATTACAGCAAAGAGGCGACACACCCGTTAAGTACAGTGTGTCGCCTCTTTGCTTTTAATGTAGTCATAACGCCATGCGCGATAATGACTTGGACAGGCTCTCTGAATATAAGCGTCGACAGATATTATTCCCTTTTGCTTATCCTGTAATTGAGTGCCAGATTATACGCCGTATAGAGTGTGATGTCTATTAATACCACTCCTGTGATGCCTATTAGGGGGAATAACCACAGATTGAACGGAATGTAGAACAGTGCCAGTGCCAGTATAGCACATAAAGCCTGGTGCATGGTGCATCCCGCGCGCATCAACTTGTGATGGATGTGGCTCTTGTCTGCCGAAAATAGGGGAGAATGATGATGCAGGCGGTGCAGGATAACTCTGACAACATCGAATACAGGGATAATAAGTAGTGTATAAGCCAACAGCAGACGATGGGCATCGACGGGCATGGCATCGCCATTGACCATCACAAACTTGATGACCAGGAAACTGAGCAGGAATCCCAGGGTAAGGCTGCCGCTGTCGCCCATGAATGTCTTGCGGTTTTTCTCGGCTTTGCCAAACAAGTTGAAATATAGATAGGGAATGAGTACTCCAGCCATGCCTGCTATGATGATGCAGTAGGAGTTGAGCCCCTGCTGGTCATAGCCATACAGGAGTCCTAACAGCGCAATAAGTGAAAGGCTGGCAGCCAGTCCGTCGATACCATCTATCAGATTGATGGCGTTGCTGATAAACACGATGACAAAGACCGTAAGCAGGGCGCCGATAAAAGCAGGTATCTCGTAGATGCCGCAGAAACCATGCAGATTGTTGATGGTAAGACCGGCAAGGGGCATCAAGGTGGCGGCGACAATCTGGGCGACAAACTTGATGCGGGCACTGAGGCCAAACAGGTCGTCGATGATGCCCACGACATAGATGATGAGCAGGCTGAAGAAGAAGATTATCGTCCACAGGTTGAGCGGTATGCGCTGCTCCAATGCAGGGTCGCTGTCCAAGGTGGATATAGCCACGAGGGCAGCTATCACCATGCTTGGAATGAAGGTAATTCCTCCAAGCCGGGGAATGAGGTTGTGGTGCAACTTGCGGCCGTTGGGAATGTCATAGAGCCCTTTGGCTTTGCAGAAGTTGAGAGTAAGCGGTATAAACAGGAAACCGCAGAGTATACTGATAATAAATGTACCTATATCGAGTAGTCTATCAATAGCCATTTAATAGTCTTTTTATAAGAATAACCGCATAATGGTAACAATTATTGTGTAAACTCTAAAAAAAAGCAATAAAAAACAGATTATTGAGTTATCAATAAAATGAAGAGACAATAAAAACAATGAGAATAAGTATTGTCACTGTAGCATACAACAGTGCGAAAACTATACAGAAAACAATAACATCGGTATTGGAGCAAAGCTATAATGATATAGAATACATTATAGTTGATGGAGGTTCTACCGATATGACTCTCGATATTATCTCACATTACGAACCGCTTTTTGACGGCCGTATGAAGTGGAAATCTGAAGCAGACAAAGGTATCTATGATGCCATGAATAAAGGTATCAGCATGGCAACGGGTGATGTTGTCGGCTTTCTCAATTCGGATGATTACTACACGTCGTCAACTGTCGTTGAACGGATATGCGATGCTTTTGATTCTGAAAGCACTGATGCTGTCTATGGTGATATTCACTTCATACGCCGTTCTGATCCAGACAAGATAATACGCTATTATTCTTCAAGTAAGTTCAGCCCAGTCTGGTTGCGTTTCGGCTTTATGCCAGCCCATCCATCATTTTATCTTCGACGAGAGATGTATCAACAGGCAGGAGGATACAGTACGGATTATAGAATCGCTGCTGACTATGAAATGATGGTACGTCTTTTTCATAAATGCCATATTCGGGCAAAATATATCCCCGTAGATTGCGTCACAATGTGTACGGGAGGTGTCAGCTCTCGTAATATTCATAGCAAGATAGTGCTATTGAACGAAGATGTTAGGGCTTGTCGTGAAAATGGAGTCTACACCAATATCTTTATGGTGTCCTTGAAGGTGTTGTATAAAATATTTGAATATCGCAGGTGGTGATTTCTCGCTTACTTGTGATGTGACAACAAACTGCAGTAGAGATTGAAATATTCATGAAATTTCTGTTCGGAATTGAAATTATCTACGATGTGTTGTCTGCATAGTTCTCCGGGAACAGGATTGTGGCTATATAATCGGATACTATCCAGTGCCGCGGAGATGTCGCCTTGGTCAATGACCTTACCAATCTGTTGAGTCAGGGATTCTGAGCTGCCACCGGTGTCGTAGGTTATTACTGGCGTTCCACATGCCAAAGCCTCTAAGTTGGTGGTCGGGAAATTGTCTTCCCAGGTGAGGTTCAAATATACATCGGCGATGGAATACAACTTACGCATATCAGCTACATTCTGAGTGCGCTTGATGCCGATGACACCAGTGGGCAACTGCTTGAGCATCTTATCCGTAAGTCCCACCAACACGATGGTGTATTCGTCATCGAGCATGTGTCTCAGCTGGATGAAGTCTTCAAATCCTTTGCGGAACCAGTTAGAGGCTACACCCAAAACAATTTTCTTATCGTGGGGAATGTTGTATTTAGTATATAGACCGTCTTTATCTCTGTCTATGTAAAATGTATTGGTGTCAATGCCGTTGTGGATATGATACAAGGGCAGGTCTTTGAGAAAAGACTGCTTGACATCGTTTTGCAGCCATTGGCTTACTGCTATGAGCGTAAGGTTGGGAACAGAACAGAAATAATGTTTCTTCAAAAGATAGTTTCGTTTTGAGCGGTCTAAGAGGATGCTTTTGGGATAAGTATCCCTCTGTGGGCAATGTTGGCATAGGGTTTTCCACTTGTCGCATCTGGCAAACATGTAATGTGCGCAATGCCCTGTATATGCCCAACAGTCGTGCAGTGTCCAGACTATGGGTTTGCCTGTTTTGGCCAAATAATCGAAAAGGATGGGATAATTGAGATAATAACCATGAATGTTGTGAAGATGGATAATGTCCGGATTGACAGTTTCTATATAGTCGATGAGCCGTCGAGTGGCTCCGCGTGACATCAGTCCATGGTTATCCATGATGCGTGAGGTAACCCCATGTATTTGTTCGTCGCGTATGCTGCCAATCTGATAGAGCTCTGACTGGCTTGGGTTATACCATCGTCCATAGGCGATGATGCTGCGCCATCCATTGGATAATGCTATCTTTCCTATTCCCTCAGCAATTTTGCCATGAGAGCCCCAGTTGGCTGTAATATTTATTTGTAAGAGTGTGGGCATATTAGAAGTTGGCTTGTGGTACAAATGTGGCTTTGGTTTTCCAATAATAATCTCCCATTTCGTCAAGCGATTCTTGTGACCAGGTATGGAATATGCAACCGGCAGGAGTGAGAGTCATCTCTCCAAAATAGATATGCTCTCCGGTATCATACAAATCTATACGCACCAGTTCAATGCCTTTTGCCAAATCAGAGGCAATACGAACCATTCTATCAAGATTCTTTGGTCTGGCGATAGTATACGAACATCCGTTCTTGTTATAGTTGGGCAGTGGCTTCCAATCCAAAGTAAGAGGCATGTAGTTAGCTTCTCCTTCAATTCTGTCAAAGCAGACTAATACGCAGAATGGTTCCCCGTTAATACATATGAATTTGTAGTCTGTTAGGGAAGTTTGGTTGCTGTCGCCTATATATTCTTCACAGATGACCTTACGTGTAATCAGATTATAATGATTCTCTGAACAAGGATAACCTTTACGATTATAAAACCATTTATGCAATAGAGAAGACACTGTCTGATAACTAAGTGTGTCTTTGTGTTGACAAATGATGTTCATTCCTGCTCCATAATTCATCTTCAGAGCAAATGAATCGGGCAATTTGTCGAATTCAGTCTTCGTTATGGGTTTATCCCAAACTCCTAACAGATTGGGAAGAATGTCGGAATGTCCTCTCTCTCTTACGAATTCTCTTACAAGAAACTTGTCTGCCAATTTGTATAACTTCAAAGAGTTACCCTCTAATACATATTTTATCCATATCTCAGACAGGTCTTTAGGATGACTGAAGTGTGGAAGGCGATGGCGATTATGTATATATGCAATGGCAAAGAATAATCGGGGAGATATCTTTGAAATCAAATGATTGAGTCTGTCTTTGAGTTCTTTCATCTTTCTATCTTTTATTACAACTGAGGAAATAACGCACATGGCTGATGGGCCAGAATGGTTCGAAGTGGCGTCGATTGATTACCCTGCCTTCAAAAGAGAAATAATGCTTGTGGTCTGACTGCGAGAAAACATACTTGTAGCAGTTGCAGGCAATATCTATTGCCTGATTGTTGGCCTGTGACAGCTTGCCATAGGGAAACGCAAAGTATTCGCACTCGGTACCCAGCTGATTTTCGATGATATGTTTGCAATCGCATATCTGGTGATGCAGAATAACGCGGTCTTCGCTGTTAATCATAAAGTGGTCCAATGTATGGGCTCCGATGATATGCCCTCGCTGTGAGAGGTCTTTGATATGATGCCAACGCATGGGATTCTTGCCAGGAGTCATGACAATATTGTCATTGAAGTTGCGTATATATTGCTCGTCACCATCTACATAGTTGGGATTGATGAAGAACATGGCGTTGGTGCCAAACTCTTCCAAGAGAGGTGCAAAGAGTGTATAGCATTCCATAAATCCATCATCAAATGTAAAGGCGACAACTGGCTTATCAGGATGCTCTCTGTTGACAATCATCTTGACGGCCTCTTCTATACGTACGAATCTGACTTGTCCAGACAGTTGGGTTAGCAACCGTCTGAAGGTGTCGGGTTCTATTTCTTTTTCAATGCGATGGGCATTGAGAATATGTATTCCTGGAGCAGGAGTGGCTATGCAGCCCAATGTGCTTAAAACGCAAGAACGAAGCAGGCTTCTGGTATTTGCAGTTAATGATGAATTCATAGTCTTGTTAATCGTTGGTTATTTTCCGTATAATATCCAATTGATAATGGATATTCCATTTGCTGTCGATTTCATCGAAAGCGGCGCTGCGTGTCTGGTTACGTTGGCAATCATTTTGTCCGAGCCATTTCTTTAATACGCGTACCAGGTCATGGGTGTCGTTGTGGTGAAAGAAATCACCTGTTATGCCTGGTTTGATGGCTTCAAATTCAGGGGCTTGGTAAGCAAAGTTGTCATGAGTGATGACAGGGCAGCCAAAACTGAGTGCATGAATGGCAGTGAGACCTACGTGGCCAGGCGAAACACAAATGGCAGCATCGTAGAACAACTGGCCTAAAACGGTGTCATCGTAACAGGGGCCATACATCCAAATCTGTTGGCTGACACCACGCTGCAAGGCATAGCGGTCTACATCCACTTGTTCTGTATCTTTGCCCACGAAGATGATGTTGGCATTTATGCCTTCTGCCTTTAGCTCGACAAGAGCATCGATAAGCATATCCAACTTCTTGATTTTCTGTAATCGCCCACAATATATAATGGTGGGGTCAGAGTTGTTGAAATGTTTAGAGTATATATCTGTTGGGCCAAGTTGCCGCCTGATTTCCATATCTTTGTCAGAGTCCAGCGAGTTGGCTATACACACCATCTTATTTCGGTCTATACCTTCCTGCTCCATCAGGTTGATGGAGTATTCATTATATACCATCAGTTTGGAGTGAAGGGCGTAATAAAACTTCTTGACAACTCTCTTCACAGCCCCCTCTCTGCCATACCATCCATGTGTCCAGGCTATGGCCTTTTTTCCCATCAGCCGAGCAAGCAAAATGATGACCCAGGACGAAAGGCAGAAAGGCTCACCATCAAGAATGAAATATTTGTAGTGTCCGAATAATGGGCGGAGAGAGCCTTTTTGCCAATAAAACTTGTTGATAAAGACATTGTGCAGCGTCTTCTTATATCCCGTAAGCGCATGATAATCGAAAGTCTTGATTTCAAACTGCAGGCGGTCGCCTATATAGAAGTCTGTATTCAACGCTTCTCCCAAGAGGTTGAATATCGGATATCGGTAATGAGGGCCGATATTGGTAATCATACAGATATTGGATTGCTTCATAATGAAATCACTTGGTTGTAGAGTTGTTGGCTATTTCTCCTTTTTCGTTGTATCTTGAGAGTAGAAAACCATATAACATCCATAGGCTGAAGCATTTGACGCCTGGGCCAAATGGGGGATAGGCTTCAAAAAGTCCATTAAGCAGAAAAGCGATTAGAAGTATATAAGAGGTCAATGCCAATTTGCTTTCGTCTTTGTGCTTTCTTACCTGATAGATGAGGTGTATCACAAAAACAGCAAACAGGGTCAGACCAATGACACCGAACTCAGTCAGAATGTTCAGTGGCAGACAATCAACATAATAATTACCCGAACCTATCCATAGATGTTGTGGAATGAGCTTGAATGCGATTGAAAATGCCAAAAGTCGGTTTGAACTTAATGAGTTGATGTCTGTTGTATCTCGTCCACCAAGGATGATGCCGTTGATGATTAATTCATACAGATTGGCATTGACAAGGATGATTATGGATGCAAGAAGAAACAATGCCACCATCCATCTTTTGGTTTTCTTGCTGCTCAGGTAAGCGAACAGATAATAGATAATGAAAAGGGCGCTTATAAATGTGGCGCGCGACCTCAGCATGACAATCACTATAAAGATGAAAACGCTACTTATCCAGATGACTCTTTGTATGTTTTTGTTGTTGGGCTTGTAAAACATAAACGGCAGAAATATGCAGCACAAGAGTATCTGGCCTATAGAGTTCTTGTCTTCGTAGGCGTATGACTTGCTGGACAAGTCAGCGCTTTGAAGAAAGTTCAGATACAACTCGGCTGAGAGCAGAATACCGCATACTATCATGATGATGCAGATGTTTCGCATTACGGTGTAATTGCCGTAATGCAGCCAATAGTTGTACGACGCCAAGGTTATAATGAGAGATATAAATATGTTGTATATGTCTGGGGTAAAATGTTGGTTTCCCGTCAGCACTTGGCAAAAGCCGGCATAAAGCACCATTATAATAATAAATGCGTAGAAGGGAAACAATCTGTTGCTCAAGAATGATTGAGGGGTTGTCAGCATCAGGAATGAGAAGGGCAAAATCCATACGAGCTTCAGTATCCTGTCTGCACCAGTCTCCAACATAAATGGCGATTGGGACAGAAGGCTGAATGTTATAGACATGACAAACAGCAGAGTAGCTATATGGAAATTCCAGTTACGCATTCTTTGATGATTGGGTTATCTTGCTTTTCTTATTGATGTAATATTGGGTTATTATGTAAATGACGATAAAGAATATAGCTGTGTATGTCAATGTTATCGTGGCATAATCCCTTGCTGCGTATTGGCCGTCATTCCCTCTTATAACGATGAAGCCGGTGATGACCATTGACAGGTCGCGGATAAATCTGATGGTAAAGAGGGTCCAGGTCTTTCCCAGTGCTATAAGCTCCGAGGTCAATACGTTTGAACAGCATGTAAAGAGGGTTGTCATGACCGAAATCTTCAGCACGGGTTCCATGCCAGTAAATGAGGGGCCGTATATGTTCAGTATCAATGGAGTCGCTATATAGACAGCGATAAGAGGAACGATAGTGCAGCAGATGTTGACTCCTATCATGACATTTACGCTCTTCTTGTGTTTGTTGTAGTCGTCTCCTAAGGCGCTGAGATGGGATAATATTACATTGGATAGGAATGTAGGTACGGTCAGTATGACAGCATACCATAATTCGCTTGCAGTATAAATGCCTACCTCGCCTAAGGTAGCGTATTTGGTGATGATTAATATGCCAAGCCATTTGCTCAGCGCGAATGTAAACTCTTGTAACGCTATAGGAAGGGAGAACTTGGCAATAGTCCATGAATGCCGACTTCGGGTCTTGAACAACGAATAGTGTGCATGACAGTTGATGCAGTAGGCGTTGTAGACAGCGGCAACCACCTGTGACCAGACCAGCGTTGTCAATGCCCCCGTGATTCCCAAATAATAGGTAAGAGGGATGCACCCAACAATCATGACTACTCCGGAAAGCGTATTGCTATAGGCTATACGCTTGAAGTCGCCGAATCCGGCAAGGATGCCATATTGGGTTGTGCTGATAGCACGGACAATGATGAGCAGTCCTAACGCCTGAAATGTCGAGGCCAATGATGGGGCATTGAGAAATGTGGATAGGGGAGTGGCAAAGACTATCAGCAGCAGGGCGATTGATGCACTGGCTACCGTTGTGATGTCTATCGATGCTTTGACAATGCTGTCTATATCTGCCTTTTGCTTTTCCTTGCTTTCTGCGACAAACTTTGTCGATGAATATCCTAATCCCAATGTGGCAAAAGCCGCGAATTGGAACATCGTTGTCTTGACAAAGCCATATTCTCCATACAAGTCCTTTCCAAGCATTCTGGCTATGATGATGCCAGAAAGAAGCATAAGGCCATAGCCAATGCCATTTCCAAAGACGGCCCATGACGAGTCTTTGAAGAAGTTGCTTTTGAAGATGGAATGGATTGTGGATTTAATATGAGAAGCCATAATTGGATGTGGTTACTTTCTGGTAAACAGTCCGACAAACAAGTCCTTGCATATCACGACGGTGGTGACAATCCAACTCAGGATAATCATCAATGCCACAAATATCATGCGCTTGGGGCCGGCGGGCAACTGGGGCACCGAGGCTTCCTTGATGATGGTGAAGGCCGGGGTATTCTCCTGTACCTTGGCCTGGGCTTGCTGCAACTGGGTGTTCAGCGTGCTGTAGGTGTTGTACTTCAGCTGCATGTCGTTTTCCAGGTCGCTCTGCTTGGCCTTGTAACTCTCCAGTATCACGTCCATGTTGGCATCGGAATAGCTACCGTATATCTGCCGTGCCTTCTCATACTGGTGCTTGGCCTCGGTGGTGAGCTTCTTGTAGTATTCATAGTCAACCTTTGCCTTGTTGGTGCGGTAGCGTGTGATGGCATTCTGTAACTCAGCCATCGCCTTGTCTGCTATCGTGGCCGCAATCAGTGGGTCCTGGTCTTCCACGGTGATGTTGATGACACCTGTCTTGGGGTCTATACCACAGGTTACATTCTTACGTATCGTACCCAGTATGTCGTCCTGCTCCTCTGTGAGCCAGAACAGGTTCATGTCTTTAGTAGAGTTTTTGGCCTTCTTGCCAAACAGCTTTTGGGGCAGGTCTTTCAACCAGTTGAATGGCACAGCCAGCAGATATGGCTTCTGATGTTTGAGCAGATAGTCGTAGTAAGTGGTATTGACGCTACCGTCCTTGCTCTTGACCTTGCATTGTGTAAGATTGATGGCAAAGTCGTTGGTGTTGATTAGCGCGGGGTACAGGTCGGGGTATATGGCGTCGCCTGTTGAACTGTTGCCGAGGTTGAAACCGAATGACGAGGCCAGCGACGACAGGCTGTTCTTGCCCATGATGTCTCCTATCTCGGGCGCCAGCACCACGCTGCTGGTATAGTAACGTGGCACGGGGAATATGATGATACAGGCTACGGCAAAGGTAGCAAGCGACACCTTGAGTAATAGCTTCTTCCTGCTGATTACTCGTTTGGCGACTACTATGATGTCTATCTGATTATCTCTTTCGTTCATAATGGTTATTGTCTTACTTCAACAGATTGGCGAGCGAGGCTATCATGGTGGCGAGCGAGGCTACCGATGTGCCTATTCCGAGCCACTGGCCTACGGCAGAGGCATTGCGCCTGGGCTTGCTGGGCACCACGATTTCGCATCCGGGGCGTACCTTGGCGTTGTGGGCCACACGACCTACGGTGCCGTTCATATATATAATAATGGTACGGCTCTTCTTGGCGCGCTGGCCGAATCCGCCCGCCTGGTCGATGTAGTATGAGTAGCGGCGCCCCTTCTCATAGGCCACGGTGTTGGGGAACATCACGTCGCCGCTTATCTTCACCGTTCCGTTGTATTGGGGGATGATGATCTGGTCGCCTTCGCGCAGCACCAGGTCGGCATCGCTGCCGGGGTTGGCCAGCGCTTCAGCCAGTTCGATACCCACGGGATAGGTGTCTGAGAGCTGCAGCAGCGCCACATTGATGGAGTCGCTGTTGGCGCCCTGTCCTGCCAGCAGACGGGTCACGGCCTGCATCTTGATGCGCTCCGATTCGGTGGTGCGGCGCATCAGTCGCGCACCGTTGATATAGGCCAGGTCGGTCACTCCGCCCGCCTTGCGCAGCACGTCGCTCAGTCGCTCGTTCTTGTGCGACAGGGTGTAGGTGCCGGCAAACATCACCTCGCCTTCGATGGTCACGTTCTGTGGAGTGGCATAGCCAGGACTGCGGCGTACATAGATTTCGTCGTAGGGCATGAGATGGAATCCGGCCTGTCCGTCGATGACGAACCCGTCGCGCAGTGCCAGACTGTAGGTGCGGGCAATGATGCTGTCGGTCTGGGTGGCTTTGGGGTCGCGTATGCGGCGTGCCACGTCGACCTTGACCGTTGAGGCCTGGTCGTTGAGTCCACCCGCCTGGAGTATCAAGTCTTCGATGGTCATGTTGGCAGCATAGCGGTAGATGCCTGGATAGTGTACCTCGCCGTGCAGGGTGAGGGTCTGCTCCTGCATCAGCTCCTGGCGGGTGGGCACAAAGAGTATGTCGTTCTTCTGCAGGGCTATGTCGGCTACGCGTCCTTCCATGATGCCGTCTATGTCAACGGGGATGACCTCGAGACTGCGGTCGGCGCGCATGCGGTGCATCACGGCATGGGCGGTGAAGGCTTGTTCGGTCACTCCCTCGGCATGCTCGAGCAGCGAGCGCACGCTGGTAATCTCGCCGCCCACCTGGTATTTGCCGGGACGGAATACGGCTCCCTTGACCTCGACCATGTTTTCATAGCGGTTCAGGATAGAGTCGACGGTGATAGAGTCGCCATCGGCGATGTGGAAGGAGTTCATGTCAAACTCACCCACGTTGTAGACCGAGTATTCGCGGCCGGTCTTGCGTATCAGGCGCACCGAGCGGGTATAGGCGTCGCCGGTAAACGAGCCGGCATATTTGAGCAGGGTGCCCACGCTCTCGCTCTTCTTCATCTCATAGTACATGGGGCGCTTCACCTTGCCGGTGATGTTGACCAGACAGTCGTAGGGCCCCACCACGATGACATCGTTGTCGGTGAGGTGGATGTTGCTGGCCTTGCCGTTGAGTATGTAGTCATAGACATCGACATGGGCGATGAGGCGGTTGGCACGGAATATCTTGATGTCGCGCAGCGTACCTATGTCGTTGGGGCCGCCTGCCATGTAGAGTGCATTGAACACGGTGGAGAAGGCCGACAGGGTGTAGGTGCCCGGCATGCGCACCTCGCCCATCACGTTGACCATGATGGTCTTGGTCTGTCCCACGGTCAGTCTTACCTTCGAGCTCTGGTAGCGGCTGCCCAGCGTCTGGCGCAGTCGGGCATTGGCTTGTGCCACGGTGAGACCGCTTACCTGTACGGGGCCGAAACCTTCGATGGTCACATCGCCGTCGGGCGATACGGTGTATTGGTAGCTCTTCTGCGAGGCGCCATAGATGTCTATGATAACGGCGTCGCCCGGACCCAGACGGTAGTCGCCGGGGGTGGCGATGTTCATATTGGGCTCGAAGGTGAGCTTCTTGTTGTTGAAGATGTCGCGGCCGAACACTTTCTTCGTCTTCCGCTCGGCCATCAACTGCCGGTAGAGGGCTATGGTGTCTGTGGGCAGTATGGCCGACAGTTCGCGCTGGAACTCAGCCGTCTGCTCGTCGTCTTCTATCTCTGTGCGCAGATTGTTTTCCTGCTGTATCAGCGTGCTGGTCTGGCTCTTGGCCTGGGCAGCCTTCTTCTTCTCGCCGTTGGCTGTGCGCATACGGCTGTTTGCCTTTTCCACTGCCTGGTCGGCTACTACGCCCATACCTTTATTCTGTATCTGGCGTTCATACTTGTCTCTCACGCGGCGTATCTGCGTGATGTTCACGCCGCGCTGCATCAGCTTGGTCACTATCTGTGCCTGCGATGTGCCGGCATTGTGCTCTTTTACCACAAACTGCATTATCTGGTCGTCGGTCATTGACGACTGTGCCGATGTGGTGGCCGCAAAGGCCATGAGCGCGATGAGTAATATAACGTATCTTTTCATATTTCTTTTAGAATTTCCTCCCTGTCACGATGCTCAGGGCTGTCTTGATGATAATCTTGGTGTCGAGCCAGAGCGAGCGGTGCTCCAGATAGCTGATGTCCATGTCCAGCCGGCGTAGCATCTTCTCCATCGTGTCGGTGTAACCGTTGTAGAGCGTAGCTTCCGATGTGAGTCCGGGCTGCATCAGGTAAATGAGGCTGTAGCGCGCATCCTGCTTCATAATCTTGTCTATGTAGTATTTGCGCTCGGGGCGTGGCCCTACCAGCGACATGTCGCCTCTGAGCACATTCCACAACTGTGGCAGCTCGTCGAGATGATGGCCGCGCAGAAACCGCTCAAGTTTTGTCGAAGTCAGCTCGTCGCCTTGGGCAATAAGCTGCGGCCCTTCGTTCTCGGCTTCGCTGCTTAGTGTGCGAAACTTGAATATCACAAAGGGCTTGCCGCCTTTTCCTATGCGCACCTGGCGAAAGAAGATGGGGCCATTCTGTTGTAGTCTTATCGACAGCGCCACTGCCAGCATTACGGGCGAGAGAACCACCATGCCCACCATGGCGAACAGGATGTCGGCTGTCCGCTTGATGCCGAGTTCCATTTTGCCCATTCCGTCTGTAGCCTGTTGTTGAGTCATTTGTTGGTTGTCCTACATTATATAATATAATAACTCGTTTTTTGCCGATTTGTTGCATGATAGCCCAATTATTTTTTTGCCATCTTTCATGGCGGTTGCGGTTGCCACCACGTCGTCGTGTATATCTTGTTAGGGTATAGGCGGTTATAAAAAAGGAAATGGAGACCGCCTGTGCCTCCATTTTCATTGACTTTTTAT
>ERZ780033.328-NODE-328-length-18815-cov-18.5375_pt1 | contig 18815 bp, 16 predicted proteins | sample MGYA00511024_ERZ780033 | MGnify/ENA primary metagenome ERZ780033 (study PRJEB29588, sample SAMEA2157043) | human gut metagenome | biome: human gut; feature: human-associated habitat; material: faeces | place: Denmark | collected 2008/2010 ... | reverse complement strand
AAACTGCGCTGAATCGTTTGGCTGATATGTTTGACATGTTCATGCAGGCGTTCATCGCCCTTGGTGACAAGGATTCTTCCAAAGGTCAGGAACTGTTGCTGAAGTATCAGCTTGCGGCAAAGGAAGCGCATGAGTCTTTGACGGATGAGATCAAGGATAAACTGGCCAAGGTTGAAGCTAAAAACAAGTCGAAGTCCGAGCAGATAGCCTCTCTTGTCAGAATGATATTTACTCAAAAGCGTGAGCGGGTAGTCTTTAGTAAGGAAGAACGTGATACTATCTATGATAAGGTAATGGCATCAGTTGAGTTCACTGATGAGGAAAAGAAACGTTACCAAGAGTGCCGTGAATTCTGTGAGGAATATCGCAAGCGCAAGGCTATAAAGAAGCTTTTGAATAGCCAGAAGGAACAGAAGGGGCATGGGCGAAATCCTATACCTGAGGATATGCCTCGTTTGGAGGAAAAGGTACTTTGGCCTGAAGGCTATATAGGACATGAGGATGAATATGTAATCGTTTACCAAGGCAAGGTGCAGGAGTTTATTGTGCCAGCCAAAGTACGCTACTTTGTTCAGCCATATCGTCGTCCTGTTGTTCGTCGCAAGGATGATCCAATGCAGAAGCTCTTGCAGTCTCCTTGCTATGAGGACGTATTTTGGAAGAGTTATGCTTCTGCTGAGTTGTTGGCGCAGTTGGAGTGTAATAAGTATGTTCTTCATCAGCCGTTTAACCGGCAGATAAAGAAGATGAAACAGGATGGCTTGATACTCGCTCCTTCAACGGTTGATGACTGGCATCAGGGTGTATGTGACAAGATAGGACCTCTCTACAATCTGCAGATGGATCGGGTAATGTCCAGTTTGCTGCTTGGTGCTGATGGCTCTCCATTCCCGATATTGGACTGCGAGAAGCATAAGACGGTAAATCATTACTTGATTCAATATCGTTCTGTGGCGACAGGCATCCCAATCTTCATGGTTAATACGAAAAACAAGCATGGTAGGGGCACTGCTGACATCATGGACAACCTCAAGGATTGGAAAGGTGTGGCGCTGATGTGTGATGGTTACTCTGGCTATGATTGGCTGAAGAAGATAAATGGTCGCATATTGTGTCGTTGTGTCGTTCATGCTCGAAGACCAATGGAACGAGCCTTGAAGGAAAATCCTAATCTAGCAAAGATAGGTATTCTCTTCTACCAGAACATTAACCTGGTTGAGGAAATGATAAAGGAGAAGAAACTTGAGGGCGAGGAGAAGGCACTGTTCAGGAAGGACCATGCCGAGCCGCTATGGGAGGACTTCAAGCTATGGGCTGCAAGTGCCATCTTGGATGTGCCAAAAGACAGCAATATATACCAGGCATTGAACTATATGCTGCGCAACTATACAGAGCTGACCAATTATATAGACATCCCAGACATGCCTTTGGACAATAATGATACCGAACGCCTGATCCGTGACATGGTGATGGGAAAGAAGGCTTATTTGTTCTGCCGTGACTTGGATGCTTGTAAGCGTGCAGCAATGATGTACTCCTTGTTTGGAGCATGTAAGGTGCTAGATAAAAATCCTGAGCGTTGGCTTTGTTATGTGTTGAAGCACATAGATTCTACGCCTGAGGATAAGTATTATACTCTTCTTCCTGAGTTCTGGGAAGATGAGGAACAATAAAAATGAATTTAATATTTAGTCAAATTAAGGTATAACCTCCATTAGCTTGTGCTGATGGAGGGCTAAATTGCGTTTTTTTGTCTCAAAATTAGAAAAATGATGCCGCCGTGCAAAGGTACAATATTTTTTTGAGATATGCAATACGGAGTTGAGCGGATACTTACAAGGGACTTGCTGATGGCCTGGATGGGTAAGGCGCAACAGATTCGCCGACAAAACATAAAGATGAATGTGGTTGCAAGCAAACTCTATTCTATGCTCAGAGAGGATGGTCTTAGGTGCTGCATTCTGAAAGGACAAGGGAATGCCTTGATGTATCCGAATGCATATTCCCGAAATCCTGGGGATATAGATGTTTGGGTGAATGCAAGCCGTGAACAGATAACGGAATATGCCAAGAAGCATTTTATGATAGGTGATGATATAAGGTATCATCATTTGGAGACGACTTTGGACGGTGTGCCAGTGGAGCTGCATTTTTTCCCTGGTATAATGAATAATCCTATCTATAATGCACGTTTGCAGAAGTGGTTCAAGCGGAATGCGGATCTGCAATGCTCAAATGTTGTTAGCCAGCCAGATGGTATTGGAGAAATTGCTATACCAACGACGGCTTTCAATGTGGTTTATCAGCTGACGCATCTGTATCACCATTTCTTTGATAAAGGGATTGGAATGAGGCAAATCATTGATTACTACTATGTAGTGAATAATTATCTTTCGAATCCCTCCGTCTCCCTTTCCAAAGGGAGCTCCACCTCTCACCCAAGCCCTCTCTCCTCAGAAGAGAGGGATGTAACCGCCCTCCGGTGCTCAGAACCGCTACGCTATAAGGTTGGCGGACCGTCAAAGGTCTTCGCCATGGTTGTGCGGACTGGGACCGCCTGGGGGAAGGTGGGAGTATTCATGAGGATAATAGGAGCAGCTAATAAAAGGAAAGCCCCAAGGAAACAAATCCTTGAGGCACATCCTAATAAAATCGTTTAATGTTAGAGGTTGCTTGGTACTGGAACCAAAGTCTCGTCAACATAAAACTCGTCGGTGCGAGTGTTGCAGCCTCTACAGAGAGGCACAATATACCAGCTATTGTCATAGCCGTATACTTTTTGAACATGAGCACCGACCAAATTCCATCTGCCACTCTGGTGACAGTCTGTGGCAGAACATCTACTTGCGGTTTTACCGCTTTTAGCTTCCCAATAGTCCAACCAAGTGTTATAACCTGCAGGACTTGAAAAACGGCTTGAGCCGTTCACATTTTTAACTTTTGGCATAATATTTGAATTTTTTATGAGCATTCTTCGTTGAGTGCTCGTCTTAATACCAAAACCGTTAGTTTTGATAGAAATAATGAATAAAATGGATGAATGTTCTCTTGATGGTGTCCAACTGTTGAAGATAATTGCTCGTAAAAATGAAGATGAAGAGGCGGCAGGCAGGGCTTTTCGCTTATTTGTTGAAGTCTTTGAGAGCAAGATCAATAAGCAAGTTGACATTATTGCAAATAAAAATGGCTATGATGAAAAAGTTGCTTTTGAGGCCATTCAATGTGCTTTCAATAAGGTTTGGCTTTATCCCACTTTTGACATGAGCAAATCTCATTGTAAGAATGAGGAAAAAGCAATTGTTGTCTGGCTTATCAGAATAGCAGTGTCACAGATGTATCAGTTTGCAATGCATGGTGTGTGCGCACAGATTAAATCCGATGAAGACTTGTCTGTTATCGAAAATGCTGAAGATTTCGTGGACTCTTTTCATTTGTCATATTTAACACCTGAGCAAAAAATACAATACGTTAGCTGTATGGAAAAGAAAATATCAGCTCTTGATGAGAAGCATCGTATTATCTATTTGACATATAAGGCGTATCAGACAAGTGGTAAGAAACTCCCAAGAAAGTTGTTGGAGAAATTACGGAAGCGTCTTGATGTGACTCAGACAACGATTAGGGTATATAAGAAAGAGGCTTGTGAAACTCTTAATGATTTAAACTTATTAAAGGCATGAAAGATTTGATTATTGAAGAATGGGATGTACTACTGTGTTCAACAGGTTACCTTCCTCCTCGCAATGAAGAAGAATTGGATTTCTTTGACGAAATGTACGAAGATTACAAATCTCGTATAGTAAATTGTCATGTTGATGTTGATATGATTCTGAGAGGAGCATGTCATGTGGTGACGGATTACCAATATGTTGAAAGCAACAATATTCTTGGACAGGCAAAAGTTGCAGAAGATGTAAAGCATGGGTATTCCATGGCTGCCCGTAACTTTGATAAACTGCCAAAGGATGTATTGGGAAAAATGAGAAGACAGCATAATAAAGACAATAAGGATGAATAAATCTAGTCAAGTTATCATAGAAAACATTGTCTCGTTCTATCCCATTCCTATCCCTTTGATGGAAATTGCTGAAGACGAAGGTATTCGTGTCATATTTGATGACTATGGAACAAATACTTTCGATGGAATGACATGGTATGAGGCAGAGCAAGAGATGTTTTATATGCATATCAATACTGCAAGAAACAATGGCAAGAATAATACCAAAGGGCGTTTCACTCTTGCACATGAACTTGGTCACTATTTTATAGATCATCATAGGAGAGCTTTGCAAAATGGAATCATGTCACCTCATATTCATCGTTATGAACCTTTTGGTAAAAATGAGGATTGGTTGATTGAGAGGGAAGCAGATGAGTTCGCTGCGAACTTACTCATGCCAACAACACAGTTTAAATCTGATTTTGCAGGTAAAGTTTTATCTGGTGAATTGGTCAAATCTGTTGCAGACAAATATAATGTAAGTTTCTCTGCGTGTGCTTTACGATATCTGAAGTTCAATATTATTCCCATCATGTTGGTATTTTCTCAAAATGGAAAAGTCAAGTGGCAGATGAGGAGTGCTGACTTTCCATTTTACAGGCTTAAATATGGCAAAGATAAAGTTCCAGAGAATACTGTTATGGGGGATTATTTCTTTAAACACGATTCTAGTTGTTGCTATCAGAATGAGATAGTGTATGCAGGCGACTGTTTTGATACGTATAGCGAAGAACAAAACGATATGGAGTTCTATGAATATTGTATGGGTTATAATGAATATGCATTTAGCATGTTATGGGAGAAATAATGAGTAAGAAAAGTTTGGTAGGATGATTTCCGCTAAAATTATTGATGAGCCTTCTAAAAAATATCATGTCAAATGGTATCGGTAAAAAATGTGGTTACAGGTGTCGCTTACCACGAGAGCTGGCGATACCTGCTGTAATGACATTTTATAGTTCGTTGTCTAGGATTTTCATCATTTCTGCTGCTGTAATCACTTGCGGTTCTTTAGGGAAGTGTTTGAGATTACCTGTTACTAAGAAGGAGTCTTCCTTGCTTAGGCAGACTTCGTAGAAGACTCGGTCGTCCTCATCTGGCATGGTGCCATCATAAGGAAAACGGGAAGAATCAATGCCGTATTGCTTAAAAAAGTTCAATAACTCATGGATTCTGATTTCACTTAGATGAAATTTTGACCTATTTAGTACATCAAAGTACTCATCCAAGATTTCTTCATTATACAATGGCTTAATTTTACCACTGAGCATACTATTAATGACCCTTCTTGTTGCAGAAGAAGGGTTCTTGGTTATAAACGAGGACACGATAATGTTCGTATCAATGACTGCATATACCATTGCGTTCTTTTCTTAATCGTCTGACTTCTCTGATTTCTTCATTGATCTCATCAAGTGACATATCAATGTTATTCTCTCTTGCAGTGTCACACATGTATTGAAACGCAGCCTTTGCTTTTGCAGTCACTTCATCTTCTTCTTCATTCTTTGCTTGAATGGAGAAGGGAATGCTCTTACTGCGAATTACTGCCTTTACAAAGATGTTGATAGCGGTATTCGCACTCATACCGAATTGCTCGCAGAGTTTATCAAACTGTGCTTTCTGCTGTTTGTCCATACGGACTGTCATTGCTGTCTGTGCCATAAGCCTATAATGTTTAATTGATAATCAGTCTGATTGCAAATATACATCATTATGGCGTAAAATGGGGCGATAGTATTCATAATTTAATAAAGATTAATAGTTGAATGAATGATATAACTGCTTGTTTCGCTTTCCTGAAACCTTGGATATAAGGTTCCTTACCGTTAAAGAAGGAGTCTTTCAAATCCCTCCGTCTCCCTTTAGATAAGATTAGCTGCACTCGGCAATTTGAAAGCAAACTTTCATTGCGCTCATTTGCAAAATCTTTAGCCAAAGGGAGTTTTTTCGAAAACCTACCCGTCCTTCCTTACCCTTAAGGAAGGCTCCACCTCTCATCTCGGTCTTCTCCCCTCAGGGAAGAAGAGGGGGAAACCGCTCCTCCTCGTCGCTCGGAACCGCTACGCTCTAAGGTTGGCGGACCATCAAAGGTCTCGCCATATTTTGCGGGATGGGACCGCCTGGCAGTTGCGGGAGGAGATCTAATGCTGCTTCAAAGCCCTCGCCATGGTTGTGTGGGATGGGACCGCCTGGGGAAAGCTTGCTGAGGTAGGGAACAGCTGTTTATAGTTTACAGTTAATAGTTTACTGTTTACAACTTATATTCGGGGGATTTTGTTGATTTATTGTGAATTTCTTGGTGTTGTAATTTGCAGATAACTTGCAGATTTATTTTGATTTTCTTTGGCGGTTTCAATAAAAAAGCGGAACTCTGCGGCAATAAACTATAAAATGAATAATGACAATGATGGGAATATTACAAGTTGCCTCTTATATATACAAGCGCTATATGGATGATTTTGGCGTTCGTATTGATGAAATGAAGTTGCAGATTTGAGTGAAGCTAAGAATCAAGGAAGAGGGTGTGGCTTATGACACACCCTCTTCTTTGTAAAACAGCTGTTTTTTTATACTTTAATTATATATAAATAAAAGATGTTATTGTATTTATCACTTATCTGATGTTTTTTTCAGAATCAGGCGTATTGGCATCGCCTTGTAGCGGCCATTGTTCATGCCGTTGCTACCACTCACGAATCTCATATTGGATAATCCTTTCCTCTTGTTGTAAACATCAAAGTATCTATACCAGAAACCATATTCAGGACTGTTGGTACCGAAGCCCTGCGTACCTGACAACAAAGTCTTGGTCCAGAGATTTACATGGATAGGGTTCTTATGGCTCTCGCCATCCAAGAATCCACCCATAGGCAGATAGATGTATGGCAACTCGGAATCCACCGTCTTGATACGCACGCAGTTGTAGGTTTCTCCTAACGATGTGGACTGTGGTACCACCTCCAGATTGCCTGCATTAACTAATTCTTCGAACACGGCATCAGTTGGAATGGTATAGCCTGTTGGTGCCAAGGTGCTGGAGAGATCCTGAGTGGCATCGCTGGTGCTCTTTTTTTCAGAGATACAGAAATAGCCACCAATGGCTTTCTTGTTCTTTGCCAGTGCCACCACATCTGGGGCATAGTAACCATTGTTGGATGCACCTAGGTTGCGGTCTAACATATAATAAGTAGTGGTGGTTTCATCGGCCTTCTTTCCCTCTACCTTTACCACACCATAATAGAACCAGCCCTTCACCTTCTTCTCGTTATCTCCGTTTTCTGCCAACTGATAATCCTTATATACCTTGGAATTCTCATCTATCTTATGGAAGATACCAGTATGATAAACAGGATAAGTGATCTCGATGCCAGCCTGGTTGGTGATGGTAAATGAAGACTTCCACAAATCTTCATTTACCGTAGTATTGGCAAGGCTTACCTTCCACTTACCTATATCTTCTTCCACTTTGATTTTATCATCCTTTTTAGTAATCTGATCACCATTAAGTTTAGGGATAAGATACGTGATATCGGCTGTTCCCACGCAGAAATGCAAACCATCATTTCTCACAGCCCCTTGCATTTCTTCAGGAGTGATGCCTTGCACACCATTGTCCAACCAGTAGAAATAGTTGGCAGCTACGGTGGAGTTATTATACTGCATGGTTACGATTCTAGCAGGATCCTCTCTTCTAAAATCAAAACCAGCCTGCTTGATGGTTATATCAAGAGAAAGGTCGCCAGAAGTAACGGTGATGGTTCCTGTACGTGGATTCTCTGATTGGTCATTCTTTTCAAGCGTAAGCTTCAAGGTATATTTCTTGCCTTTAGAAGATCTGCTTGTCTCTGGTATATCATTCACGGTCTCTTGCTGACAAGCGGTTATCCAAGAATTATTTATCTTGACACTATATAGCGCACTATCACTACTCGTTGCCTTTGGCAAGGTAGTAACAATGGTTACGGTAGCCTCTGTTGTGTTTGCATTTATCTCCTGATAATCGCTCACTCCCAGTTCATAGTCTTTGCAAGCTATCATTCTGGTGATTTCAGGATTATCGTCCCGCACCTCTACTTCCACTCTATTCTCTGGCAGACTCTTCTTAGCCTCTTCAAGCGTAGAGAAGCCATAGTCGTTTACCTTGGTTACCTTGATGGTATAATGGTGGTTACGGAGCAAGGCATATTGGATTTTCTCTTTAGCATCCTTGTAGAGTGCCACCTTATAATATCCTACACTATCCTTATAATTCGCCTTGATAATCACCATTGCCTTGCCTGCAGAAGTTTCATTTACTGCCACGGTGGTTGCGGTACCGTCGCCCAATGGGTTGTCTTCCGTTCTGAGAACGGTAGATTCTGCCAAGTTATCGGTCGTAGGCTCAATATATTTGGCAGGAGCTATGGCTGCCTTGGTTGCCGTGTTATAGACATACAAGCCTGCATTAGTGAAATTACTCTGGATGCTATTGTCTATCTCCAAACTTATCTTGGCGCATTGGCGCAACATCGTCACTGAAGGATTAGCTTCCAAAAGTTTATCTATTGAAATTTTACCCCAGCAGATAGGGGCATCAAGCTGAGGGTCTCTCTCCTTAGCAGCAGTGAGAGACTGCAAGTCTTGTGCCTCGCTCGGCGTCATGTCGCTGGCATTGGCTACAAGATGTACATTCTTGGTACCAGCAGGTACATTGGTTATCTTTACCTTGTAGCTGCCATCAGACTGCTGTGATAAGGTAGAATAGCAATCTGTCTGGTCTAAGTATTTGTCCTTATCTCCATAGAACACAGCGCAGAGCGAATTGAATGTCTCCGAGGCCCCCGCTCTTGTACCAATCTGTTGCTTGGTGAAGTTAGTCAATTGAAGGTTCAAGACAAGTCCCTCGGCAGGGATTTCATCCCCGCCGAGTCCGATAGCCTCCATCGTATCCTTGCAGGAAACAAGGCTTAGGAGCAATCCAATCCATATCATTAAATGTTTGATCTTCTTCATTGCTTAAACTGATTTATAACAGTGTTCAAATCTGATTCTAATCTTATTTAATCCACACCATATGGCTTGCCAGCGTGCCAAGAGGAGCCATCGTAATAGCCTGTGTCATTATGCTTCTCATAGCTGTTGCCATTGAAAAGGAGAATGGATTTGTCGTCAGAGATTTTTTTATCTTTCATAATTCTGATGTCCTTCTCGTGGTCTCCCTTAACAGTCTTGAGGGTAATCACAGTCTCATACCAACCATTGCCGGCATTAGTGCAACTCCAACTTTTTCCATTTTTGTCGAAAATAGTGAATTGTTCTCTTTTGCCATTGTTTTCGTGGGCGACACCATATACCTTAAACCATCCGTAAGTCTGGAATTTGGTGTAAATGGTAAACTTGATGTTCTCAATAGTTGGCATGGCATCATATATGTTCCAAGTAGGGTCTGATGTAGGATCATAGACAATCCAACCCTCGCAGTCCTCATAGTCGAAGAGTGGAATACCTGGTTCCAAGTGTTGTGGGCAGCGATGCACAGAGTAACCTACGCTGTTGTTGTAGTTGTTGCTAAACATTATCAGCGTTTCGCCCGGTTTTATCTTTCTGTCACCAGTGGCTCCGTGCTGTGTATGTTTCTGCACAGCATTTACACTGAAGTCTTTGTAGTACCACCCCGTATTGGTTTGGTCGTATTCCATATAGTCTCCTGGCCAACCTGAATCATCTTTGCCACCCCATTTTTCTGTATATATCCATCCTTTTCCTGTGATGGCATTCTCCGTTTCACCTATTTGGGTATATACGTAGATGCAATGGTTTTTTGTTTGTGGCTGATTCTTGTCACCTGTCCATCTCTCTTCAAACCATCCGTCGTTCCAGTTGTTATTGCCTCCCTCGGTTAAAACACCCAAGAAGTTTCCTGTCACGTTAGATTTGTTCGGGTCGCTTGTGCCGGCGTATGGAATTCTGTCGTTGATGGCTCTGAAGTTGATACGATAGTTACCTACTGCAGGCTTTACCGTTACCTTGATTTTCTTGACAAAGTTGAAGCCTTCTGCAGATTCCTTTGGCTTCACGGTGAGGTAATGTACTGTCGTGGTAACAGGGTTACTGGTTGCCTTAATCTTGAAGGTTCCTTCTGAAGTATCAGGTTTATCGCAAGATGCCTCAATGGTTGACTTACCTACGGTGGAAGAGGCGTTACCGGTGAAAGAGGCGTTACCGGTGAAAGCCAAACCGCCCAGGTTGGTCTTAAACTGTACCACTTTGGTACTGTCGCTACGCCAATAGATGGTTACTTCCTGTGGATTTACCTCAAAATAAGGAGAGGCATCATACTCTACATTGAGATACTTCTTGATGTTACCAGCCTTAATCCAAACCTTTGCCGTACCCTTGTACTTTCCATTATAGTCGGAGAACTTAATGTCCTCGTTGATTTTGAATGTGATTCTATGATTCTTCACTGCATCTAGCTTGCTCAACACAATCACATCTTTCTCACCACTGGATGTTGTTACCTTTTCATCGCAACCGAAATCTGCCTTTGTCAGCATTACGTTCGACTTATAGTCGATGGAGTCTGTCGTTGTAGATGTTACGCTCGCCTTCGTCTTGCTTACCCACAAAGTAGTATGGTTGAATTCGGCATCTATCGTTACAGGAGTCCAGTCCTTTACGCTCACATTACAGTCGAGAGTCATGTTTCCCAGACTCTTGATATTGCCGATAATCTCATAATAGGTGCCACGAGGGAAGGTCGGAACTTCGGTGGAAGTTGGGCGATGTCCCAGCTTAATCGTATAGTTGTTCTCAAAGCTACCATTCACAAAGCCATTAACTTTGAGGGTAGACTGCTGAGAGGCATTGGCGATATAACGCTCAGGCAGATAGTAAGTGCCTTGGAAAAGCCACTTATCGGCGGCATTCTGTGGAGCAGCTGTAGGAGTAGCACCCTGAACAAGGGTGATGATGTTCTTATTATTCACATTGGCATTGTCTGCTTTCTCTGTCCAGTCTCCCGCTTTATAATAACCACCCTTATTGCTTGCCTCAGAAGGAGTTGCATAAACTTCATTTTCAAAACCTTTGGCATAATCTGGGCTAACATTAGAATTGCTAAATGCTCCATTCCAACTCAGCGTGGTGCTAGGAGAAAGCTTTTGAGCCAGAATATCCTTGATGCTATAGCTATTACCATTGAATGCAGAACCTTCAGCAGTAGGGTCGAAGAGCAGGTTGAGCTTAACCTTTACGCATGTAAACTTCAGGTTAGCTACCACCTCGGTATATTTATCACCACTTTTTTCTATTTTTGTATCGATGATATTACCGTTCACATCCTTTGGCTCATAAATCATCGGGATGTTTGTAGAAACCGGCATTCCCGGTTCTGTTCCAGCTACATAGTTCAGTACTATATTTTTGAGATCCTTTTCTGTTTGGATAGTCTCACCACTCAACACCTTGTTCATGTTGGCAACCACATAGATATGGTAAGTGCCCGGCTCGATATTGAGCTGATAGTTAGCTACATGCTGCTCCAGCATCATCGAAGCCAGTGGGGCAGGGAGCGTCTCTATCAGGAGCTTGCCGTTATTATCTACAGGGAAAGCATAGAGGGTCAGGTCGTTGATCTGGCATTCATCTACCGTAGCATTATAGGTAGGAAGGCCGGATGCATCGTCGGCACGGGTGCCGCGGCTGCTGAGCACGGTTGGCACGAGTACATGCAAGTTGCTTTCTGACGAAATGGGGGTGCGCTCGCCTCCAAGTTCGTCAGAGCAACTTACTGTAACCAACAATATAAACCAACTAACTAAACTTAAAATGAAATCTCGTATTTTCATTGTTTCTAATTTTTAAAGTCAAATACTCTTATGAGCTAAATGCCCGGAAGGGGCTCTGACACCTGAAACGGTTAGAAATCGACACGCTGGATGCGCTTGCTCCAATCCAGGATGGAAATGCTGAGCTGCATATATTTCCACTGGTTGCCCTGGAGGAAGAAGTCGAGCTTGTAGTCGTACTCACGGTCCAGGAATTCCTGTGCTGAATAATGGCGGGTTTCGAAGGCGCCACGGCCTTGAGCCAGACAGTCAGCAAGATTGATGCGTGCCACCTCTTCGCCTGTAGTCTTGTTCGTGATGGTGAGGATGGCGTTCTTGTCGTTTTCTGCTGCCGGATGCCAGATGAGTCGGGAGAACATGAGGGCGGCATGAGCGGTGCGCTCCTTTACATTGCCCTCGGTATCCTTAAACTCAGTGGTCCAGGTGTAGTATGGGGTATATGTCAACTCCTCGTCGGGGAGGAGAGAGTTGTCGTAACTGATATCGCCGTTGGCATTGGTTATCTGATAACTGAAGTCATCGGCATTGATGTTGGCAGGCTCGTCGGTCTGATGCAGGCTGATGGTGAGCTGCTTGGTATCACGAACCAGACCGATGGTATGGCGTGTAACCTGCAGGTCTTTTACTTCAACCAGTTCGTTGCTGAGTCCTTGCCAGAGTGTATCGAGCGGTTGGCTCTGGTTGTTCACCTTGCCCTGTTCGCGGTCGAGTCGTGCATGGAGGGCGGTGATGTTGTCACCCTGCTGTGGCAGAGCTATCTGGAATTTGGCACCTGGCTGTGCGAGTGCATCTTCGTATTTCTTTTGGAAGGCGAAGGTGGCGAAGCGGTATTTGCCCGGTTCCAGATTGATTCGCATGGCATAGTTAGGGTCCTTGAGCGGCTGTGATGTCGCATCGTTATAGGCATCATGGCGAGCAATGAAGTTGCCCTGCTCGTCGTATACGAATACGCTGAGTCCGCCCACATGATCATTGAACATGTCGGCACGCTGCACGTTGTAGTCGTACTTGAACTGCAAGTCAACACCCATGTCACAAGGAGGCAGGTCGTCGTGCATCAAGTCGTTGCAGCTTGCTAGCAGGCTGCCGGCCATGATGAAGCCCCATCCCATGCATATATTCCTGATCCAACTGTTAAACTTCTTGTTTACCATGATGCTTATCTGTTTTATGAAAAAGTAAAGTGTATAAATTGATTCTTATTCTTCCGTGATAGCCAGCCGCTCCTTAGCGTTAGAGCGGCTGAGCTATATATAATAATGTGTTATGGATTACAAATCGACGCTCTGAGAACGCTTAGCCCATTCGAGGATCTTCACGCTGACATTGATGTACTTGTCATCCTCATCGTCTGGAGTGTTAGGCTTAACCTCAGGAACGTCAGGATAACCAGGACCGCTAACGCTATTTACTTCCAACTCATACCAGTTGTTACGGAGCATACCATAACGACCTAAGTATTTGAGGTTGTCATTGTAGGTTTCACCTGAATTCCAAGGAGTCAGGTCATCACCGAAGTGCTTGATGCGAGCGATATAGTAAGACTCTCCATTTGCGTAAGTGCTGATACCAGCTTCTTCGGTGAGACCCACCTTTTCGTTGACAGCTTTTACTTCTGCTTCTGTAACAGTATGTCCTGTTACAAAAATGTTTGATGCTTTAATTTCGTGATTTCCTGCAGCTGTTATATTATTATCTTCTGCGTCCAGTTTGATGGTTATATCATCTGTTGTTGTGACTGAAATAACCTTAGAAACAGCAGCCTTGATGTGATCCACAAGATCCTGCTGCTTCCAAAGAGCGACGCTTGTACCGACCTTGTAGAAGGTCTTACCATCTGCTGCAGTAAAGCCATTTGGAGTATAGCTAGCCTTGAAAATGACGCGAGTGGTCTGTCCCTGCTTCATATTTTCGAGGTTGAAAGTATTCTCGAGGCAGTACAATGGTTTAGTTGGGTCTGCTGTTACGTCTGTATTTGCTGTAACATATTTAAACTCTGCTGCACGAGCAGTCTTGCCAGCCTCATCAGGATTGAGTAAAGCAGTGTTGTCGTAGTTAGGGTCTTTACCCCAATATACACGCTTTACAAGTGTTTTTGGATTGTTATCTACGAAACGCTGAGTAGATGGACCGGCTGCTGCTTCTTCGTTCTTCCAAATATTCTCGTAGTCTGTGCTCAAACCATCAACATTGTGAATAGGGAATGTCTTCTTGTTGGTAACGTCCAAAGCCCAGTTGCTGATTTTAACCTTGTCGCCTGTATATGTACTACCACCTACAGGTTTTTCATCCTTAGTGGCAGCAGTCAATGTAACTTTAGCAAGACCACGCTCTACGTAGATGTCAGCAGCAGCTTCGCCAGAAGATGCTTGAGCCTCTGTAGGGAAAATCTTGTCCTTGTTGATAGCAACTAAAGTTGTTACGCTCTTATCGGAACCATTCCACAGAGGCGCATTTGCCATATAGAATCCCTTTTTGGTATCTGTAAAATTGGTAGCATTAGCAGCTACATTCCACTCAGAGAACGTATCACCCTCTGATGGCAAAGTAACCTTTGGATCTGTAGCAGAACCATTGTTCAAAAGTACCAATGCGAAGTAATCGCCAGACTTATCGACATTAGAAAGCTTTGCTGTAATCTTGGCTTGGGTAGTTACACCAGTTTCATCTGTGCTCTTCCATGGTTCCATTGAACCCAAATCAACTTTCTCAGCAAGAGTATAATTACCTTCACCGGCAGTTGTACCCTTCTTGAAAACCAGCAAAGTAGCATTAAATACATCGTACTCGTTAGCATCACCCTTTTCGAATGTAGGGTCAGTTGCATGTGTACCTCTTGTTGTTGGCAAGTTGATAGAGAAAGATGCATAACCGACACCTGATTCATTAGTACCAGTACTTGGACCTGCGGTTCCCAGGTCCTCATTGCTTGAACAGCTTGCTGACATAGCTGCGATGACAGCCAAGCCAAATAAATGTTTAATCTTCATAATCTTTGAAAGTTAAGCTTGTTTATAATCGTTATTCTCTAATTTTCTGTTATTCCAATTCCTTTATCTGCTTGAAGACATCTCTTACACGCTCTGCCTCTTTCGAGTTGCCTGCCTTGGCAAGATGCTTCTCGGCAGTTACGAGGTCGCCCTTCTGCAAATCTGTGCAGGCGGCATTGAGATTGGCTGTCTCATCATCTGGGAAGAGACGGACGGCAATGTCGAATACCTCGTTAAACTCTGGCGAACCCGGCTCGTAAGTCTGTGCCACCAGGAACATCTCCTGCAGAGAAAGCTGCTGAGGTTTGGTCTTCAATATCTCCTTGGCCTCTTCGATGCTGAACGGACGGACCGTGTAGGTTACCGTATAGTCGCTATGACGGAGACGAGGATAGATATGATCCAGGATGTAGCGGTAACTAGCCGGATGGAGCTTTCTGATCTTCAGGTCCTTATTGTCGGGAGCCAGCGAAGAGTTGGCTATCTCGAGTATCGCTTCCTTATCAGCCAGATTGCTAGCCTGAATCTTCTTCTTGAATCCTTCCCAGTCTTCCGGTGTAGCCTGATAGGTAAAGAGCTTGCTATTTAAGGTGTAGAGGCTGCTCACATAGTTGCGGAGGGCAGCTGCACGCTCGTTGGCAAGGCGCTTGTTGTTGGCATACGAACCATCAGGCGAAGCATATCCGTGGATATCAATATCGGTGATTTCAACGTTCTTATCGTTCTTCACCAGGTCGATGGTGGAAGTAATCTTCTTCAGCTCTGTAGCATTCTCACGGAAGTTGGCAAGGATATTACTCTTGTTGACCACAAAGCTGAGATAAGCTTCACCCTTTTCGGCTCTCACCTTCTTGGCTTCCGCCTTCGGCTGCACGAAGAAATCCTTCGTAATCTTCGGTGTACGGTCGATATCCGCAATCGGCGTATTGTCCTGTTCTATCAGGTTGCCGCATCCGCAGAGATCTTCCTTTACCGAGAGTTTGAACTTCTTCATCCATTTCTGATAAGGAACAGACTGGGCGAAGTAAACCTGCTGACTGGTCTTGTTCTTGCGGGTAAGAACCTGTGCCTGCGGATTCTTCTTGCTGTCGGCAAGTCGGCGGTATCTTACAGCCTGGTTTCTACCCTGGATGATGATAGGGTTGAGAGCGATAGAATCAGTTCCTACCATTACCGGTGTGAAAACAATCTGCTGCTCTGATTTCATCTTCAAATCGTTCAGATTCATACGGAAGGCAACGTCCATCCGGTTGCCGTTCTTGCGTGCCAAGACGCTGTCTACCTGAATCTTGCCCCCTGCCAGCTGTTGAGCCTGAGCAGGCATGATGCCCTGAGAAAAGAGTATGCAGAGAGGCGAAATGACCGCATAAAGCTTCATTTTATCCATATTATGATTTCCCTAATTTTTTTTGTATTCTGTCTAGTTATTACGTGTTTATATTGTCAGTTAAAACAACAGTTAAATTAAATTCTTAGAACACGTATATGAGAGATAGTGCGGCTTTTGTAGGGCCCACATAGTTGCGGTGGTCTTTGTCGAGACATTTTTCGCATCGTCCGTAAAGCTTGTAAGGACTGTAGGCATATCCCAAACCGATAGACCCTTCGAAATTGAGGTGCTTATTGAGCAACCACTGATAGCCGTAGGTAAGGCCTCCACCTACATACCAGCCTTCATAGTGCCTGCCCTCCAGAGTTTTCGGCAGGATGCCGAAGGGCATGTCAATGTTTTTAATGTTGTATTCACCGCCTAAGGCATGGATTCCGAAGAAATGGCCTCCAAACTTCTGGCAGGTGTACCATCTGTATTCTGGCATAACATTCCAGAATCTCATCTTCTTGTCGCCCGAGAACTTCCAGGGGTTCAGGGTTCCGAAGAGTTGGAAGGTTGTTTTCTTGCCCGTGCCGATTTCTATGCCGGCGTTGGCAGATGTGGAAGCCCATCCCAGTAAGTTGGTCTTCAGAGCGACCTCCTGCGCTCGCGTCGTTGCCGTTGAAAGGATCAGCAGCAGCAACATTGCTGATTTTATGAATGTTTGCTTCATCATATCTTTACTTTTATATTTGGTTTCGTTTATATTAAACTTAGCCTTCGTTCGCCAGTTGGTATCTTTTTTCGGCTGCAAATTTAAGAGAAAATCCAATACGAAGCAAGAAAATGTTTCAAAAAGGCTACATTTTTTTTGTGCAAACGTTTGCACACTTCATGCAACCTGTTTACGCACACACATCATCAAGCACATGATTGATGGCTGCCTTTGGATACAACAAAGTTAACAAGGAGACTCAAAACCGTTGGAATGCTTCTAAGGAAAACAAACGTAAAATGGTGGAGAAACTGGAGAACTTGGTTCGCAAAAGCTGTCTGGAACGTACTGGTAAAGAACCTATAGGGGTAGAAGTATGGTAGTAACTGTTAAAATTTGGAAAAACGGACAAAAAGATGCGTAAATACCTTGGAAAAACGGACAAATTATCGTATATTTGCCATGGAAAAGCGGGCAAAATACGTCCGTTTAATATTAGAAAAGGGGACAAGGATATGATTAAACGTAAGATAGACAGATATTTAGCCGATTTCTTCGAAGCGAATAAAAAAGCGTTGATGTTGACTGGAGCAAGACAGATAGGAAAAACATATTCTATCCGTCGTTTCGGTCATGAACATTTTGAAAGATTCATAGAAATCAACTTCATCGAAAATCCAGGCTTGGTAAAGGTCTTCAGCAAGGCGAAGAATAGTCAAGACATCTTGTTGCGTCTCTCCACTGTGACCAGCCAGGATTTAATCAAGGGCAGTACCCTTGTGTTCTTTGATGAAGTGCAGGAATGCCCGGAAATCGTAACTGCCATCAAATTTCTGGTGGAAGAGGGGAGCTATCGCTATGTTTTAAGCGGTAGCCTATTGGGAGTGGAGATCAAGAATCTCCGTTCTGCACCAGTGGGATATATGGATGTGAAAGATATGTATCCTCTTGATTTGGAGGAGTTTGCTACAGCAGTTGGTATCAACGATAGAATTATAGATGCTTTGAGGAAACATTTTACGGAAGGGACTGCTGTAGATGAATTCATCCATGAAAAGATGATGGAGGTATTCCGCCTTTATCTTATAGTAGGTGGAATGCCTGCAGCTGTTGATAAATATCTGGCTACCAATAATCTGCAAGATGTAATGGCAGAGCAGCAGGCTATCATACGTCTCTATAAGCAGGATATAGCGAAATATGACCCTGAACATAAATTGTATATTCAGGAAATCTTTGACAGGATTCCTGCTGAGCTTGATGCCAAGAACAAGCGTTTCATATTGAAGAACCTGAATGAAAACATCAAGTTTGCACGTTATCAGAACAGTTTCTTGTGGTTGAAGGATGCCGGTGTAGCTTTGCCGGTATATAATGTTGAGGAGCCTACTGTGCCGTTGATTTTGTCGAGCAGCAGAAACTTATTCAAGCTGTTTATGGCAGATATTGGTCTTTTGGCAAGTCTTTATGCGGATGGCATTCAACTGAAGATTTTGGATAACGAACCGTCCATCAACTTTGGTTCGGTATATGAGAATGCCGTAGCACAAGAGCTCTGGGCGCACGGTTTCCAGTTGTATTATTATAACAACAAGCGCCAGGGTGAACTGGATTTTGTGATAGAGCAAAATGGTGAGGTGTTGCCGATAGAGGTTAAATCGGGCAAGGATTATGAGCGTCATAAAGCGCTTACGAATGTGGTGAACTCAACAACTTATCAGATTTCTAAAGCCTATGTGCTGTGTAATGATAATGTGAAGAAGGTAGGAAAAATCACTTATCTTCCTATTTACATGCTGATGTTTATCAAGAAGGAGCAGAAACTTCCTACCAAATATTCCATTGATTTAAGCGGACTGGTTTAAAGGAGCTCAGTATTAAAAGAGAGTCCGTTTTTTTAAAGGACTCTCTTTCATTATATTATGGGTTATTCTGCAGTCTCTATCATGTCGATGATGGTATAGAT
>ERZ780033.327-NODE-327-length-18993-cov-28.6254_pt1 | contig 18993 bp, 18 predicted proteins | sample MGYA00511024_ERZ780033 | MGnify/ENA primary metagenome ERZ780033 (study PRJEB29588, sample SAMEA2157043) | human gut metagenome | biome: human gut; feature: human-associated habitat; material: faeces | place: Denmark | collected 2008/2010 ... | reverse complement strand
TCATGTATCTGTCTTAACATGCAACTAATCGCTATTTTATCCCGAATTGGGGTATAGTTACGTTTTTCTGTACTTGGTCATTACTTCCTTTCAAATCAAAATACGATTTTTCTGGAGAGTAACCTTCATCATACGGAGTATCCATTATTTTTGCCAACAAACAGAAATGGAAATTGCCCTCTGGATACACCTTTAACATATTAGGAAGCTTCCAATCTATCGAAAAATCCGTGTATTCTCCTGCCATTATCTTTTTATCGATAGGACGTGCCTCCAAAACACCTCCTGTCGGCCATTTGTTTTCATATAATTCTCTTCCTTTCCAAGCTTTTTGCGTAATGCCAGTTGATGCCTAGACCCAATAAATCAGAATCCATTTGCCTTCACCGTCAAAATCTTCCTTGCCTCGGTTATAGACACGAACATTTACAAAAGCCACACGATGATCTGATGAATATTCTGGATTTTGATGTCCATAAATACCGTCTTCTTGGTTGCGAACCCATATTGATGGACTCTTCCAAAACTCATTAGTAGTCAAATTCGGCTCTTTGCCAGTATCCTCTGGATTGTCTTTCATATAGAGGTCTACAGCTGGAGCGAGATGTGTGAAAGCCAAATCTTCCCCAACAGAAATTGGTGTAGAAGTATACATCGGATGTTCAGCTGAAACCCTATCCTTGTCCTTTGCATAAATAAAAGCTTCTTCCATAGTCACTCTACCATTATTATCCGCATCGGATTTTACAGACACCTTTCTATGAGTTGCCTCATTTACAGCACACGTCCACTGATAAACAAATTCATCATAAGGAATGTCAGAGCAAGCCCAAGATGATTCGCTGCCTGTTGAGGCTGATGCAACGACACAACCTACCTTTTTAAGATTGTCATTAAATCCTCCAGAGAAACATTGACCAAGTACGACATTTACATTTACGAATTTTGAAGTAAATGGCTCAAGCATTGTAGCCAATTCATAATCATACAAACTTTCATAATTCCATAAACAGATATATGAATTTGTATTATTGTCATCTGTACCACCATGATCTATTACAAAGATGAATAAATGGTCATCCTTGTTTAGTTTGTTGGCCAATGTACCTAAAGTGTTCTTTACATTAGCTTTTGTTGCTGCAAGTTTTATCTCGTCAACACCATCGTTGTCAAGGTCAAGAGGCTGTGATTTGTATCCTCCAGATATACTTCTCATGTCTGCCGCTGGATTATTTCCATCTGACATAATAGGATATATGTTTCCTTTTGGTATGCTATACTTGTTGACCAAAGTTTGGTATATAAAAGAACAATCATTCCAATAACGCTCATAGTTGGAGTTTTTGTTCACACCACCACTCAATATTATTGCGTAAGTTCTTTGTGCAACTTCATTGCTTCCATTGGAAGAAGCGGCTTTTCTTACCTGTGGTTTTGAATTGGCATTACTACCATAACGGTTTTTGACAAGTAGAGGGGCATAATCTTCTTTTGGAGGCATTTTCCTCAATACTTTTCTTGGCCGAATAGTATTGATATCTGTTGTCGTAGCCTTAGGTATAGTCAAAACATAGCAATCGTGTTGCCAGCCTTTCATCGGTTCGGCATCTACAAAGATATTCCAAACAGCAGATGTGCTATTACTAAGAATGTAATAGTCAACATCCTTACCCACAAATTGTTTCTGGGCGATGGCTAACGCATCGTCTTTTGAGATACTTTTAGCTGTCTGTGCTAATGAAACTGTTGAAAACAGACTGCTAAAAACAACACTTAGTAAGAGTAATACATTTTTCATACCACCAAATGTTATAAGTTAGTACTATTGTTGATGAACACATTGAATCCATATTTGGGTTCACGCCATCAAAGATACATCAAATCAGCAAAAAAAGCAACTAACAAGTTAAAAAGATTTTGTTTTTGCGGATATTTTAACATGTGTTACAAACGTGTACGCAAACAATATGTCGAACGTAATATTTCATTGCTATGTGCATCATTTTATATTATTTTTACGATTCTATTATACTACTCATAACTAAATCATAATAATTCGTAAAATAATAGCAAAAGGTATTGTTTTTCAGATTTTAGATTTATCTTTGTAATTGAATTAAAAGCGTTCTTTTTATATTGCAAAGTTGAGAAAGAAAAAGAATATAGCTCGTTTCTAAATCGTTAGCAGTTACATTCCTTAAAGCACTTAATTCGTTGATATTCAATTAATAAAAGATTTTGCTGTGACTCAAGCAATGAAATGAAAATGGCTTGGTGATTCCTGCCTTCTTCAACCATGCTTTAAGGGGATGGTTAATCATGCTGCGCTTCAATCCCTTGAACACGATACCCGTGTTTGGTTCACCACATAGTTCGTATGCCTCGTTGCTGATAGGCAAGGTTGCCTCGGTCTGAGTCTTCTGGGTACGAATACGCAAGCAATAGCCTTGGTCGGGAGCTATCTCGAAGTCTTCCCAACGCAATTTTAAGATGTCGCTGATTCGCAATCCTGTGAGGCAAGCAAAGAGGGAGGCAGACTTCAGTACAGGTATATCGCAAGGAGTAGCTGCCAACTGCTTTATTTCATCGAGGGTAAGAAACTCCTTCTTTACATCTTGTGGCTCAATCTTGTCCAGATAGTCATTGATGTTCTCACGCAGCCACTTGTCACGATAGGCGATTTTTAAGAGACCACGGAAAGTAGAGTAGTAACCTGCTGCAGAGTTGAGAGATACCTTTTGTTTTGTTCGATTCAACTGATTTGCATTCAGAAGATACTCTCTGAACTTTTTGCAAAGTTCCACTGTCACATCCCCAAATGTACAATGACCTTGAACAAATTTGAAGAAATGCTTGTAGACACATGTCCACTTGTCATCTTTCTTATGTGTCATCTTCTCAAAGTATGCCAAAAAATCAGCTTTCTGTCGTGTTTTGTCCAAAAAACCAAATTCTTCATTGATGAGTGATTGGGTTCTGATGCAACGGATGGCCTCTGCTTTGTTGAGCATATCTGTATTAAACTCACGTTCCATCTCATTCTTTGGATGAGCATAGATATAGATACCTAAATATTCCCTACGACTCATTTGCATAGTCTCAGGATTGCGTACTGGTGGATAGAAATCCAAATAAAGAGAAATACGGTCGTTTTTAATCGCTCTTTGGCGAAGAGAAACTCTTGTACATGTATTTACCATGATGTTTACTTTTTATAATGTGATACTTATGTTTCATATATGATCCCGTATTAAGAGATCTTTGAAATCGATTGCAAAATAATAGAGTTATGTAATGGGGTACAACTTAACCTTTTGATAACCGCTAAATAACCTTAGGTTTGCCGATAGCTTTCTCTAAATCTCGCTTGGAAATCTTGATATACTTGCCAATCTTCACCTTTTCAATAGCGTATTTCTTGATACGCTTATAAATCTGGTCCTGACTTAAACCATACAACTTCATGGCCTCCGGTATTGTATAATAAAGTTGGTCTTCTACGGATTCACCTTTTGCCAATTGTACATGACGCTTGGAATACAGAACATTGTTACCTTCCATTTTTCTTGGAATAGCATTGTGACTAACGAAACTATATACGGCTGTTTTCGTCATACAATATTTCTGTTGAATGTCCATAACAGTCATCCATTCACTGATGGTTGGATCTGGAGACAGGTGTGCAAAATAATCATCCACCTCTTTCTTGTTCCAATATACTCTTCCTTGTATGGATATTCTTGAAATCTTGACTTTCTTGACAATCTCATAGATGGCGGTCTCGTAAGTGTTGTGGACTTCTGCAATTTCCTTGGCAGAGTAATATTCTGGAACAGGTAGCTCTCGGTTTGCATGAACTGCTTCTTTTGAAGCACTTTTATTTGTGGTGTATGGCAAACTATCAACAAGATAATCTATATCTCGCTTTCTGATTAAAGATAAACGAGAAGTAATCTTGGATGCTCGCAACTTACCACTATACACCATATTATATATGGTCTGTCTGCTTAGTCCCAAAAGTATAGCGACCTCTTGAATAGTGAGGTATTCTTTCATGAGGATTTCAGACATGGATTTCTCGGAAGCTTTTCGGTGGCTCATTGTCTCAGCCATCTTTACTTTCTCCTCACGTTTTGCTGCCTTATAGGCATAACTGTTGCATTGCTTGGAGCAATAACGAGTTGTGGATTTTGATGCATAGAAGCTCTTCCCACAATACTCGCAAATTTTTAGAATTCTTTCTTTGCTTGCTGTCATTTGTACGCTTTTTATACTTTTTTACTTAATTTATTGTAGAAAAAGTCGTCTGTCATTACTCCGTTTATTTTCAATAGTCTTATATCATTGTCCATCATTGTCCAAAACTCTTGGCAATCTTGCACTCATTTGCCAAAAATGGAGTCTCAAATTATTACTCTTGAAAAGTGGAGGTACAAGAGCGGTACAAAAAGGTGCTAAAAAAGCCTTACCATTGATTATAACCAATAGTAAGGCTAAAAAGAAAGGTGCTCATTTTGAGCACCTTAACTATCATTTGTTGTCGATATTAATCGTTGTTTATCACGACTTATTTTCCGATGCAGAAGTGCTTGAAGATATTGTTTAGTGTTTCCTGACTACTGATCTGTCCACCAGTGATTTCGCCAAGTTCCTCCAATACGATTTTCAGGTCTTCTGCAATGATGTCGCCACTCATGCCCATATCCATCGATTCCAATACACGGGAGAGGGATTCGTCGGCACGGATGAGGGCTTCGTAGTGGCGGGCGCTGGTCACGATGACATCGTTTTCTGATATTTCAGGAATGTCGGCTGCTTCTACCAAAGCTTTCTCCAAGAGGGGGATGTTCTCGCCTGTGCGGGCGCTGATGCTCAGGATGCTAATGCTTGCTGGCGAGGACGAGGGTGAAGAGGCAAGGCTGTTCTTGTCTGCCGACTGGGCAGAATGATGGAAAGGAAGTGAGGTTGGGTCGAACGAGAGAGCATCGATCTTGTTGAATACCATCAGCAGTTTTTTGCCTTGGTTCTTTTTCTCCATCTCATCAATTTCTGATTCTGCAGGCATTTCATCGAGGAGCCAGATGATGATGCGGGCCTCTTCCATCTTCTGGAAGGTGCGCTCGATGCCGATGTTCTCCACCACATCGTTGGTCTTGCGGATTCCGGCAGTGTCGATGAAGCGGAAGGTGATGCCGTCGATGAGGGTAGTGTCTTCTATCACGTCACGCGTGGTGCCGTGGATGTCGCTCACGATGGCTTTTTCCTCGTGGAGCAGTCGGTTGAGCAAGGTGCTCTTTCCCACATTGGTCTTTCCCACGATGGCTACAGGGACGCCCTGCTTGATGGCATTTCCCGTCTCGAAAGAGTGAGCAAGGGTATTGATGCGGCGCTCTATCTCTTCGGCAAGAGCTCGCAGGTCGCTGCGGTCGGCAAACTCCAGTTCCTCGTGGTCGCTGAAGTCGAGTTCCAGTTCAAGCAGCGAAGTCATCTTCAACAGTTTTTCGCGTAGTCGTGTCAGCTCGTTGCTGAAATGTCCCTTCAACTGGCTCATTGCCATGTGGTGGGTGGCCTTGTTGGTTGAGGCTATCAGGTCGGCCACGGCTTCAGCTTGCGACAGGTCCATCTTGCCGTTCATATAGGCACGACGGGTGTATTCGCCTGGCTCAGCCTGTCGACAGCCCACTTCTGTGAGCCGTAGTAAAACCTGTTGAAGAATGTATCTGCTGCCGTGACAGGAAATCTCCGTGGAGTCTTCTCCCGTGTAACTGTGTGGTGCCCTGAATACGCTAACGAGCACGTCGTCGATGGTTTTTCCGTCCTTATCTTTGATTTCGCCATAATGTAGGGTATTGGCTTTCGCCCCGGTCAGAGGCTTACCGTTGGCAGCCTTAAATATATGATCGGTGATTTCTATAGCCTGGTTTCCGCTCAGGCGTATGATGCCTATGGCGCCTCCTGCAGGTGTGGCCAGGGCACAGATACATTCTTTTTGATTCATTTTTTATTGTTTATTTTAAAGCTTTTGCCCTTACAGGGCGATAGGGGTGTTTGCTTTTTAACCCAGGGTGTTACCCTGGGCTATGAGCTTCTGCCCTTACAGGGCGTATTGCTGCAATGAGATTCTTACCTTTCAGGGCGTGTGGCTGCAATGAGATTCTTGCCTTTCAGGGTGTATTGCTGCAATGAGCTTCTGCCCTTTCAGGGCGTGTTTCTGCAATGAGATTTAAATTCTATCGAGCACTACTTTGATGAGGTTGTCGATGGTACTCTTGTATCCAGTATTGGCACTGAGGGCACGTCGGTTGGCGATGACCATGCAGCAGGTGAGCGCCTTGTGTCCGAGGAGCAGCGACAGTCCGGCAAGAGCCGAACTCTCCATCTCGAAGTTGTTGACACGCAGACCGTTATATTCGAACGCCTCAATCTTCGCATTCAGCTCAGGGTCGGCCAAAGGTGCACGCAGTTCTCTGCCCTGTGGACCATAGAATCCGCCACAGGCGATGGTGATTCCTCGCACCATGTCATCGGCGGCAATGCGGTCGAGGAGTTCCGGATTGTTGTCCACGCAGTAGGGATTGCCTATCTGGTCGTTCCATTTCACCTGTCGTTTGAATTCCTTCTCGGTGTCAAGGTCGCAGATTTCATTGCGGCGTGCATAGAAGTTGATGAGTCCGTCGAAGCCGATACTTTTCTGTGAGGCAACGAAGGTTCCGGCAGGGCAGTTGAGCTGCAAGCCTCCACAGGTGCCTATGCGCACGAGGGTGAGTGTGGTGTGTTCGGGCTTCTCTGTACGTGTCTTGAAGTCGATGTTTTTCAGAGCGTCGAGCTCGTTCACCACGATGTCAATATTGTCGCATCCTATTCCTGTGCTCTGTACGGTGATGCGTTTGCCCTTATAGGTGCCGGTAATGGCATGGAATTCACGGCTTTCCACCTCGCACTCTTTCTCTTCGAAGTGGGATGCCACGAGGCTTACACGGCCAGGGTCGCCAACGAGAATCACCTTGTCGGCGAGTTGTTCAGGACGCAGATGGAGGTGGAAACAACTTCCGTCCTCATTGATAATCAATTCAGATTCTGCAAAATACTTACTCATAATCTACATGTTTTTTGTCGTTAATAACGTTGGATTGTTCACGGTTATTACTGCAAAGATAGACAAAATCTTTTTTAATTCAAAAGCCTTTGTGCTTTTTTATATTGAAAGTTTCTTAAATAAAGGAAATAAGTGCCATTTTTAATATTATTTAGAGTGTGATATTCGTTTTTTTCTCCCTAAATGTTTACTTTTGCGTTCGATTTTGCGCGGCAAGGGCTTTCTGCAGTACCTGCTGGCGCAAGGAAACAGGTAAACCGACTAATGGAATATACAACAAAAACAGCATAGTATTATGGCAGAATCTATTGACATCCGTGAGCTCAACATCCGGATAGAACAACAAAGCCAGTTTGTCACCAATCTGGTGATGGGCATGAACAAAGTGATTGTAGGACAGAAACATCTTGTAGACTGTCTCCTAATAGGTCTTCTGAGCGATGGCCACATCCTGCTCGAGGGCGTACCAGGTCTGGCAAAGACCTTGGCCATCAAGACCCTCTCTCAGCTTATCAGCGCTGACTTCAGCCGCATTCAGTTTACTCCCGACCTGTTGCCTGCCGACGTGGTGGGTACACAGATCTATTCTCAGAAGGACGAGACCTTCCATGTGAAGAAGGGTCCAGTGTTTGCCAACTTCGTATTGGCAGATGAGATCAACCGTGCTCCTGCCAAGGTGCAGAGTGCGCTGCTCGAGGCGATGCAGGAGCATCAGGTCACCATCGGCGACGAGACCTTCCGACTGCCCAGTCCGTTCCTTGTAATGGCTACGCAGAACCCAATAGAGCAGGAGGGAACCTATCAGTTGCCCGAGGCACAGGTGGACCGTTTTCTGCTCAAGGTCATCATCGACTATCCTACCCTTGAGGAAGAGAAACTCATCATCCGTGAAAACATCGCCGGAGGTCTGCCCGAGGTACATCCCGTCACCACAGCCGACGAGATACTGAAGGCTCGCCAGATAGTGGGCGAGGTTTACATCGACGAGAAGATAGAGCAGTACATTGCCGACATCGTCTTCGCCACCCGTTATCCCGAGCGTTACGGTCTGTCCGACATCAAGGATATGATTACCTTTGGCGGCAGTCCACGTGCCAGCATCTCTCTTGCCAAGGCAGCCAGGGCTTATGCTTTCATCAAGCACCGCGGCTATGTGATTCCTGAGGATGTGCGTGCCGTGGCTCACGACGTGCTCCGCCATCGTGTGGGACTCTCCTACGAGGCAGAGGCTTCCAATGTGACCAGCGAGGAAATCGTGAGCCGCATAATTAATAAGGTGGAAGTACCTTGATTTTGAGGAATAAGTAATAAATGGACACACAAGATATCTTAAAGAAAGTACGCAAGATCGAGATCAAGACTCGCGGTCTCAGCCAGAATGTCTTTGCAGGCCAGTATCACTCGGCCTTCAAGGGCAGAGGTATGGCCTTCGCCGAGGTGAGGGAGTACCAGTATGGCGACGACGTGAGAGACATCGACTGGAATGTGACCGCCCGTTTCCATCGTCCCTTTGTCAAGGTGTTCGAGGAGGAGCGCGAGCTTACTGTGATGCTGTTGGTCGACGTAAGTGGCTCGCTCGACTTCGGTACCACACGGCAGATGAAGCGCGACATGGCTACCGAGATTGCAGCCACCCTGGCCTTCAGTGCCATTCAGAACAACGATAAGATAGGTGTCATCTTCTTCTCCGACCGAATAGAGAAATACATCCCGCCCAAGAAGGGCCGCAAGCACATTCTCTACATCATCCGCGAGATGCTCGATTTTCATCCTCAGAGCCAGCGCACCGACATCGGTGTGGCTTTGGAGTACTTCACACGGGTGATGAAGCGCCATTGCACAGCCTTCGTCATCAGCGACTTCTTCGATGACAAGGACTTTCAGCATCCCCTTCAGATTGCCAATCAGAAGCACGATGTGGCTGCCATTCAGGTGTACGATCCACGTGCCAAGGCGTTGCCCGACATCGGACTCCTCAAGGTGTGCGATGCTGAGACAGGTCACGAGATGTATATTGACACCAGTTCCAAGAAACTGCGTCAGGCGCATACACGCCACTGGATGATGCGCGAGCAGTTGTTACGCGAAACCTTTGCCAAGAGCAAGGTCGACTGGACGGCTGTCGCCACCAACGAAGACTTCTCACGAGCTCTCCTCAACCTGTTCATGCAGCGTGGCTGAAAAGCGGAGAAGTAAACCAATAGGGAAAAGAAAAATGACGAAACAGAAGAATATTATCATCATGATGCTTGCCTTCCTGATGCTGTTGCCATTAGGGTCGGCAGCTCAGGAGGTGGTGCAGAAGCTCGACTCTCTGCAGATCCTGATAGGCGAGCAGACGAAGCTTCATCTCAAGGTCACCGCTGCCAAGGGTGCCAAGGTGGTGCTGCCTTCGTTCAAGCCGTCACAGATGCTCATTCCGGGCATTGAGGTGGTGGAGCAGAGCGATGCCGACACCGCCGAGCTCGACGGTGGCAGGCTACAGATAAGCCGCGACTATACGCTCACCTCTTTCGACGAGAAGGTCTACGCTGTACCAGCCCTTCAGGTCAAGGTCAACGGCAAGACCTGTCAGGGCAGCCCGTTGGCGCTCAAGGTGCTCACGGTGCCTGTGGATACGGTACATCCCAACCAGTTCTATCCCCCCAAGGACGTACAGGACAATCCCTTCCTATGGAGTGAGTGGAGTCCTCTGTTCTGGCTCAGCATTCTGGTACTCATCCTCTTCGGTGTCATGCTGTGGCTTTGGCAGCGCCTCCGTCAGAACAAACCTATCGTGATTCGTATGCGCATCGTGAAGCGTGTGCCAGCCCACGAGAAGGCGCTCAGCGAGATTAATGTCATCAAGCAGCAGCACACCGAGTCGCAGGAGACCCAGAAGGAATACTACACCCGCCTCACCACCACGCTGCGCGAGTACATAGAGCAGCGCTTTGGCTTCCGTGCCATGGAGATGACCAGCGGCGAGATTATAGAGCATCTGCCGTCGGCTGGCGACCAGAAGATGATAGACGAGTTGAAACAGCTCTTCCGTACTGCCGACCTCGTGAAGTTTGCCAAGTACGAGACCTTCCTTGGCGAGAATGACGCCAATCTGGTCAACGCCATCAACTTCATCGACCAGACGAAGACCAACGAGCAGACCGTCGAGGAGAAGGTAGCTCCCGAGCTTACCGACCAGGATCGCAAGACGCGCAGTCAGCGCAAGCTCATCAAGGCTTTGCTCTGGGGTGGAGCGATTGTCATGGCAGCCATCACAGCCTACGTGATCTATGGTGCCTGCATGCTGCTGATGTAGGAGTATAGAATAAAAAAGAATAATATTATAAAAACATGGAATTTGCAAGTAAAGCATATTTTCTGTTGCTCCTGTTGCTGATACCTTATATATTATGGTATTTCCTGTACAGGAAGAAGAACGAGCCTACCATGAGGCTGAGCGACACCCGGCAGTTTGCCTATGCTCCCAAGAGCCTGCGCCAGCGCCTTGTCCATCTGCCCATGATGCTCAGATGTCTGTGCTTCGTGCTCATCGTCTGTGCGATGGCTCGTCCGCAGACCCACAACTCCTGGGACAACAAGACGGTGGAGGGCATCGACATCATGATGGCGATGGATGTCTCTACCTCTATGTTGGCAGAAGACTTGAAACCCAATCGTATGGAGGCTGCCAAGGATGTGGCTCACGAGTTTATCTCGGGCCGTCCCAACGACAACATCGGTCTTACCATCTTCGCTGGTGAGGCCTTCACCCAGTGTCCTATGACCACCGACCACGCCAGTCTGTTGCGACTGTTGCAGGATACCCGTACCGACATTACTGCCCGTGGACTCATCGACGACGGAACGGCGGTGGGTATGGGTCTCGCCAATGCTGTCAGCCGACTGAAGGACTCCAAGTCCAAGAGCAAGGTGGTCATCCTCCTGACCGACGGCAGCAACAACACCGGTGACATTTCGCCTATGACGGCCGCCGAGATAGCCAAGAGCTTTGGCATCAGAGTCTACACCATCGGTGTGGGAACCAACAAGGTGGCTCCTTACCCTATGCCCACAGCGGCTGGCGTTCAGTACGTCAACATGCCTGTGGAGATTGACACCGAGACACTCAGGGACATTGCCCGTACCACTGATGGCAACTTCTATCGCGCCACCAACAACGCCGAGCTGAAGCGCATCTACCACGACATCGACAAGTTGGAGAAGACGAAGATGAATGTCACCCATTTCGCCAAGCGCTACGAGGCTTATCAGCCTTTTGCCCTTGCAGCCCTGTTGGTACTGCTCGCAGAGATATTGCTTCGCATCACCTGGCTCAGAAGAATCCCATAGGGAAGGGACGAGCCGAAGTTCAATTAATATTAAATGAATATGCTAAGATTTGAAGATCCAATATATTTGTGGCTGCTGTGGATGTTGCCGGTACTCGTACTGGTGAGGTTCATAGGATGGCGAAGGAGAAGGGCCAAGCTCCGAAAGTTTGGCGACCCAGAGCTGTTGAAAGCCCTTATGCCCAATGTGTCATCTTATCGCCCCACGGTGAAGTTCGGCTTGCTGCTTGCAGCCTTAGCCCTGCTCATCCTCATGGTGGCGCGTCCACAGATGGGCAGCAAGATTTCTCACGACAAGCGTCAGGGCATTGAGACCATCATCTGTCTCGACATCTCCAACTCGATGTTGGCAGAGGATGTGGCGCCTTCGCGACTCGACAAGAGCAAGATGCTGGTGGAGAACCTGGTCGACAAGTTCACCAACGACAAGATAGGTCTCATCGTCTTTGCTGGCGATGCCTTCGTGCAGTTGCCTATCACCAGCGACTACGTGTCTGCCAAGATGTTCCTGCAGAACACCACACCTGCCCTCATCCAGACCCAGGGCACCAATTTTGCTGCAGCCATCGACCTGGCCACCAAGAGCTTCACCCAGCAAGACCATGTGGGACGCGCCATCATCGTCATTACCGATGGCGAGAACCATGAGCCGGGAGCCGAGGATGCTGTCAAGGCAGCCAAGAATAAAGGCATCAATGTCTTCATTCTGGGAATAGGAAGCACCAAGGGGGCCCCCATTCCTATGGGCGACGGCTCTTATCTCAAAGACCGTACGGGCAACACCGTAATGACTGCCCTCAACGAGCAGATGTGCCGACAGTTGGCTCAGGCTGGCAGTGGACAGTATATTCACGTCGACAACACCAGCGATGCGGAGCAGGCACTCAACGACGACCTCTCCAAGTTGCAGAAGGGCGAGACCGACACCGTCATCTATAGCGAGTACGACGAGCAGTTCCAGGCTGTAGGCATCCTGGTCATCCTCCTGCTCATCCTCGACATCTGTATGCTCGAGGTGAAGAATCCGCTTCTCCGCAACGTGAAGTTCTTTACACATTAAAAATTAATCGAAATGTATCTAATTTATCATATCATACCGACCCTGCGACTGCGCAGGCTGTGCCTGCTGTTGGTGCTGCTCCTCGTCAGTACAGTTGCAGCACTGGCACAGAACGACCGTACCTTCATCCGTCAGGGCAACCGCCAGTACAGGGCACGCAAATGGACGGCTGCCGAGGTGCAGTATCGCAAGGCGATAGCCCGCAATGCCAACAATCCACAGGCGGTCTACAACCTGGGCTGTGCGCTCATGATGCAGCAGAAAGACTCGCTCGCCATGCAGCAGTTTGCCAAGTCTGCCGACTTGCAGACCACCAACAAGATACGCCGTGCCAAGAGTTTCCACAACATGGGCGTCATCATGCAGAACCATCAGGAGTTTGCTAAGGCAATAGAATGTTACAAGATGGCGCTGCGCAACAATCCTCAGGACAACGAGACCCGCTACAACCTGGCGCTCTGCAAGCATCAGCTGAAGAATCAGAAGAACCAGCAGAACCAAAACAAGAACAAGAGCGGCAACAACAAGGACAAGAACAAGCAGAACAAGAAGAATAAGGATCAGAACAAGGATCAGAACAAGAACAAGGATCAGAACAAGGATCAGAACAAACAGAAAAATAATCAAAACAAAGATAAGAACAACCAGTCACAGAAGCCCGAGCAGGACAAGATGAGCCGTGACAATGCCGAGCAGTTGCTCAATGCAGCCGTGCAGCAGGAGAAGGCCACCAAGCAGAAGATGCAGAAGGCGATGAGTCAGCCACGACGCAGGCAGTACGACAAGAACTGGTAAAACAATAAGCAAACATCATTTCATTATGAAGCAAATAGAATGGTACACATTGATGATACTCGTGATGCTGGGCCTGGCGGAGGAAGCCAAGGCGCAGCGTGTGGCGGTATCTGCACCAACACATGTTGCTGCTGGCGAGAACTTCAGGGTAGCCTATACGGTCAACGCCCGTGAAGTGGAGGAGTTCCGTATGGGCAATGTGCCCGATGGACTGGAGGTGATAGCCGGACCCTACACCTCTTCGCAGTCGAGCTATCAGGTGGTCAACGGCCACACCAGCTCTTCTTCCTCTTTCACCATCACCTACACGCTCTATGCAGGCAAGGCTGGAACTTACACCATCGGTACCTCGCATGCACTGGTTTATGGCAAGAAGCTCGCAGCCCATCCTGTCAAGATCACCGTCTCGGGCCATGCTCACAACTCTGGCGGAGCACCCAGGATGCACAACGATGATGCCGATGAGCCTCGCATGCGTCAGGCGGGTTCTGCCATCTCGGGCAACGACCTCTTCATCAAGGTCACTGCCAACAAGAAGCGTGTGCATGAACAGGAGCCTGTGCTCCTTACCTATAAGGTCTATACACAGGTCGACCTTACCCAGCTCGACGGCAAGATGCCCGATCTGAAGGGCTTCCACTCTCAGGAGGTGCCACAGCCACAGCAGAAAGTGCTTCACACCGAGGTCATCAACGGCCGTCCTTACCGTTGTGTCACCTGGAGTCAGTACGTCATGTATCCTCAGATGACGGGCAAGCTCGAGATTCCATCCATCACCTTCAAGGGTATCGTGGTTCAGCAGAACCGCAATGTCGACCCCATCGAGGCTTTCTTCAATGGCGGCTCGGGTTATGTGGAGGTGCATAAGTCTATCAAGGCGCCTGGCATTACCATTCAGGTGGACCCGCTGCCTGCACGTCCTGCCAACTTCTCGGGTGGAGTAGGCCGCTTCAATATCTCTGCCACGCTCGACAAGAACGACGTGAAGGCTGGCGATCCCATCAACATCCGTGTGGTAGTGGGAGGCATCGGAAACCTGAAACTCCTCAAGCAGCCTGTGCTCAACCTGCCGAAAGACTTCGACCAGTATGACGCCAAGATCACCGACAAGACCAAGCTCACCCAGAACGGTGTGGAGGGCAACATGGTTTACGACTTCCTCGCTGTTCCGCGCAACCAGGGCAAGTACACCATTCCATCGGTAGAGTTCACCTACTACGATACCAAGACCAATGCCTACCGCACCATCAAGACCCAGCCCTTCACCCTTACCGTGGAGCAGGGCGACGGCACAGACGGTTCGTCGTCGGTCAACTACAGCAATGCCGACAAGGACATTCATGCCCTGAAGTTGGGCAAGAGCAAGCTTTGCGACATCGACGATATGTTCTATGGCAGCTTTGGTTATTGGACGAGTCTGATGGTGCCTCTCATCGCCTTCATCGGTCTGCTCATCGCCTTCCGCCGCCGTGCCATCGAGAATGCCGACATCGTGAAGATGCGTTCCAACAAGGCCAACAAGATAGCCACCAAGCGACTCAAGAAGGCACGCACCCTGATGATGGCCCGCAAGCAGGGCGAGTTTTACGACGAGGTGCTCAGGGCCTTGTGGGGCTACGTCAGCTACAAGCTCAATATGCCTGTCGAACAGCTCTCGCGCGAGAATATTCAGGATAAGCTGTTGGCTCACTCCGTTGATGCCGACACCATAGAGAAGTTTACCCAGGCTCTCGACGAGTGTGAGTTTGAGCGCTATGCTCCTGGCGATCCTGCCGGCAATATGAACAAGACTTTCGATTCTGCCATGACTGCTATTATGGAAATAGAGAATGCCATCAAGGCTGCCCGCAAGCAGGGCAAGAAGACTTCTGCCCGTCAGGGCGACTATACCTTCGGTGTGGTGCTGCTGCTCATCTTCATGGGCTTCAGCCTCTCTGTCTCTGCTGTCACCAAGCAGAACGCCGACACCGAGTACACCAAGGGCAACTATCAGCAGGCCATCAAGGACTATGAGGACCTGCTCAAGAACGGTGTTTCGCCCGAGGTGTATTACAACCTCGGCAATGCCTATTATCGCACCGACAACATCACCAAGGCTGTCCTTGCTTACGAACGTGCCCATCTGCTGTCGCCCGGCGACGAGGACATCAACTTCAACCTGCAGTTTGCTCGCAGCAAGACCATCGACAAGATCACTCCTGTCAGCGAGATGTTCTTCGTCACCTGGTACAAGGCGCTGGTCAACTTCACCAGTGTCGACAACTGGGCCAAGACGGGCATCCTGTCCATCATCCTTGCCTTGGTATTGGTGCTGGTCTATCTCTTCGCCCCCCAGTTGCTGTTGCGCAAGGTCGGCTTTTTCGGCGGCATCCTCTTCTTTGTCGTCTTCCTCTTGAGTTCGCTCTTTGCCTATCAGCAGAAACAGATACTCGTCAACCGCACGGGTGCCATCGTCGTGGCTCCTACGGTCAATGTCAAGAAGACTCCTTCCCGACAGAGCGCCGACCAGTTCGTCATTCATGAGGGAACGCGTGTCGACATCACCGACCGCTCTATGGATGGCTGGCGTGGCATCCACCTGGCAGATGGAAGAGACGGATGGATAGAAACCAAACAACTGGAGGAAATATGATGTTTGTCTCATGTCTTCTCACCGATCTCGAGGTGCTCCACTTCTTCAATGGAAGCGACAATCTGTTCATAGACCAGTTGGCGCTCGTCCTTACGTCGGGGCTCACCTGGATACCGCTTTATCTCACCCTCTTCTACATCATTGTGCGCAACAATGAGACGATGGCGCAGATTGGTCTGGCGGTAATGGGAGCACTCGTCTGTGTGGCTCTTTCCGAGGGTATCACCGATGGTGTGGTAAAACCCTTGGTGGAACGATGGCGCCCCAACAACGACCCCATCCTGAAATACACCATTCAGGTGGTGGGCAACCTTCGTGGCAGTGGCTACAGCTTCTTCTCGGCTCATGCAGCCAACACCATGTCGATAGCGATGTTCTTCTCGCTCCTCATGCGGGGCAAGCGCCTCGCCATCGCCCTCTTCTCGTGGTCGCTGCTCAACTGCTGGACACGCCTGTATCTCGGCATGCACTATCCCTCCGACATTCTCTGCGGACTCCTCGTGGGTGCTGTCATCGGTGTCGTGTGCTACATAGGTTATCTGAAACTGTATTACAAGGTGTCACCCCACATCACATATATCTCCGACCAGTACACCTCCACGGGTTACGACCACGACGATATCGACAAGATACTCTGCATCCTGGCTTTCACCCTGGTCTATGCCTTCTTGCGGGCGATAGTCATGGCTGGAGGAGTGTAACATTAAAATTCAATCATAATGGATACAAAACATATAAAAATTACCGATTACAATTACCCCCTTCCTGATGAGCGCATTGCCAAGTTCCCCTTGGCGCAGCGCGACCATTCCAAACTCCTTCTCTACCGTCATGGTGAGGTAGGCGAGGATGTGTTCTACCATTTGCCTGAATACCTGCCCAAGGGCGGACTGATGGTTTACAACAATACCAAGGTGATTCAGGCGCGTCTGCATTTCCGCAAGGAGACGGGTGCCCTGATAGAGGTCTTCCTCATGGAGCCTGCCGATCCTACCGACTATGAGCTTATGTTCCAGACGGCTGGACATTGCTCATGGCTCTGCATGATAGGCAACCTGAAGAAGTGGAAAGAGGGCAGTCTGAAGCGCGACTTCGAGATCAAGGGGCATCAGCTTACACTCTCTGCCACCATGCGCCGTGGCGACGCCTTAGGCTCGGAGGCTGCCTCTATGGTGGCAAAGGGTGGTGGAACCAACTATTGGGTCGACTTCGACTGGGACAACACGAAGGTCTCCTTTGCCGAGATTCTCGAGACCGTGGGCGAGTTGCCTATTCCGCCTTATCTCAACCGTGCCACCGAGGCGAGCGACAAGACTACCTATCAGACTGTTTACTCGAAGATAAAGGGCAGTGTGGCAGCTCCTACTGCCGGACTTCATTTCACCGATGCCGTGTTGCAGGATATCGACCGCCATGGCATTGAGCGTGAGGAGGTTACCCTTCATGTGGGCGCTGGTACCTTCAAGCCGGTGAAGAGTCTTGAGATAGAGGGGCACCGCATGCACACCGAGTATATCGTGGTGCACCGTCATACGTTGGAGAAGCTCCTGCAGCACCATTGCGAGGTGATTGCTGTGGGTACTACGAGTGTGCGAACCATCGAGAGCCTGTACTATATGGGCGTTCATCTGCTCTCTCATCCCGAGGCGACAGAAGACGACCTGCACGTCAACCAGTGGGATCCTTACGAGTTGTCGGCAGATGGCGGTTTGGTGAATGCCATTCAGCCTTCTCAGGCGATACAGGCCATCATCGACTATCTCGACCGCAATGGTTTGGAGGCTTTGCACACCAGCACGCAGATCATCATTGCCCCCGGCTATCAGTATAAGATAGTGAAGATGCTTATCACCAATTTCCATCAGCCTCAGAGCACTCTTCTCCTCCTCGTCAGTGCCTTCCTCCATGGCGACTGGAAGAAAGTGTACGACTATGCTTTGGCTCACGATTTCCGTTTCCTGAGCTATGGTGATTCTTCGTTGTTGATTCCGTAATTCATTGTGCGGTTAATGGTTAATGACTGAAGTTTAGTAAAGGAGATTTCTCTGAGCGAGACAGGGGATCGTGGGAGCGAATGTGACGATTGCCACATTCGCTCCCATGTTTTTTGCATTCGCTCCCATGAATCTCTGTTTCGCTCCCATGAACGTCATATTCGCTCTGGCAGAATCGTCTGTAATCCTTTAGCAGAGTGGGCTCTCTGCTTCTTGTCTTAACTCCTTAACTTCCTTAACTCCTTTAACTTCCTGATATGCGAAAGTTCAGTTGTTTAGATTTCGATTGCAAAGTTCGGCATTTTTTTTTGAATACTCGGTGCACCTCTATAACGTGCACTATTGTTAAATCCGTTAAGAAAATAAAAGGTTTTTATACACATTGGGAGGTATTTTGCCATTCTGCCGTTTTGCCACCCAATTGGAACAATCCTTATAAATGTGGACAAAAATGTGGGCAAATCCCATCCGTTCCCCCTTATTATCAATACTTTATCTCACTTTTCTCGCGTTGTTTATATATATATGTTGAAATGAATCGGCACGGCAGCAGTTTTGGTAGTAATAACTGTTAAAAAATGGTAGTAATTTCTGTTTTTTCGCATTTTTGAAAAAGATGGATTTTAGCCTAAAAAGGTGGGGTGCCCATTTTTGCCCACCCCCGATTTGGGCCGCAAAAAAGCCTGTTTTTTGCCTCCGTTCCAAGGTTTTGGGCATGTTGCCCACATGTTTTTTCGTTTTCTTTTACATCGATTTCGTGTTTTTCTTCATGATTTTTGCATATTTCCCCATTTTTTTTGTCAAATTTTCTGCTTGAGCAAACGCAAATTGGCAGATTTAGGGAGTAATTTGCTGTGTTTCTGATGATCATCCCATGCAAATTTCGCATAATTTTCCGACCTGTACGGTTGAAATTATCCTGCACACCCTCCTGTACGGTTGAAATTACCCTGCACGCCCTTCTGTGAACTTCTTGGCCTTCGCCTGTACTTGAAACCTGCAAACTTTAAAAGAATTATCCAGAAAAAAGAGAGAAAATGATGGCAATTTGAGAAAATAATCGTAAATTTGCAATTGTAAACCAA
>ERZ780033.320-NODE-320-length-19173-cov-12.2289_pt1 | contig 19173 bp, 20 predicted proteins | sample MGYA00511024_ERZ780033 | MGnify/ENA primary metagenome ERZ780033 (study PRJEB29588, sample SAMEA2157043) | human gut metagenome | biome: human gut; feature: human-associated habitat; material: faeces | place: Denmark | collected 2008/2010 ... | reverse complement strand
CCGCTCTACACGGTTTTGCAGACCGTTACCTAACCGCTCGGTTAAGACACCTTGTGTAGAACAATCATTTCTGATTTGCGAGTGCAAAGGTACTACTTTTTATTGGTTCTACCAAATTTTTATGCAACTTTTTTTATTAAAACAATCACTTTCTTTGTATCTTGCTCATAATGAACGGGTTCTGGAATGCTTTAATTTTTGTCTGGTTTCCTCGCTGCATGACAGTAAAAGTAGTTTTAGCAGCTCTTTTATGAGAGCTACTCTTGTTCTTTCCGCTGAGTAGCCTCTTTCTTTTTATTCTTTTGGCATTTCTCAACGAACGGGCAACCTGAACATTGATAGTTTTTACACTCTCGTGCTTGTTTGATGGAGCGGTAGATACAAATGGCGGCATACGTGATGCATGCCGCCAATATGATTGCTATGATGATATACTGTATCATAAGCATAGGTAAATTAACATAATACTAACCTACGGCGTTATAACCATTGGTTGAGTTTTTGCGCATGATGTCGCGGATGTTCATCTCCTTGAAACCCTCTGCGCGTTTCTGCTCTTCAAGCTCTTTCTCTTCCTCGATGTCCTTTTCTGAACGGGTGAAAGTGAAAGCCTTGTACTTAAATTCTGCAATCGCCCAACCTACGAGGCCCACAGCGATTAATGCAACAAATCCAATTAATGCGTTCATTTCTCTTTATATTATAATAATGTATAAACTGAATTAATAATCATCGTCGGCTACGTCTTCTGCATCATCAAGACCGAGGTTCTCCGGGTCTTCGAAGGTAGTACGGTAGCTTTCCTCAGTAAGCTTGTCGTCATCGAATGCATCGTCATCCTCATCTGGATCGTTGTAGTGATCCTCGATTTCTGGTGCATCCTCGTCTTCATCCTCGTCTGGGTCGAGCAGGTCGTCGTTGCGTTTCAAATCATTCTCATCTTCGAATCTCATGCGAACCTTTTCTACCTTTGGCTTCTCCTTGGCAAAGATAGCTTCTACCCAAGAACCTTTTGGTACTACGAGCACTTCGTAGTCATCGGCGAGTTTCTTCTCGTACAGACCTCCTGGCTTTTTCAGTCTGTCAGCAGGAAGAGTAGTTGTGCTGATGTCGAAATTACTTTCGATGATGTCCTGGATGCTCTGAGGCAGACTCTCCCAGCCACCACCAAAGTTGCGCTCCAAGAGTTCGATGAGCTTATTGGCGGTGATGTGACTTACATTTTCGTAAGTAAGATCAGTAACACGCATGATAGGGCGCTTTTTGATGGCATACTTCTCCTTCTTGTCGTTGATACGGAAAGTGCCAATCTTAAAGCCGCGTGCCATCAGTTTGTCAATCACTTCAGGACGGTCTACCGTCACTGGTTCCATTTCGAATGCGCTGCGGATCACTGCGATATACTTGTTCTGGTAATCCTTGAGGTCAGCATCCTTTTCTGCTGCTTCCCAAAGACGGAACACATCGTTCTCCTGCAATTCCCAAATGCTACTTTTAGTAACATTCTTCAGTGTTAATATTTTATCTTTATTCATCTTCAATTGTGTTTGTGTGTGCAAAAGTAAGTACTTCTTTTTATATATCCAAATTTTCTTGCTGTTTTTTTGTGTTTTTGGTCACTTTTTTATTTGGAATTCGATTTTTTTCATTACCTTTGCACGTACTATGAGTGAACCGTTAGCTGAAAGAATGAGACCTCACACGCTTGCTGACTATGTAGGGCAGCAGCATTTGGTAGGTGAGGGGGCCGTGCTGCGCAAGATGATTGATGCAGGGCGCATATCCTCTTTTATCCTCTGGGGACCCCCTGGAGTGGGCAAGACTACCCTTGCTCAAATCGTGGCACAAACCATCAAGGTGCCGTTCTTCACCCTCTCTGCGGTGACCAGTGGCGTAAAGGATGTCCGCGAGGTGATAGAAAGAGCAAAGAGTGGTAGATTCTTTAATTCGGCTTCTCCTATATTATTTATTGATGAAATTCACCGTTTCTCCAAGAGTCAGCAGGATTCGCTTTTGGGTGCGGTAGAGAAGGGTATTGTTACGCTGATAGGTGCTACTACCGAGAATCCTTCATTCGAGGTGATTCGGCCGCTGTTGTCCAGATGTCAGCTCTATGTGCTCAAACCGCTTGAAAAGGCTGATCTTGAAGGGCTTCTGCATCGTGCCATTACGCAGGATGTAGAACTCAGAGAAAAGAATATTAAGTTGGAAGAGACGGGCGCGCTGCTGCGATATAGTGGTGGAGATGCCCGTAAACTGCTCAATATTCTTGAACTGGTGGTAGAATCTGCCGGATCTTCAGAGATTGTGATTACCGACAAGATGGTAGAAGAGCAGTTGCAGCAGAATCCGCTGGCTTACGATAAACAGGGTGAGATGCATTATGATATTATCTCAGCCTTTATCAAGAGTATTCGCGGAAGCGATCCCGATGCTGCGCTCTATTGGATGGCGAGGATGATAGAAGGAGGAGAAGACCCGCAGTTTATAGCCCGTAGGGTTGTGATCAGTGCTTCTGAGGATGTGGGACTTGCCAATCCGAATGCACTCCTGCTTGCCAATGCAGCCTTCGATACGGTGATGAAGATAGGGTGGCCCGAAGCGCGTATCGCCCTTGCTGAGGCTGTGGTTTATCTGGCCACGAGTCCGAAGAGCAACAGTGCTTATCTGGGCATTAATGATGCGCTGGCTACTGTACGGCAAACGGGTAATCTGCCAGTTCCGCTGCACATCCGCAATGCTCCTACCAAACTGATGAAAGATTTGGGCTATCATGACGGATATAAGTATCCTCACGATTATCCTGGACATTTCACTGAGCAGCAGTATCTGCCAGACGAACTGAAGGATGCCCGCTTCTGGCATGCGCAGCATTCGCCTTCCGAGGAGCGCCTCTACAACTGGATGGTTACCTGTTGGGGAGAAAGATTCAAGAATTAGTGATTAGAAAGAATAATTAGAAATTGATATTTAGAGCAACTAACTGATACGAGAAAATGATGATACATGGCGATCCTGAATTCGTGCTCACGCTTCATAGCGTGATAGAATTCATCGGAACATTTGCTTTTGCCCTTTCGGGCATTCGTCTGGCAGCAAGTAAGCACTATGATTGGCTGGGCGGTTTTGTTTGTGGTGTGGCTGTAGCCATAGGTGGTGGAACTATACGAGATGTGATGCTTGGTGTGCGCCCGTTTTGGATGTTGAGCCCTATCTACCTGATTTGTACGCTGTTTGCGCAGTTGGTAGTGATTGCTTGCCACCGCTATCTCAAGCGTCTTGACAATACCTGGTTTCTGTTTGATACCTTGGGCTTGGCGCTTTTCAATATTGCGGGCATCCAGAAGTCGCTCGAATGTGGTTTCTCTTTTTGGGTAGCCATCATCATGGGCTGTATTACGGGTGCTGCAGGCGGTGTTATCCGCGATGTGCTTCTTAATGAAGAGCCGGTCATCTTCCGAAAGGAGATTTATGCGATGGCTTGTGTCGCCGGTGGTTTGGCTTATTGGGGATTGAGCTATCTGGGTGTGAGCCTCTATATTACGGTGATTGTAGCTTTCAGTGTGGTCTGCGCCATCCGATTGCTGGCTGTAAGATACCATATTTCACTCCCGAAGCTGAGGGATGAAGAACAAACTGTAGAATGAAAAGGAAAAAAAAGAAATTGATAAATAACAGATAACAGATGAAAAGACTGAAAGCGATTTTGATGCTCGTTGTTGCAATGATGCTGATGTCGTCGGCAACAATGAAGGCTCAGAACAAACGAGAGTTTCGTGGAGCCTGGATACAGTGCGTTAACGGACAGTATCTGGGTAAGAGTACGCAGCAGATCCAGGCGATGCTTACCAGACAGCTTGATGAACTGCAGAAGGATGGCGTGAATGCGATTATCTTTCAGGTTCGAGCCGAGTGTGATGCTCTGTATAAGAGTGATTTAGAGCCTTGGAGCAAGTTTCTTACGGGAGTGCAGGGAAAGGCTCCTTCTCCTTATTGGGATCCGTTGCAGTGGATGATAGAGCAGTGTCATAATCGTGGCATGGAGCTTCATGCCTGGATTAATCCTTATCGTGCCAAGCATAGCGTAACTTCCTATGAGCAGGTTTCGCCGAAGAATATCGTGAAGAGGCGTCCTGATCTCTGTTTTCAGTATGGTAAGCTGACGCTGTTGAACCCTGGGTTGCAGGCTGCAGCCGACTATATTTGCGAGGTGGCTGTGGACATTGTAAGCCGATATGATGTTGATGGATTCCATATTGATGATTATTTCTATCCATATCCAGAGGCCGGACGTCAGATTCCTGATCAGCAGCTCTTCCGCCAGCAGTCGCGCGGCATGCGAAACATAGGTGATTGGCGCCGTGATAACGTGAGCCGGTTTGTAAAGCAGCTCAGCGAATCCATTCATGCCGTTAAGCCTTGGGTCAAGTTTGGTGTTTCTCCATTTGGCATCTACCGCAACAAGCGTACCGATCCTAATGGTTCAGAAACTTTCGGCCTCCAGAATTATGATGATCTTTATGCAGATGTATTGCTTTGGGTGAATAATGGTTGGATAGACTATTGTGTGCCTCAGATTTATTGGGAGATAGGCAATCGTGCTGCCGATTACAAGACGCTCATAACCTGGTGGAATAAGCATGCTGGCAACCGCCCATTATATATAGGTGAAGATATAGAGCGTACAGCCAAGTTTGCTGACCCAGTCAATCCGCGCAGTCATCAGTTGCCTGCCAAGCACCGTTTGCATCAGCAGATGAATAATGTGAAGGGCACTGTGCTCTGGTATGCGCAGACTGCTGCCGATAATGTAGGTAATATCGGACATACACTCCGCAATAATTATTGGAAGTATCCAGCATTGCCACCTTCTATGCCTTTCCTTGATAATAAGGCGCCAAAGGGGGTAAAGGGTCTCAAGCTGATGTGGACCGAGAAAGGTCCGCTGCTGGTATGGAAGGCTCCTAAGGCTAGCAAGAAAAAGTGGGGCGATCAGGTGAACCGTTTTGCTATCTACCGTTTTGAGAAAGGAGCTAAGGTAAATCTCAATGATGTTTCTGCACTCCAGGCAGTAACTTATGATAATTTCTATCGCATCCCTTATGTGAGTGGCAAGAAATATGTGTATGTAGTAACTGCTCTCGACCGGGTAGGAAACGAAAGTAAAGGTAAGAAAAAGAAAATTTCTTTTTAGATTGGTTAGATGATATAAACGGAAAGACCGTTAAAAACAGAAAAACCGTTGTACTCGATAGGAGAGAGTGCAACGGTTTTTTATTTTGTTGGGATGGGGGAGCGGGTAGTCCTTTCATCCTGTATTTTTTTTATTCTTTCAGCAGTTCGTTCAGGAAGTTATCCAGATCGTTGTCCAGATTCTCCATCAAGTCACCACCTACGATGATCGTATCATCGTCAGCAAGATAGAGCTCGCCAATATGCTCTTTATCCTCATCTTCGAGCACAAAGCTGTATGGCTTGAGAATGCCGAGATGATCTATGATATCAGCCTGTTTGCGCAATACATCGCGAAGCAGCTTTGCTACCTCGTCGTAGAAGTCTTCATCCTTGTTTTCTATCCATTGCTCAACAACGCAGCGGGTAATCTCGTTGTCATCGTCGTCAAAGGCTAGGAGTTCGCCACTATCTTGCGAAACCCTTACGTGGATGTCGGTCATTTGAGAAGTCTCGTCGTCAGATTCTGGCGCTGGGAACTTTTGAGCCACTTTTCTGATAAAGCGCTCTACTTGCATGATTGTTTGCTCTAATGTTTCCATATCAATTCTTTAATAATCAATGCAAAGATACATAAAAAATTGATATCACCAAAAGAAGTTGCTAAAAAAAAGCATTTTTGCTTTTAATTTGTTTTCAAATACCCCGATTTTTAGGGCATAGATAACGTTTACGCTCCTTTTTCATATTTTCTTTTCGATTTTGTTTGCCATTTCTAAATAATGTAGTATCTTTGCACTTGAATTGCAAAAATGCAATCTCAACATTACAAATGAATAATAAAATAAAACATTCTGGCATCGTAGAGAGCGTAGAAGAAGGTTGTGTGTGCATTCGCATTGTACAGTCGTCAGCCTGCAGCGCTTGCAAGGTGGCTGCCCATTGTACTGCATCTGAATCGAAAGAGAAGATGATTGAGGTCTCTACCTCAGAGGCGTCTCTCTACCACAAAGGCGATAGCGTGGTGGTGACTGCTGATTCGGCTGTAGGCTTCAGAGCCAGTTTCTATGGCTATCTCTTGCCGCTGATACTGATGGTGATTGCTTTGGTCGGTGTACTGAAAGCTACTCACTCAGAGGGAGCCGCTGCGCTCTCGGCATTGGGCATTCTCATTCCATACTATGTGGTGCTCTACTTATTCAGAAACAAACTTAAAAACAAACTGAGCTTCTCTATAGAAACATAGGGTGCGTGATGTGCTCCTGTGGCTTCTGCGATGAGCCTTTATTTTAAAACAAAGAAAAAATAACAAAACAAAACACAAAAAATTATGAATTTTATTTTGATTGCTGTCTTGGTTCTCGGAGCAATCGCGCTGATTGCAGCGCTGGTTCTCTTCGGAGTATCTAAGAAGTTTGCCGTCGAAGAAGACCCTCGCTTGGGCCAGGTAGGAGAGATTCTGCCAGGTGCCAACTGTGGTGGTTGCGGTTTTGCCGGATGTTCCGGTATGGCTGCAGCTCTGGTGAAGGGTGCTGATGCCGGTTCTATCGATGGACTGATGTGTCCGGTAGGTGGTGCCGACGTGATGGGCAAGGTAGCCGACCTTTTAGGTATGGCAGTAGCCAATACCGAGCCAAAGGTGGCTGTGGTTCGTTGTAATGGTACTTGCGAGAATCGTCCTCGCATTGCCGAGTATGATGGTTTGCACACTTGTGCAGCTATGAATTCATGTGGCGCTGGCGAAACAGGCTGCGGGTTCGGCTGTCTGGGTTGTGGCGATTGCGTGGCTGCCTGCCAGTTTGGCGCAATCTCTATCAATCCTGAAACTGGCATTCCTGAGGTTGATGAAGAGAAGTGTACGGGTTGTGGTGCTTGCGCCAACGCTTGTCCACGTCATATCATCGAGCTCCGCAAGAAGGGTCCTAAGGGCCGTAGAGTTTACGTTCAGTGCGTAAACCACGACAAGGGCGCTGTTGCCAAGAAGGCTTGTAGCGTTGCTTGCATCGGATGCGGTAAGTGTCAGAAGGTCTGCAAGTTTGAGGCTATCACCGTTGAGAACAATGTGGCTTATGTTGACTTCAATAAGTGCCGCATGTGTACCAAGTGTGTTGACGAATGCCCAACAGGTGCTCTCGTAAAAGTTAATTTCCCAGTTAAGAAAAAGGAGGAATAATCATGAATTTGAGAACTTTTAGAATTGGTGGAGTTCACCCAGAAGAGAATAAGATTACTGCCGAGATGGCTACTCAGGTAGCTCCTCTCCCTAAGCAGGCTATTTTCCCACTTGGTCAGCACATCGGTGCTCCTGCCAAGCCTGTAGTTGCCAAGGGCGACAAGGTGAAGGTGGGTACACTCATTGCTGAGGCTGGTGGCTTTGTGAGTGCTCCTATTTACAGTTCCGTATCAGGAACTGTATTCAAGGTAGATACATCTATTGATGCTACCGGTTATCGCAAGCCTTGCATCATTATTAATGTAGAAGGCGATGAATGGGAGGAGAGTATCGACCGCTCTGATAAACTCGAGACGCTTGAGGCTCATACTGAGCTTACTCCAGAGGAAATCGTAAACCGCATCAAGGTAGCAGGTGTCACTGGTATGGGTGGTGCCGGTTTTCCTACCTTCATCAAGCTTTGTCCTCCTCCAGGAGCCAAGGCTGAGTGCGTCATCATCAACGGTGTAGAGTGTGAGCCTTATATCACAGCCGACTATCGCCTGATGATGGAGCATGCCGATGAGATTCTCGTTGGCTTGAACCTCCTGATGAAGGCGGCTAAGGTAGAGAAGGGCTACATCGGTATCGAGGATAACAAACCTGCTGCTATCAAACTCTTCGAGGAGAAGACAGCCAATGATTCTCGTATCGAGATTGTTCCTCTTGCCAAGAAATATCCACAGGGAGGTGAGAAGCAGCTGGTGGATGCCGTTATCCGCCGCCAGGTTCCTGCTCCTCCAGCTATCCCTGTCAACGTTGGAGCAATTGTTCAGAATGTAGGTACTGCCTTCGCTGTTTATCAGGCAGTTATGAAGAATAAACCTCTCTTCGAGCGCTATACTACCGTTACCGGTAAGCAGGTGAAGAATCCGGGCAACTTCCTCGTACGTATGGGTACTCCATTCTCTCAGATGATAGAGAATTGCGGAGGTTTGCCTGAGGGTGACAACAAGGTGCTGGCTGGTGGTCCGATGATGGGTAAGGCTGTAATCAGCCTCGATGTACCGGTAACCAAGGGTACCAACTCAATTACCGTATTGACCGATGCTGATGCTCATCGCAAGAAGGCTCAGCCATGTATCCGCTGTGCCAAGTGTGTGGATGCCTGCCCAATGGGCCTGGAGCCATACTTGCTCGCTACCCTGAGCGTAGTGAAGGATTATGAGCGCCTGGAGGCAGAGGAGGTAACATCCTGTATCGCCTGCGGTTCATGCCAGTTCACCTGTCCATCTCATCGTCCTATCCTCGATAACATCATCAACGGTAAGGCAGCGGTAATGGGCATCATCAGAGCTCGCAATGCCAAGAAGTAAGCGTTCACGTCAAGAATGAATTTCATTTAAGAAAGAATTTAAAAGATAAAATGGGAAAATTAATCGTTTCATTATCGCCACACGCTCATGGAAATGAGAGCGTAGAGAAGAACATGTACGGAGTGATTATCGCTCTCGTGCCTGCCATCCTCGCTTCTTTCTATTTCTTCGGCTTGGGTTCAGCAGTCGTACTGCTTACCTCTGTGGCCGCCTGCGTCTTCTTTGAGTGGGCAATTACAAAATATCTCCTGAAGGAGGAGACCAGCTTGCTCGATGGTTCTGCCATCATTACCGGTCTCTTGCTCGGCATGAACTTGCCAAGTAACCTTCCTCTCTGGATCATCATCATCGGTGCCCTGTTTGCCATCGGTGTAGGTAAGATGAGCTTCGGCGGTTTGGGTAACAATCCTTTCAATCCTGCGCTGGTTGGCCGTTGCTTCCTGCTCGTCAGCTTCCCTGCCCAGATGACTTCATGGCCTATAGCCGGACAGATGCTCAGCTATACTGATGCAACAACCGGTGCTACTCCGCTGGCTATCATGAAGACCGCCATCAAGACGGGCGATGCTTCAGTTCTCAACCAGTTGCCTGATGCGATGAGCCTGCTCTTTGGTGCTACTGGCGATACTTTCGGTGCCGGTACTACCGGTGAGGTTTGTGCATTCGCCCTCTTGCTCGGTTTGGCTTACATGCTCTGGAAGAAGGTCATTACCTGGCATATTCCTGTCAGCATCATCGCTACCGTATTCGTTTTCAGCGGTTTGTTGCATTTGGCTAATCCTGTTTATGCCAATCCTCTGGCTGTCATCTTCAGTGGTGGTCTGATGCTCGGTGCCATCTTCATGGCTACTGATTATGTAACCTCTCCGATGACCCACAAGGGCATGCTTATCTACGGTGTATGCATCGGTCTGCTGACCGTCATCATCCGTAACTGGGGTAGCTATCCGGAAGGTATGTCGTTCGCCATTCTTATCATGAATGCGTTCACACCTATTATTAACACATACGTTAAACCAAAGCGCTTCGGTGAGAAGCCAGCTAAGAAATAAGGAGGACAGAGACATGCAGAAATTAGAATCATCATTAAAGAACATGGTGCTTGTGCTGGTGGGCGTAGCGCTCATCGTAGGTGCCGTGCTTGCATATATCAATCATCTTACATCTGGTCCTATCGCCGAAAAGGCTGCACAGAGTCTGGCTGCCGGCATCAAGAGCGTGATGGGTACTGAAGAACTCCAGGTGGCTGAGCCTGAAGAGGTAAAGCAGGAGTTTGGCGGTAAGGAATTCTCTTTCACCATCCACAAGTGCTCTGACAAGAGCGGCAAGCAGCTGGGTGCAGCCGTAGAGAGTTCTACCGGTGGTTTCGGTGGCGATCTGAAGGTGCTCGTAGGTTTCGATACCGAGGGCAAGATTATGGGTTATACCGTGCTTCAGGCTTCAGAGACTCCGGGTTTGGGCGCCAAGGCTGCTACCTGGTTCCAGAAGGACGGAAAGGGTAGCATCATCGGTAAGACTCCAAAGGATGGCGACCTCCACGTAAGCAAGGACGATAAGAGTGGCAATGCAGTAGATGCCATTACCGCTTCTACCATTACCAGCCGCGCCTTCCTCAAGGCTATCAACCAGGCTTATGCCGTTTATGCCAAGAAGAATGTTGACGGCGAGAGCGGTGCATCTCAGAAAGCAGATGCAGAGAGTGGTGCATCTAAAGTTGAACATAACGAAAAGAAAGGATAAACCGATATGAGTAATGTTAAGATTTTGATGAACGGACTCATCAAGGAGAATCCAACCTTCGTGTTGCTTCTCGGTATGTGTCCTACTTTGGCTACAACAACCAGCGCCATCAACGGTCTCTCTATGGGATTGGCTACCATGGCGGTGCTGATCTGTACCAACTTTGTTATTTCCTGTATCAAGAAGATTACCCCGGATATGGTTCGCATCCCTGTTTTCATCGTAGTGATTGCAGCCTTCGTAACCATCCTTCAGATGTTGATGAGCGCTTATGCTCCCGACAGCATCAATCAGGCGCTGGGTATTTATATTCCGCTGATTGTAGTAAACTGTATCATCCTGGGTAGAGCAGAGAGCTTTGCTGCCAAGAACTCACCGATTGCCAGTCTCTTTGATGGCATTGGTTGCGGTTTGGGTTTCACCCTCGGTTTGACCATCCTGGGTAGTGCCCGCGAGATTCTCGGTGCAGGTAGTGTATTCGGTATCACTCTGTTGCCGGAGACTACCAACATTCTGATGTTCATCCTGCCTCCTGGAGCTTTCCTCACCTTGGGTTACATCATTGCTATATTTAATAAGGTAAAGAAGTAAGCGTAGGCATCGCTTCAAATCAATGAAATAAAATAGAAATTATGGAGTATTTATTGATATTTATCTCTGCGATATTCGTCAACAACATCGTCTTGTCGCAGTTTCTCGGTATCTGTCCATTCCTGGGCGTATCGAAGAAAGTTGATACAGCCATCGGTATGGGTGGTGCCATCGCTTTTGTCTTGACCCTGGCAACCATCATTACCTGGTGTGTTCAGAAGTATGTACTCGATCCGTTCGGATTGCAATATCTCCAGACCCTGGCATTCATCCTCGTGATTGCAGCCTTGGTTCAGATGGTAGAGATTATCCTGAAGAAGGTTTCTCCTGCGCTTTATCAGGCACTCGGTATCTTCCTGCCTCTGATTACTACCAACTGTGCCGTGCTGGGTGTAGCCATCCTGATTATCCAGAAGGATTACAATCTGCTAGAGAGCGTGGTTTACGCCTTCTCTACAGCTCTCGGCTTTGCCCTGGCTCTCATTGTCTTTGCCGGCATTCGCGAGCAGCAGGCTTTGGTCCGTATTCCTAAGGGCATGCAGGGCGTAGCTATCGTCATGGTAACTGCAGCGCTCCTCAGCCTCGCCTTCATGGGATTCTCGGGCGTAGATGGCGGTTTGAAATCGCTCTTCGGATTGGAGTAAAACTTTTACTGAAAGTTGATAAAATAATAATGGGAATTTGCGAATGGTATGAACCGATGCAAATTCCCATTTTTTGTACTTGATTTTTCTTACTCTCTTGCTTGAGGTCTTGATTTTTCTTAACTCTCTGTCTTTATAAACTTGAAATTTTAACTCTTTCTCTTTTCTTATCTTCTGTGTCCGAAGCTTCCACCGCCATTGTTCTTGCTTGGTGTAGAAGAGCGAGGGGTGAATCCGCCGCCACGGTTGCCAGACCCGCTGCTGAATGAACGGCTCATGCTGCTGCGGTTGCCCCCGAAGATATTACTTCTTCCGCTTCCGAAGCTGCTGTTTCCGAAACCACGGCTGCTGTTTCCGAAACCACGGTTGTTGCTGGTGCTGCTGTTGCTGCTGCCGAACCCGCGGTTAGGGCGACTGTTGCTATTGCCGAAGCCCCGGTTGCTGCTGTTGCCGAAGCCTCCGTTCTGAGGGCGGTTGCTGTTTCCGAAGCCAGCGTTGTTGTTAGGGCGGCTTGCATTACCGAAACCACGGTTTGGGTTCATCTGAGGTCTGTTCTCGCGGTTCAGATTTCCGAAAGATCTTCCTCTGCCGTAATCACCACGATTGAATCCGTCTCTCATACCTACTCTAGGATATCCACCTGGGTGAGGTCCGCCAAATCTTCTTCCGTGATACCAGCTTCTGTTTCCGTTAACTCGCCAGCTATGACCTCCACGGTAAGATACGTAGAAGTGAGGGCGACCGAAGTAGAAATAGTCGCGGCGCGGATAGCGGGCGTAGATGCCGAAGTGCCAGTAGCCTGCATTCCAGTAGAGCGGACGGTAGAAATAGGTGGCATTGAGATATGTTCTATACTGCCAGTCGAGCAGGATATAGCTCAAATCCATATTGCGCTGGCGCCAGTAAGCACCATACAGGTCATCGTATGTATCTACACTCATCAGGTAGTCGAGGTTCACCTCGTAAGCTGCCTCATACTGGTCTTCCGTAAGATTGAGCTCGTAAGCCATCTTGTCTGTCAGGAAGAGAGCCTGCTGTCTTGCCTGCTCATAACTCATTGCTGAAGCGGTAGTGAATGTCATCATGAACATGACTACCAGAGCTATTATCATTCGTTTCATAATCGTATATCTTTAAATTGTTATACTTCATGTTTCTTTTTTCTGGTGCAAAGATACGATGTTTTTTGCTTCTACGGTCGGGATTTCCCCTAAAGGGGTGGGGGAAAATCCCTACTTCTTTATTTTGTGTCTGCGCAGTTCTATATATAATAAGGTATAGAACCGGTGAGGAGCGTAAAGGTTTGCGTGAAGTTTTTCGCTGTTTTTGGAACAATCAAACGAAATATTTACTACCTTTGCACTCAGAAAAAAACAATCTGATGAATAGATTGGAATTTAAAACGGAAAGTAAAATAATAAAGACAAAATAAACAAATCATGAAAGAGCTAAAAGCATTAAACAAGCGCACTGCTACTAAGAGCGTCGCTCCAGAGAAAATCATTCAGTTTGGTGAAGGTAACTTCCTCCGTGCATTCGTAGATTGGATTGTATGGAATATGAACAAGAAGACCGACTTCAACGGTTCTGTCGTTGTAGTTCAGCCATTGGCAGGTGGTATGGTTGACTGGCTGAACGGGCAGGACTGCCTCTATCACGTAAACCTTCAGGGTAAGGAGAACGGCCAGGCTATCAACACATTGGATCGTATCGACGTTATCAGCCGTGCACTGAATCCATATTCTCAGAACCAGGCTTTCATGGCTTTGGCTGAGCAGCCAGAGATGCGTTTCATCATCTCTAACACTACAGAGGCTGGTATCGCATTCGATGACTCTTGCAAGTTTACAGATGCTCCTGCAGCTTCTTATCCAGGCAAGTTGGTTCAGCTCTTGTTCCACCGCTACAAGTTCTTCGAGGGCGACCCAACCAAGGGTATGATCCTGATGCCATGTGAGCTGATCTTCCTCAATGGTCACCACCTCAAGGAGTGTATCTATCAGTATATCGAGCTCTGGAAGGGCGATATGGGTGCTGATTACGAGGGCTTCAAGGAGTGGTTCACCAACCACTGCTACGTTTGCGCTACATTGGTAGACCGCATCGTTCCTGGTTTCCCACGCGATACCATCAAGGAGATTCAGCAGAAGGTTTGCTACAAGGACAACCTCGTAGTTAAGGCAGAAAGCTTCCACCTCTGGGTTATCGAGAAGGCAGAAAATATGACAGTAGAGCAGATGCAGGAGGAGTTCCCAGCTCATAAGGCAGGTCTCCACGTGCTTATCACAGATAATGAGAAGCCATACCACGAGCGTAAGGTTACCCTGCTGAATGGTCCTCACACCGTATTGAGCCCTGTTACATACCTCAGCGGTGTAAACATTGTTCGCGATGCCTGCGAGCACCCGGTATTGGGCAAGTACATCCACAAGGTACAGTTCGAGGAGTTGATGCAGACGCTGAACCTCCCAATGGATGAGCTGCAGAAGTTTGCTTCTGACGTATTGGAGCGTTTTGAGAATCCATTCGTAGATCATCAGGTAACCAGCATCATGCTCAACTCATTCCCTAAGTTTGAGACTCGCGACCTGCCTGGTGTCAAGATTTATCTTGAGCGTAAGGGCGAGTTGCCACAGGGTTTGGTATTCGGTCTCGCTGCTATCATCACTTACTATAAGGGTGGTGTTCGCGAGGATGGTGCTCCTATCCAGCCAAACGATGACCAGAAGATTATGGACAAGCTCACCGAGCTTTGGGCTACCGGCGATACCCAGAAGGTAGCTGAGGGCGTATTGGGCTTCGACTATATCTGGCACGAGGATTTGAACAAGACAGTTCCTGGCCTTACCGAGTTGGTTAAGAAAGATCTTGACCTTATTCAGGAGAAGGGCATGCTGGAGGCTGTTAAGACTATCCTCTAATAAAAAATAATGTTCGTTCATAGGTTCTAATAACGATTAAGATTTGAAAAATAGTTATAAGGTTTTGTGTTAGTTGTTAGCTATAATCTTCTAGCTAATAGGTTAAAGGCGGGGAGCTTGTGAAAGCGCCTCGCCTTTTTGCTTATTGTCTGCTTTGTGATGTTTCAGAATCCTTAATGACCTTAATGACCTTGTCCTTAATGACCGGATGGTTGATGATGAGCGGCACTCTTTCTACCACTACCATGGAAGTGTCGAGGCCCAATGCCTTAGGCTCGTCAATACCTATCTTGCTGATAAGAGCGTAGATACTCATCAGCAGGTTCTGTTGGCGATTATCTGAACTCTCCGGGTAATATACGCGGTGAATGATGATGAATCGGAAATCGCCCGGAATTCCGTATTTGCGCAGCGAAGGATAGGTGCTTTGCAAATCTACCTTTCCGTCTGTTACCAGATCTTCCACTACTTGTCGCAGATAGAGACTCACCCTAGGCTCTATGCGGAAACCAATGTGCATGGTTACGCTGTAGAGGGTGTCGGGAATCAGGGTCTCGCAGTTGTACTCCAGCGTATCAGGTGTGTCAACAAACTCCATGTTGATAAGCCAGTAATGGTCTGCACGTTTCGGCTGCTTGTTGATGATGGAGTAGAGCAACTTGTCATCTACGGCACCTTCCTTGTTGGCGTGGTTCACATAAACCAGGTTGGAAGCGTACTTAGGGATGCTCTCGTCGGCCTTGATGTCGGAGATAATCTGATAATAATCATCCAGCGGTTTGGTGCTGATATAATGGCGGCGTATCTTCATGGCTTTCACCCACACGTACATCATCAGGAACAGGATTCCTCCAATGAGCATCGTACACCATCCACCTGCAAGAAACTTTGACAGATTGGCAGTCAGGAAGATGGCTTCGATGATGCAGTATGCGCCCATAAACAGCATCGTGAAAATCCGTGCCACTCCCTTGCTGTGCAGGTAGAAACCGAGCAGCAGGGTAGTCATCAGCATGGTGATGGTGATGGCGAGTCCGTAGGCTGCCTCCATGTGCGAGGAGTTGCGGAAGAGCAGGATGATGAGAACCACGCCGATGTACATGGCGAAGTTGATCATCGGGATATAGAGCTGCCCCTTAACATGGGTAGGATGCTTGATTCGCATGCGCGGCCAGAAGTGCAGGTTCATGGCTTCGCTCAATATGGAGAAGGTTCCGCTGATGAGTGCCTGGCTCGCAACGATTGCCGCACCCGTGGCCATGATGATAGCGAAGAACAGCATGCTCTGCGGCATGATGGCAAAGAACGGATTCACAGCCAGCGCCGTATCTGCATGATTCAGCACCCATGCTCCCTGTCCCAGATAGTTGAGAATGAGCATGGTCTTTACGAAGCCCCAGCTGATGGCGATGTTCTTTCTGCCGCAATGTCCCAGGTCGGAATAGAGAGCCTCTGCACCGGTAGTACAGAGAAATACGGCACCCAGAATCAGAAACCATTCAGGCGATTTCGCCAGCAGCATGGCAGCATAATAGGGGTTGAAAGCCTTCAGTATCAATGGGTAAGACGTGATGCTGAAAGCTCCCACCACGCCCAGCAGCAGGAACCATAGCAGCATAAATACGCCAAACGATTTGCCAATACTCTCTGTGCCAAACCGCTGCACGAAGAAGATGATGGTGATGATGGCAAGGGTGATGGGGATAACTGGCAGGTTGGGACTGATGCTTTCGAGTCCTTCGATGGCTGTGGTCACGGTGATGGCAGGGGTGATGATTCCGTCTGCCAGCAGGGTGCTTGCGCCAATGATGGCCAGTAGGTAAATCCACTTGCTCTTGAGTCGGCGCAGCAAGGCATAGAGGGCGAGGATGCCTCCCTCGCCATTGTTGTCGGCACGCAGCGCCACGCATACATATTTGATGGTGGTCTGGAGGGTGAGTGTCCAGATGATGCATGACAGTGCGCCCAGGATGGTGCTCTCGCTGATGCTTTCGCCCGTATGCAGGATAGCCTTCATCACATAGAGAGGTGATGTTCCGATGTCTCCGAATACAATGCCTAATGTAACGAGCAATCCCAGGAAGCCTACTCTGTGATGATTGCAGGCTACTGAACTTTCTGCTTTTTCTTTCATTTTTCTTCTCTTATTTAAATTAAATATTATCCTTTTTGGGACATGAAAATGTTCTTTGTGATTATAAATTTGCGTGCAAAGGTATAAACATAAGAGGTAAGATAGAATTTGTTTAACAAGATTTATCGGATTTAACCTTTATTCTTTGAAGATATGAAGAGACGAATAGAGGCGAATGCTGATAAGACTACTCCCGAGAAACTTCTGAACCTTGCGAAACTTGAATCATTAATAAAGGCGGGGAGCTTGTGAAAGCGCCTCGCCTTTTGCGTATGTTTTGTAAGTTTCTTTTCAAGTGACTGTTGTAAAGAAAAACAGTTATTCAATGATGTGGTTGATGACCATTCCTGCGATAGCCATTCCGAAGGTTGCGGTGATGTGGCAGAGCGAACCGTTGATCTGTGCCTTAGTAGAGCACCATTCGTGTTCTACCAGTTGCTGGTCGCCCGGAGCATCATATACGGCAGTATCGGTACCCCTCTCTCCGCTAATGAGTTTGGCTTTCGGGCATAGGCATCCGCCCGTGCCGCATGCTTTGTTCACCCCTTGGTTCTGCATCGGTTTTTCTTCACTGTATACGCACTGGAATTTTCGTCGTGGGAAGGTTTTGTTCTTCTTGAATTTCTTTCGCAGTGCTCTTGCCAGCGGGTCTCCATCCACCTTCCAGAATTCAGATTTTCTTACCATGAATGGGTCGGTGCGCAGGGCAGCTCCCATAGAAGATATAAAGGTGATTTCCTTAGGTAGGGCAGTGGCACGCAGAATGAGGTCAGCCTTATCCTTCAGTGAGTCGATGGCATCGATGATGAAGTCGTATTGCTCCATGTGGAATTCATCGGCAGTTTCTGCCTGATATATTTTCTGATAGGCTGTGATGTTGGCATCGGGGTTGATTTCGAGCAGTCGGTTGCGCAGCGCCTCTACCTTCACTTCGCCTATGGTTCGGCTTGTAGCCATCAGCTGGCGGTTGCAGTTGGTTACGCATACCCTGTCGCTGTCTACGATTGTGATGTTTCTCACGCCGCTTCTCAGGAGTCCTTCTGCGCACCATGATCCTACTCCTCCGATACCGAAGATGAGCACTCTTGCCTTCTGAATTTTCTCAAGATTATCCTTTCCCAGGAGCAGTTCGGTGCGTCGCTGCATTCCCCGCTCCATTGTCGTTATTTTATTCTCCATTTTATTGTTTGTAAAGAATTCTAATGTATATATCTGATGCAAAGTTAGTGAATTTTTATTTCATCCATGCTTAAGTTAAGAGTACTTGCCACAATATCAGCTGATACTCCAGCCTGTAGAAGTTTTTTGGCTGATTGCAATTTTTCCTCATTAGCTTTTTTTAATTGCTCCTCAGCTTCCTTTCTCTGCTCCTCAGCTTCCTTTCTCTGCTTCTCAGCTTCTTTTAACTGACTAGATGTTGCCTCTAGCTGACTAGAGGTTGCCTCCAACTGACTAGAGGTTGCCTCCAACTGACTAGAGGTTGCCTCCAACTGACTAGAGGTTGCCTTAAGTTTCTCCTCTGTATCATCATTAGCCTTCGTCAAACGCTCCAACCTGCCGGCAAGCGTCTTCTCTACGCTCACCATATCCCAGAATTCATCATAACCCAGAAGTTCCTCCTCGGTATAGGCTGATTCTTCAATCTCTGATACGGCTTTGGCTATCTCCGGATTTGCCAGCAGTTCTGCCGGAACTTCCTTCGTTTTCTCATTAATTTCTGTCAGATACCTAAGCCATAAAACCTGCATTTTCTTCTCTGTAAACGTATGAGGCGTAAACTTCGGCAACTCTACAAATACCAGATGCAAACCATCAATTACTTTTTCGGTATGTTCCTCATGTACAAGATGGTAATAGTGGTAATAATCATCCAGTTCAGGCTCAAATACTTCATTAACCAAGTTGAGAGAATAAACTGGCTTCAGAAGAGAATAATCTTCTCCCCTGTTTAGCTGCTTTACATATGCCTTGGAAGCATTGAAGAGAACTCGCTGCTTAAACTCCGCAGACCAAACCATCTGCATTTCTACAATAAACTGACGTCCCTGGGCATCCTCGCATCTCACATCCACTATACTATATTTTCGTGTGGGTGTCTGGGGAACCATTTCAGGCGTAAGATATGTCACAGAAGTGATTTCCTCTTCCTCACTCTTAAAAGGAAGAAGGGCGTTAAGCAAACTTTTTACCAACTCGGGATGTTCGCCAAACACTTTTTTGAAGGTCAAATCGGCCTTAGGATCCAAATATTTCATAAGCCTTTCTTTTTTTTCTGCAAATATACGCCAATATTCCGAAACTTGCAAGCCTTTTCATATTTTTTTTGAATTTCTCTTCTTTACACAATAATCAAAGCCCGATAGGAGAGCGTTGCTGCTTCCTGTCGGGCTTGAATCAACTTAAAAAAATAAATACAATGAAATCCTTTCCGAAAATCGGCTAG
>ERZ780033.272-NODE-272-length-20549-cov-7.51927_pt1 | contig 20549 bp, 17 predicted proteins | sample MGYA00511024_ERZ780033 | MGnify/ENA primary metagenome ERZ780033 (study PRJEB29588, sample SAMEA2157043) | human gut metagenome | biome: human gut; feature: human-associated habitat; material: faeces | place: Denmark | collected 2008/2010 ... | reverse complement strand
TGGCAGTGCTCTCAGCCTTAAACCCTATCTGTCCGGGGGTGTAGGTGATGGCCGAGGCTGCTACGGCGCGCGAGCCCAGAGCCTGTCGCACGCGCTGGCTGAAGGTGCCTGCCGACCTCTCTGCCTGTGCCATCAGCGCCTTGATGTCTATGGGCTTGGCCGAGTAGATGACGCACACGTGGTCGGTGCCTCGGGTGTCGTCCATCTCGATATACCACTTCTCGTCGGGTATGGCTATGTTGCTCGAGCTGTAGAGCAGGGCGGGGCTGATATTGTCGGTCGGCGGGAACACACGCGTCACCTTGTTGGTGATGTCGGAGCCGATGATGTAGACATAGGCTGGGGCGCTGTTGGTGACATACAGACGGTAGCGGGTACCGGAGATGTATGCCGACTTCATGCGGTAGATGCCGGCGTTGAGCGTGGCTGCCATAGTCTCGCCCGTGGAGAGTTGGAAGCGCAGTGAGCCTGCCAGTTTGTAGGTGGGCACGACCGGCTGGGGGCGTGGCTGCGGTTTGGGTTGCGGCTGCGGCTTGGGCTGGGGTTGAGGCTGCGGTTTGGGTTGTGGCTGCGGCTTGGGCCTCTTGGCCACATACATCTCAAAGGCATAACGGGTGTTGTCGGCAAAGTCACGATACTTTACCCAGGTATAACCGTTGTTGCCCCATGCGGTGCCCCAGCTGTTGAGGATGAGGAAAGCGCCGCCGTACTTATAGTCGTCGTAAGCCACCACACACATGGCGTGGCCGCCGCCGTCATTGTTGGGCTCGGTCTTGACCCACACATCCTTGCACTTGAAGAACGAGTTGGGCACCGACATACCGATGATGACCGGCATGTCTTGCGACAGCGCCTTCTTGACCGTCCTCACCTTCTCATCGTAGGTGTCGAAGGGGTAGAAGAGGGTGTTGTAGTCGTCTATAGTGTGGTTTCGCGCCTTGTCAAAGAGTGCTGCGGGGATGTAGTCGGCACAGAGCACGTTGAAGTCTCTGAACTTGGGCGCGCCCTTTTCGGTGAGCAGGTCCAGGGCATCCTGTATGGATGTGCCGTCGCTGCATCCGGGCTTGTTGCTGCCCTTGATTTGCTTGTAGACGAATATGGGCGAGAACGCCTCGCGGTCTATCACTATCTGCGATGTCCACCCGTTGCGTATGGCGTCGGCTATTGTGCGTGCAGCGTATGATGTGGCCCAGCTGGTGCAGGTTCCAAACTGTCCCTGGTTGCGGGCGACGGGGCAGAAGCGCCTCAGAGAGTAGGCCTTGGGCAGCACGGTATAGTCGCGGGTAAGCAGGGTGGCTTGGCGCGGTATGCGGGCGTAGGCGTCGTCGTCGAAGACCAGTCCGGTGCCATATTCGCTCTGCGCCATCATGCCGGTGGCACAGAGCAGGGCTATGAGGAGTGATGTAATTCTCATGTCTGTCTACTTGTTGTTGAAGATAAAGTCTCCCTGGAACAGCGAGCTGGAGTACCAGGGCGTCTGCTGACGGTTGGTGGCGGTAAACACGCTGGCGGCGACACGCTTGAACACCGTCTCGATAGACAGTCCGGGCGTGTCGAGCGTCTGCAGCAGTGCTGTAGTGTATGGACTGTTGCGGTTCTGACCGTCGGCAGCCACGCTACCCGGGCTTGTGGCGTAGGAGATGAATGTTCCCACGGGCGCATTGACAGCCGAGAGACCCCTGTCAGCGCTTCCGCGATACCAGCTGCGCTCAAAGGGGTTGTTGCGGCAGGCGTCGAGAGCGATAATCTTCATCTTGCAGCCCGACTCGTCGAGCTTGTCGAGCACGCGGCCTAAGTCGGTACACTCATACTCCACATCGCTCGCCGAGTGCATATTGGCGTTGATGGGGATGAGGTAGTTGGCGCCCTTGTACTGTATGCCGTGACCGGCGTAGTAGAACATGGCGGCGTCGTAGCCCTGTGCGCGCTGTCCCAGCTGGTTGATGGCGTCGTCCATCTGCCGTTTGGTGCCGTTCTGGAGCAGGATAACCTCGAAGCCCAGCGTCTTGAGCTTGGCAGCCATATCTGCGGCGTCGTTCTGCGGGTTGGCGAGCCGCTGGGCGGGGTATGCCGAGTTGCCTATGACGAGGGCGATGCGCTTGCCCTGGGTCACTGTCACTGGCTTGGTGGTCTGGCGCACTACGGTGCGCTCGGAGGTGGCGGTGCCGTCGGCATTGGTGGCGCTTACCTTGATGATGTTGCTACCCTCGACGAGGGGCACGGTCTGCTCGATGCGCATATCCGAGCCATCGTTGGTCACTGCCTTGATGCCACGATACATCTGACCGTTGACATAGACATGTGTGACGGTAATCTGGCTCTTTGAGCGTATGCCCACCGATATCTTCACGCTGGTCAGCGTGGTGGTGGCGGGGAGGGAGGCCCAGGTGAATGTGGGCACAGCCTTGACGGTCACCACGGGAGCGGGCTTGGGTTGGGGTTGTGGCTTGGGTGCGGGCTGGGGAGCCGGCTGCGGGGCGGGGGTGCGGTCGTCGTAGACGGGGCGTACAAGGATGCCGCGCGCGGGGAAGTCGCATTTGTTGATGCGGGGCTCTATCTTGCCTTTGGGGTTGTTGTTACACCAGAAGGAGATAATCTCGGCGGGGCCATATCCATAGTTCATGACCTCGCTCGACCAATAGTAGCTCACCTTGCCTATATAGTATTTCTCCAGCTTGTTGTTGTCGCTATCCAGCCATCCGCCGTTGGTGAGGAAGATGTGGTTGCCGTTGGGGCCGGTCACCTTGATACACTTCCTGCCATTGACTCTGTCCCACTCAAACTTGCACTTCTCTATCAATTCGGTCCAGTCTGCCTTGTTGGGCATGCGCCAGTGGCTGCGCAGAATGACTCTGGCGGCATCGTATTGGGGCAGAAGGATGTTGTCTTTGCCCACTCGCTCGGCCAGTTGGCTACTTATCTGGCTTCTGTATATGGTCTTGTTGGGGTCCAGCTTGGCTTGGATGGCAGGGGGATAGGCAGAGGCCTTGTAATCCTGCATCCATACTCCCTTGGGCTCACCCCATTGGAAGTAGTACTTGCTCTCCCCGTCGGCGCTGCCAAGGTCGGCATCGGCCCACTTGACCGACAGACCCAGGTCTACGGCCTTGATGTTCTGCGCCTGCAGCGCGATGGCTACCAGGGCAAGAAGTGTGGTGATGATGTATCTCTTCATCGTTGTGCGGATAGTGGATAGTTACTTTTGGGTTGGTATACAGTCTCTCCGGAGCAGCAACTGGAGCACCGGGGCGGCGGCTGACGGCTGTAGGGACGAACACACTGGCGGCTGGCAGGGCTGACAGGGCAGGGCTGATCGGCGCTGCTGCTCTGCTCATGACCCGTCTGCTCGCGCCAGGGTAAGCGAAAATCCTCATGAGCCTTAGACTTCCCGAGGGAATGAAAGGCACATGAGGCTCTACAGTCTATATTTATCCTACCTGGCTTCCAGGCTTGACATCCTTTGATGTGGTGGTCACAGAGAGTGAGCCGTCGTAGTTGACAGCCGAGAGTATCATGCCCTGGCTTTCCTCGCCCATCATCTTGCGTGGCGCGAAGTTGGCTACAAACAACACCTGCTTGCCCACGAGCTCCTGTGGGTCTTCATAGTAGGCAGCGATGCCGCTGAGGATGGTGCGGCCGTCCTTGGTGCCGTCGTCGATGTGGAACTTGAGCAGTTTCTTCGACTTCTTCACCTTCTCGCACGAGGTGACGAGGCCCACGCGGATGTCCAGCTTCTCAAAGGTGTCGAAGTCCACGGTGTCCTTGACAGGCTCGGGCTCATAGTTGGCAGCCTCGTTGGCCTTCTTGGTGTTCTCGAGCTTGAGCAGCTGAGCGTCGATGACGCTGTCTTCCAGCTTCTCGAAGAGCAGCGAAGCCTCTCCCAGCTGAGTGCCGGCGGCGAGGATGTCCATGCTGCCCAGCTGTTCCCACTCGAAGCTGTCCATATTGAGCATGGCGCGCAGCTTCTTGGAAGAGAACGGCAGGAAGGGCTCGAAGGCGATGGCGAGGTTGGCGCAGAGCTGCAAGCACACGTAGAGGATGGTCTCCACACGCTTGGGGTCGGTCTTCCACACCTTCCAGGGCTCACACTCGGTGATATAGCGGTTGCCGATACGCGCCAGGTTCATGGCCTCTTTCTGTGCGTCGCGGAACTTGAAGCCGTCAAGCAGCTCCTCGACCTTGGCCTTGACGTCCTTGAACTCGGCGATAGTCTGGCGGTCAACCTCGGTCAGCTCGCCACAGGCGGGAACCACGCCGCCCCAGTATTTCTTGGTGAGCTGCAGCGCGCGGTTGACAAAGTTGCCATAGATGGCCACCAGCTCAGAGTTGTTGCGCTCCTGGAAGTCCTTCCAGGTGAAGTTGTTGTCCTTGGTCTCGGGAGCATTGGCTGTGAGGACATAGCGGAGCACGTCCTGCTTGCCGGGGAAATCGACGAGATACTCATGGAGCCACACCGCCCAGTTGCGCGAGGTGGAAATCTTGTCGTTCTCCAGATTGAGGAACTCATTGGCAGGCACGTTGTCGGGCAGGATATATCCGCCGTGGGCCTTGAGCATGGTGGGGAAGATGAGGCAGTGGAACACGATGTTGTCCTTGCCGATGAAGTGGATGAGGCGGGTATCTTCGTCCTTCCACCACTTCTCCCAGTTGCCCCAGCGGGCCGGGTCGCTGTCGCAGAGCTCCTTAGTGTTGGAGATATAGCCGATGGGCGCGTCGAACCACACGTAGAGCACCTTGCCATCGGCACCCTCTACGGGCACGGGGATACCCCAGTCCAGGTCGCGGGTCATCGCGCGTGGCTGCAAGTCCATGTCGAGCCACGACTTACACTGTCCATACACGTTGGGACGCCACTCCTTGTGACCTTCCAGTATCCAGTCCTTGAGCCACTGCTGATAGTCGCCCAGCGGGAGATACCAGTTCTTGGTGGGACGCTTCACGAGGCCGTGGCCAGGGTTGTTCTTGTTGGTGGGGTTGATAAGTTCCTCGGGCGAGAGCGTGGCTCCGCACTTCTCGCACTGGTCACCGTAGGCACCCTCGGCACCACAGCGCGGACAGGTGCCCACGATATTGCGGTCGGTGAGGAACTCGCCGGTCACCTCGTCACAGTACTGCTCCTCGGTGATTTCTTCGAGCTTGCCGTCGTCATAGAGCTTGCGGAAGAAGTCGGATGCAAACTTGTGGTGTATCTTGCTGGTGGTGCGGCTGTAGATATCGAACGAGATGCCGAACTCTTCAAACGAGTCCTTGATGAGCTTGTGATAGCGGTCTACCACCTCCTGCACGCTGATGCCCTCCTTGCGGGCACGTATGGTCACGGGTACGCCGTGCTCATCGCTTCCGCCGATGAATATCACATCCTTTTTCTTCAGTCTGAGATATCTTACATAGATGTCGGCAGGCACATATACGCCGGCGAGATGGCCGATATGCACACCGCCGTTGGCGTAAGGAAGCGCCGCAGTCACGGTAGTACGCTTGAAATTCTTCTCCATATTTGTTGTGATTGTATTTATTTTGGTGCAAAGTTACAAAATTATTATTAAGTAATGTGTTTGTTTACAAACAATTGCACCCCGCCGCTGCAATTATTTGCGCTGTCGCCACCCTCACGATTGCCCCCGACGCCGCCCCCATCCCCATTCCATCGCCCATGACTCCGACCAAGATAGTGCCCGCTGCCGATACGCCCGAGGCCGCTGCCGCCATGCCCGAGTCCGCTGCCGCCTTGTCAGCGACCATCCCCATCCCGTCCGAGCCCAAGCCCATCTCGTCCGAGCCCCATCTCATCTCGCCCGAGCCCACAGTAAAGTTGGGTTCGTGGCACGAAATAGTGATTGCCAAGCCTGCAATAATGACTGCAAGCCCCGCAATCACTATTTCCCACCCCGCAATCAGAATAAACACCATCTCCACCCATGCCGCAAGGGTCTCAGCCTTTGCTGCATGGGTGGAGATGGTGATGAAGGTAATGGCTGTGGCGCCGCCCTTTTTATTGGGAATGCCATTGCTTCAAGTAAAGTTGTCAGTCTGCCTCTATAATCTTGCAAGGGTTGAAAGTTTCATGCTCTCCATGAAAGACATACCCCAGTTGATTGGATATACACTTGGTATTGCCTATCTTTACATCCGCGTTGTAGTGAGAGTGTCCATATATCCAGTAATCAATGCCGCTATCCTTGATATAATCTTCCAATTCCACGGTGAAGGCTCCATTGGCTTGGCTGTCTGCGAACTTGGGACATTGCATCTGGAAAGACGGAACATGGTGGGTTACTACAATCTTCGTTCTGGCTTTGCTGCATGAAACTGCGTCTTTCAAAAACGTAAGGCATCTTTCGTGCTCACGGTTGAATTCTGCAAACGTGAGCAACTCTCCATTGAAGATGATACGCCGGAAGTCGCTTACGACATGCTCCGTGTAGTATGCCTCGCTCAGGGGAATCTTAGCCCATAACGTTGTTATGATGAAGTCGGTGTCTTCTATATGTACAACTGCATTATAATAACTGTGGACGTTTGGGCGTATTTCAAGGCAATAGCCATCTTTAAGTTTGGCGATGTCATAATACTTGTAAAACTCATGATTGCCCATGCAGGCTATCACTTGCTGATAGTTCTCGGAAGCCCAGTCCCAGAAAGGATGCCTGATATAGTTGTCATCTCCCAAGTATCCGATGTCGCCTGCCAGGACGAGAATATCCCCTGTCACTTGCAGAGGGTTATCCTTCAAGTATCTCCAGTTGTCGGCAAACTCCAGATGGATGTCTGATGCGTATTGTATTCTCATGACCGTCCTGTTGTGAATAGACTGTATAATTGTTCCAGTAATGCTTCGATAAATGATGTTTCCTGGTCAAGGGATTTGGCAAGAGGTTCAGCGAGCGTACTCCAATCGTTTCTGATAGACGAGACAAAATCCCTTATACTGGCAACAATCGGTTCTGGAGCGGTAATCTCGCCGTCTTCCATGATGACCACGTTCTTCAATATGTCGGACCTGTGCTTCTTGATGTCCTTGCTGTTGACATGCTTTCCCGTAGCTTTGTCTTGTAGCAGATTGAGGTAAGCGCGTGCCTTCAAGGCTATGAGTGCAGCGGAGTCTGCATGGCGAATCCCATTGGTCAGTTTGCTGTGCTGGATGGTGAAGTGATAGAAGTCATCGTCCATGATGATGGCGCTAAGGCTTGATGTCTCCTCGCTGGTGGGAAGTGGCTCGATGGTCAGTCCTTTCGGCTCGCCGAGGATGTCGGGATGCCGTGAAAGCAGTTCTATCATTTCTGGGTAGTCTGGCTTCCCATCGACAAAACGGTACAGTTCGTACTTCGGGGTTTCGCCTTCTTCCTGCTTGCGTTTCTCTGGGCGATAACCGCCATCACGCACGAATTGCCAAAAATGCTCGGCGAAGTCGGCGGTCATCTTTTCCACGATTACTATCATGTCGATGTCGTGGGTGGCGCGTGGCCGTACAGTCGTCCCGGTCATGGTGATGTCACAAGCTGTGCCACCAATGATGACGTAGTTTTCTGAGTAGGCTTCAAACGCTTCGCGAAATTTCTCTAATCCTTCCATGCCATATCATTCATTAAACGTTCAACTTCACCCTCCACTCGTGGGTCTTGTTCATCACGAAGAGAGATGGCCAAAGACAACTTGTCAACCCATTCGGCCTGTGTATCAATGATTGTAACAGGAGGGTATTTCCATGCTTCAATGATGATGTTACCATCAAACTCATTGGGGCGTACCAAGGCTCCTGATGACTTGAACTCGCGGAGTTGTTTGATGGTCACCATGATTGTCCTTTCGGTATCTGGGTTCAACCATGTATAATGTGCAAGGGCATTGATACCGCATAGGGGGAAATGTTCGTCAGAAATCAGATCATCACAGTAAATACGCTCTTCAACTGGATTGAGAAGGAGCGGCAGGGCTTGTTCCCACAGTTCCTTTCCCTTCTTGTCAAAGTGGATGACCTTCCGCTTGGAGCCATCTGATATTTTCTGGCACAGCCCCATGTCTTCCAGACAGGTGATGCCAAGCGTAATGCTTGCGTATGAATATGGAATCTTGCCCTCGATGTCGCGTGCGGCCAATCCTTCGATACTCTCTATCTGCAAATGATAGAGTAACAGGTATTGAGCGACTGGTGTCAGAGCCTTGGCCTGTCTGGTTTTGCGTATGCGTTCATTAGCCAGAAGCATGGGCAAATGAACGTATTTGTCGGAGACGACAAAATACACGTCTTTGTCAATGAGCCTCTGCCGTTCATAAGCTGGACATGCAGGCAATATATATACGGTAGGACGCTGGAACAATGAAATCAGTTTGCTTGCCGTGACAGACAGGCTATGTGGTGTGGCTACTTTGCCTTTAGGCTCTGCAAACAGTAGGGACATACCATGAAACTCTCCATCGTAGAACTTGTATGTCAGCGAGTCTCCGATGGTAGCTCCCTTCATCTGTGCCTTGCTTCGTTCTTGCAACTGGACAGGTCTCCCTAATATGACAATATCTTTCGTTTTAATCATTTTGCATCATTTTAATACCCTATTAAAACGATGCAAATGTATTAAAACAATCTGACATTGCCAAAGATTTTTCTGAATATTATGTAGAGATAAAGCGTTTTTGCCTTTAATCATGCATACTGATTACTTTAGATTGATACAATCTATCAACTTATGGGTGTATGTATCTCCATTTTGGATAAGCTAAAGCACTTTTTACTCAAGTCTTTGACGGGGGCTCTCATCGTGTGTGGCAAAGCAGCCGACAGTACAAATTATGCCGGCGACGACAATAGCGAGGCTGCCGGCGGCAGTGAACGGTGGCGCAGCCTACTCCTTGCCAGTCGCAGCCTTACTAAAATGTATCGTTTCATCATCATGCCGCAAAATTACCACTTCCGCGCAAGCACAGGAAACAATCACAATTAGAACCCTATCATCCAGCATTAAAGATTTCTAATCGACGGCAGGCAACGGGAAGCCTGGCATCCAACTCTTCACCATCTCCATGCCTGGTGGATGGGTCGGAAACGACCGTAAGACAGCCATGTGGCAGCCCTTATATATAATAATAGGTCTAAGGGTGAATGAGGTGAAGGTGGTGGGGGTGATGTAGGATATGTCTTATTGCCGCAGTGGCAATGGGGAAAAAAGAAAGGGCTGGAGTCCTCTTGCGAGAATTACAGCCCTAATCCTGTCTATGTCAGCGGCGGTCAGGCGGCCGATGCCAATCTGCTATTTTCCTTTATTTCCACATAATCTTGCGACTTGTGCCGTCGGAATAGCGCACGATGTAAATCTGGTGGCTTTCGGGAGTAGTGATCCGTTGGCCGCAGAGGTTATAGATGGCCTTTATTTCATGCTTGGTGGTGCTGGGGGCTACGGTATTGTCGATGCCGTTGGCTACAGATGTGTAGTTGACCACCGGGCCCATCGCCATAGAGCAATAGCCCGAGACATTGGCTATCCATCGGTCGGAATTCTGAGCCAAATCCCACGTTGCGCAGAGTCCGCCCCGGCTTCGGGTTACGCAGTAGAGGGCTATCTGGTCCTCATAGCTGCTGACACCCTGATAAGGGAATGGGCCAATGGCCACGAAGAAAGGCTTGCCTTTGGCGAGGGTTACAGGCTCGGCAAACTCGAAGGTGGTCTGTACGTATTCGGAGGCTTTACTCTTGAGTTCGCTTGCTTTGAGCGATGTCTTGGCGAGCACCTTGCCAGGTCCGCCGTCGGCAGCCATATCATATATCGCCAGCTCGATGGCGGCGTTGGGTTCACGAGTCTTGGTTGAGGCGAAGTAGGCGTCGACGGTCTTCACTGTAGCATCGACCAATGGTGCAGGATATTTCTCGGCAAAGCGGTCGAGGCCGAACATATTGCTGCCGGCATAGAAACCAAAGCTGTCGTAGCTGATGGGCTTGAGATTGTCTATCTCCTGCTCGGTGATGTTCCATATCATCATTTCGCCGCCAACCTGCAGGCACTCCGCCTTGTATGCCTTATTGGAGCCGATGGCATTGGTAGTGGTGAGAGTCACATCATAGCGACCTTCCTTGGTAAAGGTAACGGTGGGGTTTTGCTCGGTGCTGGTCAAGGTTTCGCTGTCGCTGGTGAACTTCCATTCCCAAGAGGTGGGCGCCCCCTCGCTCTTGTCGGCGAACTGTACGGGTACTCCGGCGGGAACAAATGCCATGTCGGCTGCAGTGGTGTAGGTGTCGGAGGTGATGGCAAAGGCTGAGGTGGGTGCCTTACCGATGATTTCGACAAACTGCTTGATTTCCTTCACATCCTTCTCGCTCTTGCGACTTATGGTAAGGGTGACGTCGTAGATGCCCTCTTTGGGGTAAGTCACTGTGACGCTGTTGCCGGCATACTCGTTGTTCTCGCTGCCAGGGAGCGTCCATATCGTCTTGGTGGGCTCGCCCTGACAACGGCTGATGAAGGTGATAGGCTCGTCGACGGAGGCAGTGATGCGTGTGGCTGCCTCGGGGTTGTCGCGTACCAGGCGGAAAGCGTCGATGGCCAGGTTCTCACCGTCAAAGTTGTAGTTGAGCACTATCTGCACTTTGTGTCCAGCATAGGCGGCGAGGTCTATGTCTATCTTCTTCCACTGCATGATGTCGTCGGAGACGAAGTTGTTTTCCAACGTCCAGCGATAGATGTTGAACAGGGTGGTTGTCTGTCCTGTAGTAAAGTCGGTAACGTCAATCGTCCATGGCGCCCAGTTCAAGTTTTTGGTCTTGAAGTAAGCGTAGAATTCCAGACGTTGCCCCTCTTTGATGTCGAAAACGGGCGAGGTGAGCGGTGCGGCGCCGTCTCCGGCTGCGTAGGTAATGGCGATAGATTTCTTGTCGCCGTCTCTGACCTCACCGAACTTCATATCGTCTATGTGCCACTCGCTGGGTACCGTCCAGTCGGCGAGGTCCTTGCTGGACTCGAAATACTGGGCGTAGTCTGCCATCACCGACTTGTCGGTAGTGAAGTCGGCCTTGAGCGGCATGCTGATGGTGAAGTCGGCTTCTATCACGGGGCTCTTGGTGCCTCTGCCGCGCGTCATCACATAGAGCTTGCAGGAGCGGTCGATACGGATGGTTCCGGTCTGTCCAGTTATCATGTAACTGGTGTTGGTGTCGCTGTTCTTGAACTCTTCGGCGCTCTTGGCCACGGTGGAGTACCATATCTCCGTGGCGGCAGCGTCATCGGTGGTGACCTGTACCTCTACGGCGTGGTCAAAGGTGCCGCCCATAGGAGTCATCTCGGGAGTCTTCAGCGGCGAGCGGGGCACGATGCCTACCTCGAGGGTGGCAGAGCCAGGCCGGTATTCGTCGTTGCCAGCAAACGAGGCGGTCACAGTCACCGTGGTGGTGGTCTCGACGAGTGCAGTACTTATCTTTCCGCTCTCATCCACCTGGCAGATGGACTTGTCTGATGAGGTGTAGACTATGGGCATCAGTCCGTGGGGGTTGCGCAATGGGGCTTCGAGAGCCGTGCCGGCGAGGATGCCGACTGAAGAACTATAGAACGTGAGTTCGGGGTCTTTGCGTGTGTCTTCATCGGCAAATGCAGAAAGACCGGTGAAGATAAAGGCCATGAGGAGTAAGAGGGTCTGTTTCATAATTGTTGTTGAGTTAAAGTGAAAAAGGATGCGCCACAACTTGAGTGACGCATCCTTTGATGTATTGTCGGTTGGTTTATCTCTTGACAAACTTCATGCTTACACCGTTCTTTCTTACGATGTAGATGCCAGGAGCCAGATTGCTTTCAGACGCCTTGACACCATTCAAGGTGTAGATGCCGTCGGCAACCTTGGATGTATGTCCGGCTTCGATGTTGCCGATGCCATCAACGGTGCCTTCTACGATATTGGTGAAATTCTCCCAGTAGGTCGCGCCCTTGTAGTTGTCGACAGAGCCAGCAGGAACATGCACTGTACATGTGGGATAGATGTCGTCTTCGAAAGTACCATAGTTGGCTGTCGGTGCCTTTTCTCTCTTGGCGAAGATGTGGGCCAGTTTCTTGCAGCCTTTGAATACGTCGCCGTCGATATAGGTCACTGTTGTGGGGAGGGTCACCTTGGTAAGTTCGAAGCAGTCTCTGAAGGCGTTGGTGTTGATACGGGTCACACCTTCGGGGATGACGATGTCCTTGAGGGCGTGGCAGCCAGAGAATACATTGGAGCCGAGAGCAGGCTTGGAATAGCTCTCCTGCTTCAGAGCGGCAGGCAGCACGACGTGCTCAAGAGACACGCAAGCCTCGAAAGCATAGTTGCCGATGCGAGTGATGTTGTCGGGGATGGTCAGAGTGCCCTTGAGGTTGTAGCAAGAACCGAAGGCTCCACCCTCGATGGCTGTGGCTGTAGCGGGGAATACGAAAGACTCCAGCTTGCAGTGGTCAAACATATACTCGCTGATGATATTGGCGGTAGTGGTAAACTCGAGGTTGGCGGTAGAGTTCTTGTAATAGTACTCGCCACCGGCAACGATGTTGGCACCAGAGAGGTCGAGGCTGACGAGCTTGCCCGATGTCTCACCGTTGTTCTGGTTGCGTCCAGCCATTTCGCGGAGGCAGAGAATGTCGGAACTGTTGATGTCGCCAGTAACCTTGATTTCGGTCAGGTTGAACTTGTCTGCGCCTACGAGAGTAGACAGGGTGCCGGCGGTCTTGACGTCGATGGTCTTGACACCAGTCTCGGGAGTGGTGGTGCCGCCCTCTTCCTTGATTTCCTTGAAGAGACCCCAGTCGGTATCGGCCTTATACATATCTGCACAGCCTGCGGGCACATAGAGAGTGATGTTTCGCTGGTCGATGCCGTTGAATGGCTTCCAGCCCTTGTTGGGCAGAGTGGTAGCAGCGATATGTATCTCGGTAACTGATGAACAGCCGCTGAACATGCCGTAGCTCAGTTCGGTAACAGTAGCGGGGATGGTTATCTTGGTCAGTGCAGTACAGTTGGCGAGTACTGAGCCGGCAATCTTTGTTACTTTGGGGAAGTCGAAAGTGACGAGTGACGAGCAGCCTTCGAATGCGTTGTCGCCCACCTCGGTAACCTCTTCGGGGATGGTGATGGCGGTCAGCTTGTTGGACTGCTTGAACGACTCGCTCTTGATGGCGCGCAGCGACTTGGGCAGCTTGATTTCCTTCAGTGTGGTCATCTCAAAGCAGTGGCTCTGCACGGTGTTCTCTGCAGCGGCAGCCTTGTTCCACTTGTCTTTCTCATAGAAGTTACCACCTCCGGCTACGAAGTTGGCGTCGGTCAGGTCGAGTATTTCGAGCTTGCCGCTGGTGGGGTCGCTCTTGATGTCGCGGCCAGCCATCTCGCGGATGTAGAGCAGGTCGTCGCCGTTGATGTCGCCCTTGATGGTAAGCGAGGTGATGGTGAGTTTCTCAGCTGCATCGATGGTCGTAGAGAGTGTGCCAGCTGCGGTGAGTTCTACAGAGCGTACTACCTCGGTAGTACCGGGCTCTCCAGGATTGACGGTGGGGGCATACTCTGACTCTTTCTTTACTTCCTTGAACAATTTGCAGTCATAGTCGTCCTGATACTTCTTCAGACTCTCGTCGGGTACATACAGGGTGATGTCACTCTGGGTGATGCCGCTGAAGGTAGAATAAGCTATCGAGGGAACGTTGGCAGCAGCGATGTGAATCTCGGTGAGAGCAGAGCAGTTCTTGAAGATGTTGCCCTTGAGGTCGGTCACTGTCTCGGGGATGACAACCTTGGTCAGAGCGGTACAGCCAGAAAGAACGTAGGCAGAAACTATCTTGACCTTGGGGAACTCGAATGATTTGAGTGAGGTGCATCCGCTGAAAGCGCTGGCGCCAACCTCTGTCACATCCTTGGAGAAGGTAACACTGGTAAGAGCGGTGCACTTCTCGAAGGCACTGTCCTTAATCTTGGTAACAGAGTTGGGCAGTTTTACCTCTTTTAATATAGTACCGGCAAAGCAGTAGGAGCCTACAGTGGCGTCGGCGGGTGAGCCCTTCTCGGTGAAGCTCTTTTCGTAGTAGTCTCCGCCGCCAGCCACAAAGTTGGCTTCGGTCAGGTCGAGCACTTCGAGTTTGCCATCGGTGGCTACGCCCTTCTTGTCACTGCCAGCCATCTCGCGGAGGAACAGTATGTCGGCTCCGTTGAGGTCGCCCTTGACGACAAGTGAGGTTGTGGTAAACTTCTGGTCAGAGGTGACCAGTGTGTTGAGGGTTCCAGCAGTAGTCACATTGACGGTTACTGGAGTCTGTTCGCCTGCTTTGGCCTGGGCAAACGCATCGGTAGGTGCAACAGCAAGAATGCTGGCTGCCACCATACCCAAAAGGTGTAAATTGTGTTGCATAAGCATGTATTATGTAAGTTAATTATCTCTCTCCGTGGTTAACATACCTCTTAGTCAGGGTGCATAGCATAGATACAGGATGGCTCAGAAGGCGTGTTGTCGTATTAATTTGCCACAAAGATAATGGATATATTTACAATGTGTATCGTTTTTTCCTTATTTTTTTTTGAGTGGCGTAATATTTTTCGTGATTTTTCCAACGTTTACGCATTATTTGTGTATCTTTGCGCCGAAAAATGCCCGTTTTTGGGCACTTGCCTGCAACAAAGATGCAAGATTATTCATTAAAACTCATCTATATGAAAAAACATCTACTTACGTTGGTATTAATCACATTGGTATCATTGACAGCCAATGCGCAGACCGTCTACGAGTCGCTCAAGGGGCAACCCGTGCATGTCGTTTCGGGCAACGGGACGATTGACCATTCTCTATCTGCAACTCAGACTTCCGTGGCGGCACCTATGTGCAAGGCTGAGGGCGAGGGCGGTACGAAGGTTCCGTTGGAGTATCTCTTCGTCAATGGCGCCGATGTCCCCTTTGGTGCCGACGGCTTCCCCGAAGCTCCTGGCTCTAATGCGGTCTTTGGCCGTATCACCGCCGATAAACTCAAACCCTATGCCGATTATAGCATTGTGGGTATCGCATTTATAGTGGCTTCAGACTTGGGCTCCGTTCCCAGTATCATAGCGATGGAGCGCCGTACTGATGGATACCATACTGTAGCTGGTGGAAACATCGAGAGTTATGATGTGACCAATGCCACCAATGGCATCGTGCTCAATGAGGTGGGATGTACACAGACTTATGTCATTCCCAAGGAGCCCAAGGACATTCTCTTCGGATATGGCTATACCCAGTCGGCCACTGGTACTAATGCCGACAAACCTATCTTTCTGGGCAAGACCACTGATACGGCCAACGGATATCTGGTACTGGGTACCCTCAATGCAGCCTATGGTCGTGGCATCTATACGGTGAGTAGCGCCAAGTTCCCTTATGCCGCTTGCGTGCAACTCATCCTCTCTAATGGCAGCACGACAGAAATCGTGGGCGTTGACGGCAAGCGCGACGTCAAAGTCGTAGAGCGCTATACTCCCGACGGGCAGCGTGTTTCTGCCCCTGTGAACGGAATCAATATAGAAAAACTAAGCGACGGCACTACGCGTAAGGTGTTTGTGCAGAAGTAAAGCCATACGGATAAAGGCCCCGAAGAACGCGACACTGATGGTCGTATCTTCGGGGCTTATTGTGTCCATACTTGTTCTCCATATCTTTCTGTTGATGTCATCGGAAGGTCGGCAGACAGCCATGTGGCAGCCCCTATATATAATAATAGGTGTGAAGGGTGATGGGTGGGCGTACATGGCGCATCGTTTTCTCCATATTTCTTTTGAGGGTCGCGATAAATCTCATAACTTTACCGATGTTTACACATTATTTGTGTACCTTTGCGCCGTCAAAAGTGTGTTTGGGGGTATGTTTATGTGACAACCATGCACAAGTATACATAAAAAGTTAGTCTATATGAAAAGAAATTTACTCACGTTAGTATTCATTACATTGGTATCGTTGACAGCCGGTGCGCAGGCCGTTTGCAAGTCGCACAAAGAGCTGCCCAAAAGGATTGATTCGGAGATAGTGGACATCGACCCCGCGCTATTTAAGACTCAGCGTATCCAGTCGGCACCAGTATGCAAGGCCATGGACGACGATAGCTATCTGTCTAAGCAGAAACATCTCTGTGTCAATGGTGCCGACTCTCCCTATATGCAAATAGGCATCGGAGATAACTTGTCAGCCGTGGTCATGGGACGCCTCACTCCCGAGATGCTCAAGCCCTATGCCGGTTACAAGATAGTGGGTATATCATTTGCGGTGGGTTCGACCTTGGGTGATTCACCCGGCATAATATTCTATGAATTAGACTATGATGGGTGGCGCCAGATGGGAAGGTCAGATTTCAAGGACTATTATACTGTTCCATCTATGTTCAATGAGGTGGAATGTACATGGAATTATGTCATTCCTGAGGAGCCCAACGCTATAATGTTCGGATATACGTTTGATCCGATACATCTTTTTATGAATGAAACTAATGATAACGTTGTCGTAGTGGGTCGTACCACTGATTTGGACAACGGCTTTCTGGTTTGGGGTGAGTTGATAAAAGGCGAAGGCTCAAAACTATATCGGTTAAGCACTGATGAGCTTCCATATGCCGCTTGCGTGCAACTCATCCTCTCCAATGGCAGCTCGACCGAAATCGTGGGCGTCGACGGCAAGCGCAATGTCAAAGTCGTAGAGCGCTATACTCCCGACGGGCAGCGTGTCTCTGCTCCTGTGAGCGGCATCAATATAGAAAAACTAAGCGACGGCACTACGCGTAAGGTGTTTGTGAAGAAGTAAAGCCATACGGATAAAGGCCCCGAAGAACGCGACACTGATAGTCGTATCTTCGGGGTTTATTGTGTCTATCCTTGTGCTTCCCGTCTTTAGGTTGGTGTCATCGGATGATGGTCTCCTGTCAGCCCCTATATATAATAATAGGTGTAATGGTGGCCCAGATGGGGGTGAAAGCGGTCGTGACGGCGGTGGAGATGGTGACGGGCTCGGAAGGGTTATGCTACAGGGCGTTAGAGATGACTGCGGCGATGGCGTTAACTAAAGTTGGCACGAATGGCGGTGGCTGTTAACAGAATTTTGCAGGTTATGGCGTGCGCAGATTTGGTATCGACGAAGTGCGTGACTACCTTTGCATTGTCAAAAGTACCGGAACGGATGACAACAAGCGAACACACAAACACAATGTCAAACTAACAAAAATCAATCATTATGTTGAAGTACAAATTGTATCAAGACAACCGCAGCAATGCGCAGCACAAGGGCAACTGGTATGCCCACATGAATCTCGACGGCACTATGGGCCTTGACGAATTGGCCGCTCACATGTCTGACCATGGCACCCCATACTCCAAAGGTGTAATCTGCGGTGTGCTGAACGATATGGTGGGATGTATCAAGGAACTTGTGCTCGAGGGCAATGCCGTGAAGCTCGACAACCTTGCCATCTTCTCGGTAGGAATTGAGAGCAAGCCTGCCAACACCAAGGAGGAATTTAATGCCCGCACCCATATCACCGGTTACAAGTTGCGGGCGCGAGCCACTGGCGGCAGTATCAATGCCCGATTGAGTCACCTTGCATCCATCAATCAGATGGGCGAGTACAGCCATGACGAGGCCGAGAAGGCCGAGAACGGGCAGGACACCAATAACGGCGAATGATGACACGGGAGGCGACACTGCCGGTCGGGCATCATGGATGACATAGGAAGAGAGGCAGACTAACCTCACTGAGACCCAAGAGTCCCCGAGGAAGGCGAAGGATGAGAATCCCGACCTGACTCGGGGATTTTTGTTGTCCTCCCTTACCGTCGCCGCGACAAGCCGGCTGATGGCGATGAGAGTCTGGGAAGGAATGGCGACCAGAGATGGGCGCAGCAGGATGATGGCTGCCGTTGGCGCGACTTTTTGCAGCCGGACAGCAAATTATAACACAATTTTTTTGAGACTTCGGATAAATATCACTACTTTTGCGGTCATGATGAAGATGTATCGTATCATAGGTATGGTGTGCCTGATGGTGGCGGCGATAACTGCTGACGCTCAGACCGCTAAGCGGGCGGGCATAAACCCTGAAGACCGAAAGGTGGACATGGACAACCCCACCTTTGTGCCTATGGTCAAGGTGGGCAAGGTGCTGCTGGGCCGCGACTCGGTGCAGTATGTCGAGCTCAATAACATCTATGTATATCCCAAGCCCGTCTTCAAAAACGAGCGGCAGATGATGGCGTACAACAGACTGGTCTATAACGTGAAGAAGGTGCTGCCTATAGCCAAGGAGTGTCGTGGTATAATCCTCGAGACCTACGACTATCTGCAGACATTGCCCAACAAGGAAGCGCGCGACCGCCACCTGAAACTCGTGGAGAAGGGCATCAAGGCCGAGTATACTCCCCGCATGAAGCGGCTTACCTACCAGCAGGGCAAACTGCTCATCAAGCTGATTTACCGTGAGTGCAACTCGTCGTCCTACAATCTTATCCAGTCGTTCTTTGGCCCCACCCGCGCTGGCGTCTATCAGGCCTTTGCCTGGGTCTTCGGAGCCAGTCTGCGCAAGGGCTACGAGCCCGAGGGAGTAGACCGTTTCACCGAGCGCATCGTGCGCCAGGTAGAGAGCGGGCAGATTTGACGCCGCCGCGCATTGTTTCAGAAAATCTTATGCTATCAATAATGCCATGGGCACCATCTTGACGGATGGTGCCCATGTCGTTTTATCGCTTGATGTGGCCCTGCAGCGTGGTATAGAACTGGTCGACTATCTCGAGCATATCTGCGGGCAGGTATTCATAGGCTTTGGTAATCATCTCTTCGGGTATCTCGTAGTGGGCTTCGGCTATGCTGCCGCAGATGGCACCCTTGGTGTCGGTGTCGCCCTGGGCGAGGATGGCTGTGCGTATGGCGTCTTCGAAGTTGTTGCTGTCGAGAAAACAGCTGATCGCCGCCGGCACCGTCTCCTGGCAGGTGGCGTCGAAGTGGCCCTCGTTGCCGAGTCTGTAGACCTCCTTGAGGTCGGGGATGTCGTAGCCGAAAGTCTGCTTGACGGTACCTATCACTTCATCTTTGGTAATGCGCACCGTGCGCAGCCAGTAGATGAGCGTAGCCACACACTGTGCTCCGCGTATGCCTTCCCGGTGGCAGTGGCTGGGCAGCGCCGTCTTCATCGCCTCGTCCTGCATCTGGTGGAAGTCGTCGTAGAGCCAACCTATCGGGCTCACCCGCATCGCCGAACCGTTGCCATACGAGGCCTGGGGCAGATGGTCGGCGCTCTGCAGCCACTTCAGGAACCTCCCTCCATAGCCTCCCATGGGGTCGGGATAGCGGCTGCACCAGTCTACCAGTGCGTCCTTGTACTCCCGATGGTTCATCGCCGCATCGGCTATGGCGATGGTGCAGATGGTGTCATCGGTGTAGCTGCAGTCGGGGCTGAAGAGCTTGAAGCCCGGTGTAGCCACATTTTCAAACTCGAATCGCGACCCTACGATGTCGCCAATGATAGCTCCTAACATAATGGATAGATTTAGGTGGATGATGGTTTACTCTTCGGTGTAGATGACCTGAATCATCGTCTGTCCCACGGCCTTGAGAGTGTTGCGGCTGATGTGCTGCATGTTGTCGTTCAGCGTGTGCCACGTGGGTCCGAAACTGCTCTGGGAGCAGTCTGGGTAGAAGGGGATGATGTCTATCGCGGGTATATGTGCCGTCTGGTTGAGTGGGATGTGGTCGTCGGTGACCATACCTCCCTCCTGACGGGGGAAGAAGTTGCCATAGCCGGCCTTGCGGGCTGCCCGCCATACCTTCTTGACTATCTCCGGCGCAAACTGCATTGACATTCCCTCCTTGTAGAAGCGTGCTCCCTCGCCGCCTACCATGTCGAGCAGGATGGCGTAGCGCACCTCGAAGCCGTCGGGGAGATGGCTGGCGAAGTGCTGGGCACCCAGCGCCCATGTACTCTCGCTGTCGCCGCTGTTGATCCACTGCGGGGTGCCCCAGTCTTCGGCGTCGAAGCACACGAAGTCTACTCCGATGTTGAGTGTGGTGTCGCGGTGGATGAGGCGAGCCACCTCGAGCATCACAGCCACACCGCTGGCGGCGTCGTTGGCAGCCAGGATGGGCTTGCGCCAATTGGTGGAGTCGGGATCATTGTCTGCCCACGGACGGCTGTCCCAGTGGGCGCAGAGCATGATGCGTGTGGAGCGCTCGGGATGCGACCGGGCTATGATATTGCGGCATTTGAGCGTGGTGCCGTCATAACCCTTCACGTCGGCTTGCTGTATCTCCAGCTGGCAGCCATACTCTTCAAACTTCTTCTCTATCCACTGCGCGCAGCGGTCATGGCCCTCGGTGTTCATGGCTCTTGGGCCAAAGTCACACTGGGCCTGGGTGAAGGCGTAGGCACTGTCGGCGCTGAACGCGGGACCCACGGGGTCTATCTTGTCCATACTTTCTTCCATGTCTATGCTGTCGGCATGTCCCCATCCGGTGTTCATGCCGACGGCAGCGATGGCAACCACCACGGCGGCGGGCGCCCCCCCTTTTATCATCTTCATTTTTCTGGTCATCATTGTCCTTTGTTGTATTGTTGTACTTG
>ERZ780033.270-NODE-270-length-20601-cov-12.1079_pt1 | contig 20601 bp, 14 predicted proteins | sample MGYA00511024_ERZ780033 | MGnify/ENA primary metagenome ERZ780033 (study PRJEB29588, sample SAMEA2157043) | human gut metagenome | biome: human gut; feature: human-associated habitat; material: faeces | place: Denmark | collected 2008/2010 ... | reverse complement strand
CAATTAACAGGGATGTTTCCAGCTTGTTTTTAAGAACAGAGAACTGGACACCCTAACTAATAATCCACCGCAAGAGATTTCGTGCTTTTTATATGTATTTTGGTGCCACTTATATGAGAACAAAGGCAAACTTCATACCCTGGATGACTGCTGCCCATGCACAACCATCAAAGATTCAATCCTTGTGAAGAAGGAAAAAATGGATGCTTACATCAAAATCCCTTAAGATGACTTTATCGGGAAATGAGAAGAGTTCAACTCTCTTCTATTTCCGGCTATTTTTACAAAATACGGCGGCAGAACATCTTTGAAATGTTAAAAACAAATGAAGTAACAAAGAATTACTTTATTTTCTTCGTTTGTTTCAGCATATTTTTCTATCTTTGTAGTCAAGAAAGACAATTCTTATAAAGAATAACCTAATGGTTTTCCTCTAAACTCAGAACATGATATTAGAAGATAACACCAAACAGCCTTTAACGGCTGACGCTTCATTGTATAATGGGCAGCCTACCGACACAGGCTCATCGTGTCCAAGTGCAAGACTTACCTCTTGTACGCCCTCCATCTTAAAATTAAATAACAAAGGTGGGGTGTCGGTAGAGAATGTGTCTGAAGCACACAGGCAATGGTTTGTTCTGCGAGTTTCGTATGGACGTATTATCAAGGCAAAAGCATTTGTAGAAGCTAAAGGATTTGAATGTTATGTTCCTATGCGATACAAAGAAGTGAAGAAACATGACAAGAAACGAATCATTACAGAACCACTTCTTCCCTCATTTCTATTTGTTCACGTCACAGCAGAACAAGTAGAAACTTTGATTCACGACAATAAAGTTGTGACAAATGAAAGAAGAGCCTTGCTCAGCTACTACTTTGACCACACAATCCATCGTCAAGACAATTCTTATTGCAATCCACCGCTCACAATCCAAAATGAAGCCATGAACAACTTTATCCGCCTCACTTCTATCAAGAATCCTCACATCATCCCAATCACTTCCGACAACATCCAGTTCAAACTGGGTGATAACGTAGTTGTGACGGAAGGTAAATTCAAGGGTATTCATGGCAGAGTGGCAAGGATTGCTGGGCAGCAAAGAGTTGTCGCGGAATTATTTGAGGGCTATTTGGTCGCAACCGCTTATATACCCAAAGATGCTATAAAGATAATCAAAGATTAATAATACATAAAACAATATCAGCTAATGGAAAAAGATTTTTTAACCTGCATTATAAAAGGAGACAATAACCCTCCTAGTGGGAAAATTGTTTTCGATTCATCAGACCATGTCCGCTTCCAAAATGGGCGAGATGTCTCCGGGCATAACTACAATTGTCATCGTAGAATAACAATTGAAAAGAATATTGAAGGTGCCGAAGGATACACTGTGACAATGTACAATATGGATGGCGTGCATCCATTATGGCAGAACAATATTCAAATGTCCCCAAAACGAATGAAAATCGTAAATAAGCAAGAGAACATTATTGAATTCAGAGGTTATGGTTATGACGAAAATGCTTTAGCAATCGGAGCTCCTATGGAAGCTGCGTCATTTGCGAATTATGGTTTAGTTATTATGACCGAGGACAATAGTATTGTTCGAGCGCAATTAAATATGTTTGACAGACATGTAAGTATTGTCTATTTAAAGTAATTTGCGGGCATAAGCTATCTATAATCTAATTTAATTATTGAGGAAACGACAAAAATATTAAAATACCATATATAATTATAGTGGATTAATTTGATAGTTACACAAGTTTAGGCAGCATAGTTTTTTTGTTCCTTGGTAAAGGTTCATGTTTTAATCATAAGCAATAATTAACATGTTTGTAGAAGACATTTATAATGAGGAAGCTATCACAAAGGAAATATATTTGAAATATGGTAGTTATACTGTCGATAATTTCGATAAACCTCAAAACAATAATGCTCTCAAGTTCCTCGAGATAAAGGAGCGCCTGAATGGCAAAGAGCTGCATTGTTTTTTTGCAAAGAAAACAGATGAAGAGATCTTTGTAATTGTTCCTATGGAGGACATGGGAGGACAGGTTGAATTTGTTGTTACATACACCAATTTCTTCCTCGAGATTAAAGCAAAAAGTCGTAAAAAATCACGATTCAATAGCAATATCGTAATTCCGGATTTACAATATGCTTTCGAGCAATTGTGTATAGTTCATTTTGTAGAAGACACAGAGAAAGACCATGTTTCTCTTCGTGACCTAGTAGCCAATGAGGAACTGGCAAAAAAAGCTTCAAAATTGGAAATTGCTCCTGTTACTCAAATTGAAAACCAGAAAGATATTTGGACAAAATACATTGAGGCTCAAAATCTTATCATATCAACTTTGGAAAAGCCTTATAGTTGTAAGAGTTATTATGATCCTGAAATCTCATATTTCGAGGATGGGAAAACCATGAAGCAAATACGCTTCAAGGTTGAGTTGAATGCTAATAAAAGAACAGAATATTCCGATTTCGAGGACGAGTTGAAGAACCAGCTTAACATCGAAGCAAATTTTGACGGAGATGGATGTGTACAACTCACTTATGACGAGATTAGCAGAGGTCTTGATTCTATCATACGAAAGAAATTCTCTTCCCTTCTTGAAAGAGAAAAGAAGATTGGTTGTATCTTAAGCATTAGGCCTTTTAACATAGAAGAGCGTATAACAAGGATGTATCCAGAACACAAATTTCGTGTAGAACAAAACGGTCGTGTCCTTCTTATTTCTGGAATCGATAGCAATATTGATGAATTTTCCAACTCTCTTGCAAAAGATTTTAATCTTATCCGCACTAACAGAGACTATCTTGAAATTTATATAAAAAATGTGGATAACCTTTTCACCTCAGAACATGTTGATAGGTATAAGATTTCATTTGGAAGAGCTGCGGATAAAGACTCTAATCAACTTACATTTTCTTTGCCAGAACCTGTAAATCAAACGACCTTCCGTGTACGTGTTGATTTAAGCAAAGAGATCAGTGAGCAGCATACAATGCTCCAGAATATACTTGCTTGTATTTATGGTAAAGAAAATGTAAGTAGAAAGATTGTATATGCATTCTCTTCTGAGGATAATAATATATTCAACAATGCCTTTTCTACAGAAAACTGGAACGATATATATCGCGATTTGTATGCCCTTGATTTCGACATAACTTATGGTGAAGGAAGTGGCAACACAAGAACTCTATACTTTGACTTTGAGACACTTGATGAACTTGAAACTATGTATCAGAGCATCTCTGATACAAATAAGTTCTGTGTTATTAAATCACCCCTTGACAGTGACTTTAAATTTAAGGTCAAGACTAATCTGCTTGTCCAAAAGTCACAGAAGGAAATCTTCAGAGAGAATCTAAGGAAGCTTAATGGCGTTGATTTTTCTGTGAAGGTTGGTGATTACGAATATGTTACAATAGGAAAACTCGTAGAAAAAGACTCTACCATGTCACAATTGGTATTTAGACTACCATGTTTCTACGATTCAGACAAGAAAATTGCTGCATCTTTTCTGAAGTTTATCAATAAGCACCCTGATATACGCGAAGTTTCTGCTAATCTGGCAGGTGACCGTGCTAAAGCCAAATGGCTAAAAGACGCAATGCATAAATTGTCTGATAACAATTCGTCTAATGACCCAAACGGCAAGCCTGTAAATGATAAAATCAAGGAATTTATCTTTGATTCGTCAAAAGCTACACCTACCAGTAGATACGAGTTTTATGATATAGAGAAATGTGAGGAGTTTATCAACTTCGATAAAACTTCAATCCTCTCTTTGAATGATTCACAGAAAAAATCTGTGTTGAGAGCATTGAATGCTCGAGATTTGTGTATGCTTCAAGGGCCTCCGGGAACAGGTAAGACAACAGTAATTGCAGAGTTGATCTGGCAACATATTCGTACAATGCAAAACTCTCGAATTCTTCTAACATCCGAGACTAACCTTGCTGTTGACAATGCCATCGAAAAATTGATGAATGGAAAAAATGCAAATCCAGACATGGTCAGGTATCTGACCTTGATCAAACCTTTGCGATTTGGTAAGTCTGCGAAGTTTGAGGAGGAAGGCAAGCGATATTCTATTGAAAGAATCATGGAATGGCTGGGCAAGGTCGATGAGAATGTAAACTACGAAGATGAGCCTATGCTTGGTGAAAATGAAGATGATTCAGAAGAGGAAGAGCTCATACCTAACAGTGTAAATGATAATGTTGTACAGCATTGGATGAACAGAATTGCTGATTGTTCACATGCTAATAATGATAGATATAGTGATATACTGAAAGACTGGGTTGTTGAACTTTCTATGCCATCAAATGAGACAAGGCAATACTTTGCAGATAAATTCTTCAAGTATGCAAATGTTATTGGCAGCACATGTAGTTCTACAGGTAGCGGTAGTTTTGCTAAAGAATACAATCGTATTTTCAATAGCAATATAACTTACGAGATTCTTAAAGATATTAAGGAAATACAGTTCTTGATGGATAACAGACCTGGTTCTCCAAAGATTTCACGCTTGATAGAATCGGCAGGATTGAATTATGTAGAAACACCAGCTGCTGACAATTTCAAGAATCTTAAAGAGACTATAAATAATTTGCTTACAATAAGATTTGATACAGTTATCATGGATGAGGCAAGTAAGGCAACACCGCCAGAACTTCTCATGCCACTGTGCTTTGGTAAAAAGTCTATCATTATTGGAGATCATCGTCAGCTTCCCCCAATGCTCTATGACAAGGATTTTAAGGAAGCCCTGCTGTCACTTGGTGATAAAAAATCTGCTGACCTTTCTGAATTGATAGATAAGGACTTTACAGAAACCTCTCAATTCAAACGTCTCATTCTGAATCCTAAGGTGTCGCCTACGATTAAATCCACATTTAATACGCAGTACCGTATGCATAAAGACATCAACGATGTTATTAAGCAGTTCTATGAAGACGACGAATCAGGTGGTCTTGAATGTGGTCTGTCACCAGAATATATGGATAGTTCTGACTTGGATAATCCTGAAAGCCGTTATCATGGTTTCTCTCATGAAGGATTTATAAATGACAGAGTACACACTATATGGGTAAATGTCAATGCTCCTGAAAGTTCTGATGGATCATCTAAGGTTAATCTTACTGAAGTAGAAGCCATGAAGAGGGTTATAGCATATCTGAAAAACAGTCATGGTTTCGACGAGTATATGAAACACTGGGACACTTTAAAGTCAGACACTAAACGTCGTCAGGAAAAGGAGATTGGCCTAATTAGTTTCTATGGCAAACAGGTAAATAACATCAAATTAAATGTTAAGCCATATGCTCAGAAGTTAGGCATTCCTGTAAAGTTGAACACCGTAGATAAATTCCAGGGCATGGAACGGAACATCATTATTGTTTCTACTGTTCGAAGCGATAGGGCTTTAAAAGCAAATGGAACAATCCGTAAAAATGGAGATCCAGGATTTGCTAAATCTCCAGAACGTCTCAATGTTGCACTTTCACGTGCAAGAAGATTACTTATTGTAATCGGAAACATTGAGTTTTTCAGCGGAATCAAGGATCGAGAAGGAAAGCCCCTTTATCTCAACGCTATAAATGAGATAAGAAAGACGGGACGCATTATTGATTTTGATGACCTCAAAATGTACGCAAGCAATGAATAATTTAGATATTGAAATATACAAACAGATAAAGCCAACAAAGGGCTTGACAGAGATATATCTCGGCCATGTTATCTTTCCGTGGCATTACGCATTAGCAGAGTATTCTGCCGATCGCACAGAAGGCATACCTTTCGATATTTTTGACAATGTAATTTGCCGATTACTCGAACTCGATGGAACCATGACTATAGTTCAGCTGGGCAACATCCTTGGCATGAATATTGAAGAAAATGTGCCCAATGGAAAATATCGTGATCTTGCCGAATATGAAATATTAACAGAGAAGTTACAGCAGCTAATAGAATTTGGTTTGGTGGAATCTTCAAATGGTGCCTATCATTTGACACGTATAGGAAAGGAATCTGTAACGGTTGGAAGGAAATTTAGAACACTTTCGGATTACGAATTCCCTTTATTCTATGATCTTACTGGAGGACAGAATATGCTTGCACGAAGTGCTTTTATTGATGCAGCTCGTAAAGAGTCAGACATAACAACGCCCTACGACTATGAAGATGAGGCGAAAATCAAATCATTCTCAAATCATCAAATCGTAGGTATTTATAATCCACAAGAAGGCAACTCTTTCTCAAATCTCAGACTTAACGAAGTAAGAGAATATGTGAATTCTGTACATTTTGGCGTAATCTATAATTTTCTAAAGAAAGATTATCGTCTGGTTTGCTATAATCCCATGGGACAATGTGACTTGTACACAGAAGCAATTAATCAAGATGACAGTTTGAAGGAAAGAATTATACAGTGTTTCATTGATCAGCAAGAGTGTTCTTCAGAAATGGCGACGGAACAACAAACTCAGTTTGAAGATAATGCAATTGTAACTCAAAGATATATAGAATATAAAGAATATCATGAGCAAGACACCGCTTTGGATAGAATGGCATATAAAGAATCCGAAGAGATGATCGTTCCAGAAGATTTCTGGAATGATGTAGAGTCTAGAACACTCTCCTCTAAACCTAAAAGAGTATGTTTCTGCGTAGATATGCTCAACATAGAGATTATTAAATCCATAAAACAGATGGCAGAAAAGAACTCTACGACTAAGTTCTTTCTTGCTTTCGGGCAAAAAGAGGATGGGGTTAATATCTTAGATTCTGACAACCTGTATTTATGTCAGATGCCACTGACAAACAGAGCATTGTGTGCAATTGATGATAAGGTACTATTTAATAGTGGCAAATATGTATATTCGTACCACAATCACTCATATCAAAGAAATGTAGTTATACATACCGATTCTGAGATTGAAAGCAAGGATATATTTGATGCTTTCGTTCGTACTTGGGTTCCAAACTATCTGTCTGATTTCCGCCAGTCTATAAATGGAGAAAATGCTGATAATAAAGGAATAGCACGATTGGCGTCAATCGAAGAAAAATTGGAAGATTTCATGTCATACATAGTAGAACTCAATCTGAGTGATATTTATAACGAGACTATAAGTTTGAGAAACCAGAAAATGCATAACCTTAAAGTCGAACATGCAGAATCACTCAAAAACGAGTTGCTCAAGCTCATGGAAGAAACAGCACTTGAAAACATTAAAAAATTGAATGAGATAAAGTCCGTTGAAGAAAAACTGGCTTCTGTAGAGAAGCGTAGCTATGATGATTATGCAGAACTTCGTGATATGATTAGTTCTTTCAAAGCAGATCTAAAAGAAAGAGAGAGCTTCATACGTGATATACTGCTTGCAAAAACATACATCATTGATACGAACATCTTCATTGACGACCCTGAATTTCTGTCAAAAATCAAGATGCCTAATAAGGCTGTTATCTGTGCAAAAGTCACCGACGAATTAGACAAATTCAAGATACGAACAAAAGAAGATTCTGATATTCACGAGAAAGCGTCTAAGGCGTTGAGAAATATAAACAATGCTCTGAAAAAGAATAAGGGCACCATTGTGAAAGCTAAAGCTGACACACAATTTTTGCCTGCAGATTTTACTGATCGTTCAGCTGATAATCTTATCTTGTGTGTGGCATTGATGTATAAGGAAAAGAATCCTTGCCTTTTAACTTCAGATAATGGCTTACAAGTAAAAGCTCAAATTTGTGATATTCCTACAAAAAACATACAGGAATTCAACAACATGTTGAAAGCAAAAGACGCAGAGAAAGCCAAAGGGCAAGAAGTTGAAAATGGCGATGTGGTCAAGACAAAAAAAGTCTATAATAATAAAGGAAAGAACAAGTATAACCATAAGAAAAAATAATCCGCTATGTCAAGATATGAAAGTTCAAAATTCATCAAGGATCCAAAGACAATGAATCAGGATGCCTTGAAGCAAGCTTGCGAGACACTTGGTTGGAAATACAAGGTAGAAAATAATGTTCTATACGTAACAGATGCCAAGCAGTCTTCAGAAATGTATGGTGAGTACGTGTTGAAGGTTGAGGGTGACACTGTTACCTATAACAGTTACTACCTTGACAATGGTCAGCAGCTGATAGAAGAACTACAGGAAACATTTTTCCCATTGAATGTAGAATACGCAAAGAAATCTGTTGTTGATGCTTTTTCAAGTAACGGATTCACATTTCAGCGTATATGGCGATATGTCAAGAAAGAAAATGAGGTAGAACGTTTCGCAATGGTAGGTTATACCAATGATCCTGCAGAAACTGAAAAACGCTATGAAATCGTGTTCTCAATCTTCAAAGATGGTTCTGTTATCACAGACTCTAACTATTTGCCCGATGATGTCAATGCACTAGCCCACAAGTCAATGGATGATTTGCAGAAACTGTTCGGCAATGATCGTGTAATGACAAAGAAACCGGAATATGATATTTTTATGCGTACTCATAAGCGTGTAAATTCAACAACTACAACAGTAAAATCATAATTATGACAGATGTTTTTGATGAAATAGGAAGTATGATAAGGGCTAATTTTCCTCTTATCTACTTGACAACTACTGAATACGGAAGGGTTACTCAGAAGTTGAGAACTTTGTGTTTTAAACAGGATATTAAGTTCAATGTATGGGATGCTGTGGATGGTTTGATGGTTCATGGTAAAGATTCAAACAACAGATTGGTAGAACCAGAACTTCATGAAGCGTGGGAAGGAACTAAAGATTCTTATTCTCTTTTGGAATGGATTCATCGTGAACTCATAGAGGGTCGTAACGATAATACTTCTGAAGTTTTCATGCTTGAGGATTGCCATCTAAGTTTTTTTGAAAAAAAATATCCTGAACTTTTGCGAAAACTGGCAGCTGAATTAAAATATTTCAATAAGCATATTATTTTCGTAGGTCCTTACACAAAGCTTCCTGTTGAAATCGAGAAATACATAACAATCGTGAACATCGACCTTCCTGACAGAAAAGATCTTCGCACACGACTTCGTTATGTTGCTGGTAAAGACTATGAGATAAACCCTGATCTTGAAAAGTTTATCATAGACTCCGCACTTGGTCTTACAGATACCGAGGCAGACCTTGCATTTCGTTTAGCAAAGGAGAAAGTTGGTCTCAATAGGCCTGAGTGTGTACAAATAATAGCAAACGAGAAAGAACAAATTATCAAAAAAAGTGGCATTTTGGATTACATACCTGTGAACATGTCACTAAACGACACCGTCGGAGGATTGGAGAATCTCAAAAAGTGGCTTACGCTAAGAAGTAAAGCGTTTGAACTTAAAGCAAAAGAGTTCGGGCTTCCAGAGCCTAAAGGTATCTTATTGTTGGGTGTACCTGGTTGTGGAAAGAGTCTTACAGCAAAATGTATTGCTTCAGAATGGAAGCAGCCATTATTAAAACTTGATATCGGTAAAGTCTTTCAAGCAGAAGTCGGTAGTAGTGAGAACAATATCCGTCAAGCTCTATCAACTGCAGAAGCGATTGCGCCTTGCGTTTTATGGATTGATGAAATAGAGAAAGGATTGAGTACAGCCGGCGGAGAACGTGATGGCGGAACAAACTCTCGCGTTTTCTCAACAATATTGACATGGATGCAAGAAAGGAAAAAACCCGTTTTTGTAGTTGCAACAGCAAATAAAATTGAAAGTCTTGCACCTGAACTCTTACGTAAAGGCAGATTTGACGAGATTTTCTTTATTGATCTTCCTACTCCAGAAGAGAGATATAACATATTCAAGATTCATCTTGCTAAATTCCATCAATATGGAATAAAAAACCTTGACGAACTTGTTAATAATACAAGAGGATTCAATGGAGCAGAAATCGAGGAAACTGTAAAAGAAGCGATGTTTATCGCTTACGTAGAGAATCCGGATTGCCGACAAATCGAGGAAAGACATTTGCTTGAATCTGCAAAACAAGTAGTACCTCTTGCTCAGACTATGTGCAATGAAATCAAACAACTGCGAGCAAAAGCGAAGGACAGAAAGGCTCGACTAGCAAGCTTAAAGCCTAATGAAGAGGCCATAGAAAGTGAAGAGTCAACCCCTGCTCTTATATTAGGTAGAAACTCCGACATAGATAGTGATAACGATATATTCAATCAAAACAATTGAAATATGAGTACGATAAGTTGGTTAGAAATCTTTGATAAATACAATACCCAAGAAATTATCATGGGTAAAATCCTTAAAAAAGTACCAGGAGGATTTATTGTCAATGTCTTTGGAACAGAAGGTTTCCTTCCTGGATCTCAAGTTCCTCAAAGCCTAAAAGAAAAGGGGGAGGGGATTGTAAATAACGATATTAATTTCAAATTGATAAAGATAAATGCATTTGCTAATAATATCGTGGTTTCAAGAACAGAGATTCTTGAGCAAGAGAAGAATAATGCATACATTGAGGCTATGAAGGACATCCATGTAGGAGACATTTATGATGCGGTTGTTAAAAATATCGTTTCATATGGCGTATTCGTCACGATAAACAATAAAATCGATGGACTTATTCCCTCAAAAGAACTGTCTTGGAAGTTTGTAAATGATAATAGTCAAATAGTTAGTATCAATGATAAAATTAAAGTAAAGGTTATCAACATTGACGTAAAGTCTCACAAAATTAGTCTTAGTCACAAAGAATGTATTCCATCTCCATGGATAAGCATGAATAGTAATGTGTATTACAAGAATGCCATAATTGATGTTACGGTATCAAGAGTTATCGAACATGGTGTTATTGTAACTTTAGAAAATGGTTGTCAAGGAATGTTGCCTGCTATGGAGGTTGCATGGGATGATTCTGAACCTGACCTTACAACAATGTTTGGTGTTGGTGATAAGCTGAAGGTAAAAGTACTATCTTTAGATACGAAAAAGCAAAAAATATTACTTTCATTAAGGCAAGTACAAGACAAACCTGTAAACTTTATTCCTGTTGGGAAAAGCGTAAATTGTACAATAGATTATAAAACAGAAGATGGATTATATCTGTTGACAAACAAAGGTATTTCGATTTTCTTACCTAAAACGGAAATTTCATGGGTAAAAAAATACGATTTGAATGACTATGTGGACCGTAATGGAAAATTAAAAGTGAAAATTATAGCAAACGCTCAGTCTGGAAAGCCAGCAACAGCTAGTTTACGTCAAATGTATCAAGATCCTATGAATGCTTATGTACCCAAAAGTATTCATAAGGGATGTGTCTCTGGAGAACTTGCAAAAGTGTATTTCGTAAATTTCAATGATGGACTTACTGGGATTATATTAAAAGAATCGCTTCATGGATATAAATTAAAAAAAGGTTTAGAGATTCAGACGAAGGTTATAAGTTCTGACAAAGAGAATCGACGCATAATCCTTGAATTGCATCGAGAATCCGAGTTTTCAGGTAATGACATTATGGAAATGCTTAACTTGAAACCATCAAGAACAGTTGGCATACTCAAAAAAATGTTATCAGATGCTGTTGCAAATGGCGAAATAGATACTAGTTATGCTGCAGGATCAAACTTTATTAGAGAAAAAGCAAAAGATATTCTTTGATATCATAGAGCCTTTTTTTCGAAATGGATTCATCGGTTTTATTTAACATGATCCCTATAAGTCAGCTCTTTTTGGAAATCGTTTTAGACACAACTCGGAAAGCCTTCTGTTGACTTAATGGACTAATAATAATTCTCCAATGAGAGACTCCTGAGCATGAGGGTAAAAGACTCTTTATTATAAAATTATCAGAAATGCTTGAACACGAACTACAACAATACCTCCTTCGTGAGTATCCACAAGAGAATGCTCGCTGCGAATGGAAGGAATTTAAGAATCAGAAGAACTCGTTCTGTGGGGACGAGAAGGATGATGTTATTTCCTACGTGTCAGCTATTGCCAACATGGAGGGTGGACATCTTGTGATTGGGGTAAAGGATAAGACGCTTGAAATTGTTGGGACTGATATTTCAAGGCTTACTTTTAATGGGCAACCTGCAAACACTCAGTCGGCAACGTTCAAACTCACAGAACAATGCACTTATCTTTCATCTGAAGGTCTAAGCATTGAGGAGTTTATAACCGATGATACAAATAAGCGAGTATGGATAATACATATTCCAAAGCACTTGCCTCGTCGCCCTGTCCTTGCCCACAAGAAGGCATGGCAACGCATAGAAGATTCGTTGGTGGAATTGACCCAAGAAAGAATGGCTGTCATTCTTGAAGAACCAATCTATGCAGCAAAGGACTGGTCTGCAGAAATTGAACCTGATGCTACAATAGACGATTTGGATGAGGTTGCTATCGCCAAGGCTCGAATGATGTTCAAGAAGGTTCATAGTCGCATACCTGCTGAAGAAGTGAATGCTTGGAATGTTCAAACTTTCTTGAGCAAGTGTGGATTAACGAGAAACGGAGGTATTACTCGGGCAGCTATCATTTTGTTGGGCAAATACGAATCCGCTTTCAAACTGCGTCCTGCTGTTGTACAGGTTACTTGGACACGGCGAGACAAGAACCAGGAAGTGGTTGACTACGATCACTTCACAGTTCCATTTATATTAACAGTGGACGAAATTCTCTCAAAGATAGAGAATCTGACATTGCGTGAAATGCCTGGAGGAACGCTTTTTCCCGACACGATGAAGCAGTATGACGACTATACCATTCGTGAGGCTCTTCATAATTGTATTGCCCATCAAGACTACACTCTTCAGCAACGCATCAATTTCGTGGAGAATCCTGGCTATCTGTATTATTCCAATGCAGGAACATTCATTCCTGGTACTTTGGAGAATGTTTTGAGGAACGAAGAGCCTCAGACGCATTTCCGCAATGAATGTTTATGTAGGGCGATGGTAGATTTCAACATGATAGATACCGTAAGCCGTGGTATCAAGAAAATGTTCAATGAGCAATGGCACAGACACTTCCCTATGCCTGACTATGAGATTGACCAGATCAAGAAGAAAGTAGTTGTCCGCATCTATGGCAATGAAATCAATAAACGATACACAGATTTGTTAAAGACAAACGACACTCTATCTCTTTGGGATTGCATCTCTCTTGACGCAGTACAAAAAGGCAGAACTATTCATGAGAATATAGCGCAAGACTTACTCAAACGTGGACTGATAGAAGGTGAGGTCCCGCATTACAGCATTTCTCTTAGCATTGCCAAGAACACTCACCAACTGCCTTCTTATACAAAAACAAAAGGATTGGATAAGGAGAGGTTGCGTCAAATGGTTCTCCAATATCTCAGCAATGCAGGAAGTGAAGGTGCCAAGCGAGACAGCATATACGAATATCTGAAAGATGTGCTTCCACAGAATAAAACGGAAGAACAGAAACTACGTAGCTTAGGAGATTTGTTGAAAACAATGAAAAAAGAGGACTTTATATGGACAGATGGTCGAAATTGGTTTGAGAAATAAATTTCGTTGAAATCCAACTATTTCGTCGAAATTCGACGGATGACAAGGGATAATTCGTCGAAATCCATAAAAGCCCGTCGAAATTTCGACGGGCTTTTACGGACTTATACCACAGCACCTTCTGCCCTGTTAGGACGTGTGGAGCTAACTTGCGAAAGTGCAGATATGAATCCACTTGAAAAAGTCATTTTTACGAAAACGTGCCATTGATTGTCAATAAGTTACAAAGACAAAAATATGATTCGGGACTTTTTCAAGTGGACACAGATATTTAGAAAGAAGTACGTAAGCGATAAAGAACCAACAATTACACGCACGTATATATCTTTTTTCTCGAAAAAAGTATCAAAGTCTCATTATTGGGTATAAAATAAGACTTATATCTTTAATACACAATACTTTATCTAGAATGAGACTTCTCTGAAAATGAAGAGAGAAGTATCATAAATTAGCGAAAAGTATCATGATTTCTTGCTTGCATCGAAAAAAAATGCTTTATGAAGTGATAATAATAGCATTTGCAAGGCAATAAACAGGATGTTTTTGCGTTTAGTAAAACAGAATGTTTTATTCTTAATACTTAAGAAACATGGATGAAAAGGAATTACTGAAAAAGGCTTTTGAGTACGGAAACGTACCTAGCAACATCACCTATTGTTTCACCGAACCATGTCCGATGAAAAACAAATGTATCCACTATCTATCTGCACTCTACAAAAACGAGAAGACTGATAGAGGGGATGCCATTTTCCCAAATGCCCTGAAAAACGGGAATTGCAAGTACTTCGCTCCGCTGCGTGTCGTGAAAATGGCATGGGGATTCGACAAACTCTTTGCAGAAATGAAAGTGAAAGACGCTCCTGCTCTGCGCGCCGAAATGAGAGACTACCTCGGCAGCAAAGGACAATACTACCGTTACAAACTGGGACAACTGAAACTCCTGCCGGAACAACAGGCATATATCAAACAGCTCTTCGCCAGATACGGATATAAAGATGTTGAATTCGACCATTTCTCAGAAGAGATTGATTTCACTAAAAGCTAATCTTTTTCTCTGCCCTCCAAATGTTCCAGCCATGCCATTTAAGCGGTCCCACAGAGAACACGTGACGGGCTACCGGTGAACACGTGACGGGCTACCAGAGAACAAGTGACGGGCAGCCATTGCCCGTACAATGGGAAACGAGTGCCCAATTTACCAACCAAACTTTGGGCAACACTGATAAGATTTTATAGTTTATAGTTAATGGTTAACAAACAAACATCCTAATCAATATATTCAATGAAAGTAACTATCGTTCATACAAACAATAAGAAGCAGCTCCTCGTCAGCACTAAGACGATGGAGAAGTTGCTGCAACGTATCGCAAAAGATGACAGCAGACTTACTGTTACCCATTTCCGCGAATACGTGACCTATATGGAAAACAACTACGAGTATTACAAGGATATGCCAACATGGATGCACATCTACCCCGCTGCTGAATTCGCCAAAGACGAAAACAACAACCTGAAGATGAAGGCGTGCAACGGTATCCTGATGCTGAAATTCGGAAACATTACGGATGCGGACGGCGTGGAGGGCGTGAAGCGCTCGGTTGCCATGCTGCCTTCTACCTTTGCTGCGCTGGAAGGTGCTGATGGTAAGTCGGTTATCGTATTGGTAAAATTCAGCAATGAAGATGACTTGCTGCCTGTTGAGGAGGCGGATGCCGAACGACTGTACCGCATCGCTTACCAGCAGATTTTGCCTGTATATCAGGCGATTGCCAAGGCTTCGGTGCTCACAGACGGACCGAAACCTTCTATAGAAGCGGGCGCAAGCCTGTCTTTTGAGCCTTCGATGCACAACAGTTTTATGATGACGCTCGATGCGAAACCTTATTTCAACAGCAAGGCGGTAGCAATGAAAATTAACAGCAACATGCACCCTCAGAACCAGGCTTTCAACACGGAAGATAATCAGCAGATGATTCCTGGTTCCGATACTTCGGAAGAAGAAAAGAAAGTTGACAAGAACAGCGTTCGCGAGAATATCATGAGCATGATGCAGCTGCTGAAAAGTAAATATAACTTCAGATACAACACGGTGATGAAATTCGTGGAATACATGCCGAAAGAGAAAGGTTGGTATGGTTTCCAGCCCGTAGATCCGAGAGTGCAGAAGCGCATGACGCTGGAGGTGCAGCTTGCCGATATCCGAGTGAGCATCAAGGATGTCAGGAATTTTCTGGAGTCTGATTATATCAAGAATTATAATCCGATAGATGAATATCTCTTCCAATGCTACGACAAATGGGACGGAAAGGACCATATACGTGCCTTGGCTCGTACGGTTCCTACCAACAATCCTTACTGGGCAAACTGGTTCTACACCTGGTTTCTGGGCATGGTTGACCAGTGGCGCGGCTTTACCCATCGCCAGTATGGCAACTCGGTGGCTCCGCTTCTGATTTCCAAGCAGGGTTACAACAAGAGTACTTTCTGTCGCCGGCTGTTACCGCCGGAACTGCAGTGGGGATATAACGATAATCTGATTCTGTCTGAAAAACGTCAGGTTTATCAGGCGATGGCGCAGTTTATGGTCATCAATCTTGATGAGTTCAACCAGATTTCTCCACAGGTGCAGCAGGGATTTCTGAAGAATCTCATCCAGTTGCCTACGCTGAAATACAAGCCTCCGTATGGCAGTCATGTCATGGAATTTCCTCGTCTCGCCTCGTTCATCGCCACGAGCAACATCACGGATATTCTCACCGACCCATCCGGCAACCGAAGATTCATCGGAGTGGAACTGACGGGACCGATTGATGTGAGCGTGCGTCCGAACTATCAGCAACTTTTCGCCCAGGCGCTGACTGCTTTGCACAATGGCGAGAAGAGTTATTTTGATGCGGAACAGGTGAAGTTGATCATGAAGAACAACTGCCAGTTTGAGGTGGCTGAGCCGATAGACCAGTATTTCCAGCTCTATTTTGATTTGATTGAGAATGAGAAAGAGGGTGAATATCTGACTGCCGCCGAGATTTTCGACTATCTGAAAAAGCAGATAGGTTCATCGCTCAAGGTGAACAGTTTGATGGGATTCGGCAGAAAACTGGCGAATATGAGTGAGTTAAAACATAAGAGATTTGCAGATGGGATGAAGTATCTTGTAAAGAAAAAGTGAAATAATGATACTTCTATGATACTTTAATGAGACTTCTCGGCACCAAAACCGAGAAGCCTCATTCTCTTTATCTTATTATCCATCAAGTCTTTAAGTCAATATTTTCAATAGAAAATGAGACTTTGAGACTTTTTTCTCAAAAAAAACTTTTCCACGTAAGAGAAAACTATTATCCTTTAGATAGCATAAAGGAAGGTGCGGATGAACCAGTAGCAAACGATACCTGCAATGTAACCTACGAAAGCAATCCAGGAGATGTGCTTCATATACCAGCCGAAGGTAATCTTCTCCAAGCCCATTACTACCACACCAGCGGCACTACCGATAATCAGCATAGAACCACCGACACCGGCACAGTAGGCGAGCAACTGCCAGAAGACGCCATCCACAGCCATATCACCAGCGGCTGCCACAGGATACATTCCCATACATCCGGCTACCAGAGGCACATTATCAACAATACTTGAAAGCACACCGATGATACCAGTAACCAGGTAGTGGTTGCCATCGAATACGACGTTCAAGCCCTGACCCAAAGCAGTCAATACGCCAATCTCAGCCAGGCAGGATACTGCCATCAGGATACCGAGGAAGAAGAGGATAGTACTCATATCAACACGAGAAAGCAACTTGGTTACTCGCTTCTGAGTGCCCTCGGCATCAGCTCCACGATGCAAACCGCGATAGAAAACTTCGGTAGCAGTCCAGAGAACGCCCAATACCAGAAGGATTCCTACGAATGGAGGCAAGTGGGTGATACTCTTGAAGATAGGAACGAAGATCAAACCGCCTACTCCCAACCAGAACACTGCCTTGCGCTGACCTTCGGTGAAATCGCTGACCGATGCATTCTGCTGGGCAGAAACCTCAGGCATCACGAGTTCGCCCTTCAACATGGTCTGAAGGATGAGGGCTGGAATCACCATGGAAACTACAGACGGGATGAAGATTTCGGCGATAACGCCGGCAGCAGTAATTAATCCCTTGTTCCAGAGCATGATGGTGGTAACATCGCCGATTGGTGAGAAAGCACCACCCGAATTGGCTGCGATGATGACGAGGGATGCATAAACCATGCGATCCTTGTGGTCGGTGACGAGCTTTCGGAGAATCATGATCATCACGATACTGGTGGTCAGATTGTCGAGGATGGCAGAGAGGAAGAAGGTAAGGATAGCGATACGCCAGAGAAGCGCACGTTTCGACTTGGTCTTCATCACCTTGCGAACCCAGTTGAATCCGCCGTTCTGGTCAACGATTTCCACGATGGTCATTGCACCCATCAGGAAGAAGAGTGTTGTGGCAGTATCGCCCAGATGTTCCTGGATGATTCCGGTCACCTTCTCCACCATTCCAGCAGCACCGCCTGTATAATCAGGATGCATTAACTGGAGATACTGCATTGGATCCATCATGTAGAGGGTCCAACAACCTACCAACATCAACAGGGCTATCGCAGCCTTGTTTACCTTAGTCAAGCTTTCGGTAGCTATGAGTGCATAGCCGAGCACGAAAACGACAATAATAGAAATTGTAAGTGTAGTCATTACTTTTTATTTATTATTAGATATTCTTTTTTCCTTTATGTATGATTTGGTACTCACAATTGCCAAACGGCTGCAAAGATACAAAAAGAAAAGCAATAACCACACGATTCCTTATTATAATTGTATGTAATCGTTTACTTACTTACGGTTTTAACCTAATAATAACAGATTTTCTTTGCGCATCTAACTGATTATTCTTACTTTTGCACATCATTAAGTATTCTTTTTAAAGCATCACCAATATGAATCATCATTATATGAAATATCTGTTTGTGCTTCTCCTCTTCCTCCCAACTTGCCTCATGGCGCAGAACAAGGAAGAGAAGATGCCTGGACATATCACAAAAATACAGAAACTGGAGGATGTGAACGTAACAGGGAACCGTCCTCACTTCATCAGACTCAAGGGATATTATCGCAGTTACCAGACCAACGACTCTGTAATGAAATACTTCAACGACGGCATCGTGGAGTATTACATCAACCTGAAGAATGGAAAGACGGATCTCAATGCCTATTCCAAAAGAAATCTTCACAACAGCCGACTCGTTTCCGAAGACAAAAAGCGAGCATTCATGGTCAGCGACAAAGGAACCTTCCGACCTTGGCCGGAAGAGAAGACACTTATTGAGCAATATCGAAAGAAATATCAGCTGAAAGATTCTCTGGGCTCTCAACTCGTCCTGCTCAATCAGCAGACAATAGGCAGTATTCAAACGGACAGCACCCGGAACATCTGTCAGATAGAAATCAACCAGCTTCCTACCTACAAGAATCTGACGCACCAGCTTTTCGGTTATACCCAGACAGATATCTACGACCATGTGGTGGAAGCCTATCAGATAAGTCCTGAAGATTACTATTCCTTCAAGGACCTGCTCTTCCAGAAATCTGACAACAGCTATCTTTTCTCTCACAAGAAAGACAAGCAGCAGCAACTCATCCATGTGATTACCGAACTATATATCACGGAAAAGGAGTATGTAGAAAAGAAGCAATCCATCAAACCGGATTCTTCTACTCCCAAAGAATCAGCTGCCGCCATTACCGATTTCTGCATCAGAAACAAGATACCTTCCTTGCCTGAAGCAACAGAGCAGGAGATGCAGCAGTTGAATCCCTATAATCCTGCAAACATGAAAGAGATAAAGGAGTAAAAACAGGCAAAATGCATAAAGTTCCAAACACATCGTTCCCCATACGAACAGAAAAGTAAGCGTGTGGGGGATTACTGAAGATGCTTTGCAGATATACCATAAAGAGAAACGCCCAAAGTTACTGGCAAATTCTTTTTCCTATCTGTACACAGATTTCTTACGCAGCCCTTCTTGAAATAAGCAGGAAAATGAATTTCGCCATTACCGCTACTTGCCATAACAGCTACACCTATATAATATTTATGATTGCGCTCCAGCTTCAACGGTTCTTCTATCCAAACAGATAAATTCTTCTTATCAGAAATTTCGGATAATCGGACGTACAAAGGTCGATGCTGTACAGGCACAAAAACAGTTCCCTTTACTTCATAAATGATTAAACGAATTGTGCATGAAGCAAAAGTACATTTTTGCACTCGCAATTTGGCTGTTTTCACATAATAGTCTTTATTTACAACAAATAAGGGTCCCGTTTCATATTTCGTGTTTCTAACGTTATGAAATGCAACATCACCTGGTGCCCGAACTCCCTTTCCAAGAATACTTTCCTGCTTTTTACCGGAAACGACTGTTATAACTGACAAATCACAAGTCTTTTCTTTCAACGTAAGTTGCAGCGAAGTCTTTTTGCTATATACATCATAAGGAATTTTATTAGTCTGATAACTGATATGACTAATCACAAGTTCCTGTTTCATACCATCGGGCACCACCAGAGAGAATTTTCCGTCCTTGTCAGATACCGCATATATACTATCTACATATACGCTAGCGAATTCAACGTTCTTACCAAATTCATCTACAATATGTCCTTTTATAGTTTTATTTGCAGCAATACATGCCAAAGAAAAGAACTCGCAGACAATCAGAAAAAATATAAATCTCCGCATATTCATAGCTTTAAAATTTTATGTTTATATGTATAGCATCGTCCTCCCAATTCTGATATAATCTCAGAATTAGACTTTGCCTCTATACCATATTCCGTAATCATGCTGCAAATATAGTTATTTCTTTATTTATCTCATAACATCAGGTTAAATGTTTAAACTTTTTTAGTTGTTGCAACAGGAAAAGCATGCCGTAACATCTTTGTCGCAGCTTCGTCAATGCCTTTCAACCTCATTGCAACCCCAGTGTAATATAACCACCGTACCTTTGCAACCGAAATCAAACGATATAGGTTATGAATGCTAAAAGGGGAATTATTGTATTAGGATTGC
>ERZ780033.250-NODE-250-length-21591-cov-5.59849_pt1 | contig 21591 bp, 23 predicted proteins | sample MGYA00511024_ERZ780033 | MGnify/ENA primary metagenome ERZ780033 (study PRJEB29588, sample SAMEA2157043) | human gut metagenome | biome: human gut; feature: human-associated habitat; material: faeces | place: Denmark | collected 2008/2010 ... | reverse complement strand
TTTTGTTGCTCAGGCACTTATAAATAATGTTAAACTATAGTGTTGCGGAATTAAGGTTGAGATAAAAGTTTTATGGGTTGGATTTACTCAGGCGTGTTTATCACATTATTATATTATATAAGGTATACTTGCTTTACCCCACCTTAATCAAACACATAGCCATAGTTGGTGCGCAGCTCTTCGTACTCGGCTTCATAGCGCTGGCGCTGGTCTTCGTCCTTGAAGGTCGAGGCGATGCGGGCTATCTCCTGCATAACCTTGCGGCCAGCATCGATGATGGGCTGGAGGTCGTCTTTGACGTAGTCGAGGAAGGGGGCGTAGTAGTAGCCAATCTCTTCGATCATGAAATAGAAGGTGGAGAAGGCGTCCTTGATGTCAAGGCGCTTGCTGAGCACGTCGGCGTGGGTCTGACGGAGGAGCATCTTGATGTTCTCGGTCTGTGCCGCCACCTCTTGGGCGGTCTTCACCTGATGGAAAAATGTGTCGATAAAGGCATGACGCTCATGGAGATTGCGCTTGTAGAAGGTAGCACGATTCTTGGCGTCACCGTTTTTGTCTACTTCCTCGAAACGCTCAGCGTGGACATTGGAGATGGCTACAGCCATGCCGCCGACATCCATCACCAGTCTGCGGTCGCGGGCAATGCGGATGACATAGCCTTCAAGGCCGGCATAGTCACCAGAGACGATGCGCAGCAGGGTGCGGTTCTGGGCGTAATAGACGAAAGGACGGAGGAGGAAGCGCAGTCTGTCGGGCTCGGTCTCAGAGACGCGCATGAAGGGCTCCATCTGGTTGCAGGGGATGGTAGCCACGCGGCCGGTGCTGCAGTTCTTGCACAGCTTGTGCATGGGCAGATGCTCGTCGAGATAGGCCTGGAGCTGACGGGGAGGACCCTGTAGGAAAATCAGTCCGCTCACCGAGGGCGCCTCAACCTGACGCATACCGCCATGGTTGCTGCGACGGGGCAGATATTTGATAGTCTTGTGAACGAAATGAGGGATGCCGTCTTGCTGGAGCTGCTGTTCGATGGATTTGACCTTGCGGTTGTGAACAAATAGGTAGCTCCACGACGTGCAAGTCGTGTCTGTCGCATCTTTCTTGCGACATGAGCCAAGGGTTGTCGGTTTCACTTCGGCGCATTTCTTCATGGCTGGGCCAGATGGTGTTTCTGGCTCAGAAAGGTGGGTGCCCTCTGGAAACGCGGTGCTTTCAAGGGGTTGAAGGCGCTTGGTTTCGTCGGCTGTAGATGGAGAACTCGTGCAATCCTGCTTCATAAACTCTCTTCTACTTTATGTCTGCTTGGATGGTCATCATCACCTGGGATGAAAGGGCCAAATCTGCTAAGACATTGTTCATAAAGTCATTCAATAGATGTATCGCCAGTGGAGATAAAGTTGGCTAATCGTCTTAAGTCTGCGGAACTTACCCGCACAGCATACTCACCTCTTTAGCGGCGTTGTATCTTTGTCTTCTTAGCGGGTCTTCTTATGGTAAGACCCACACTCTGGGGTAAGATTATGATTATCAATGCGGAGATTAAAGGGCAACTTGGTTTTTGCTAAACATTTGCGCAGATAAAATGAGATTAATCAAAAATTTTCTAAAGAAAATGATAAAAAATGCAATAAAAGCCGTAACTTTGTACACAATGACAGGTCTTACCATAAGAAGACCCACTATCAGCAAAAACCGGCATCTGCTGGTTTTCTTCGTTTATACTCCCATGTTTTTCTTTCAGCAACAGACGGATGCAGATGTCCGCCCTCTCCCTCACGACCATAGATGCCACGACGCAAATGCGCCTCTCACACATAACATCTCCGTTCTTCGACCTGCCATCCGTCTCCCCTACTCTGCTGACCATCTTTACGACGCTGGAGGGTACCTCGGCAATGCTGGAGGGTACCTCCACGCAGCTGCTGACCACCTTTGGCGACACGTATCGGACGAAACGGAAGCACGTATCGGACAAAACGGGAGCGCGCGCCATACGAAGCGGAAGCACGTAACGGCCGTCACGCGCCAGCAAATGCAGTCTATAAGTCCATAAACTGGACTGCAAACAGGATTAAGATTATCATTAAGCGAATAAAGCAGCTATATACACAAGGTATAGCCGACACTGGCTGCCACCAGTAAGGATATAAAAATACGAAAAGCCATGGCTGCTTCTGAAGGCTTTGCCTTGGCACTGACAGCGGCGATGACTGTCTGAAAACAAGGTTGCCATTTTGCCGATATATCAGCCTCCCTTCTGCCGATAGTTGATGGGCGACATACCCACCTGCTTCTTGAAGAAAGTACCGAAGGCTGAGGCGTTGGGGAAGTTGAGGATGTCGGCGATTTCCTTGATGCTCTTGTCGGTGGTGGTTATCAGCGAAACCGCCTTCTTGGTAATAGCCTTGAACACGAGCTGCTGCACGGTATTGCCTGACACCGACTTGACGAGCATGGTAAGGTATTTGGGCGACAGACAGAGCCTATCGGCATAGTATCTTACTCCCCTCTCCTCGGCATAATGGCTGTCGATGAGCTGCATGAGGCGCATATAGGTCTCGAGCTTGCGGCTGGGCTCGTTATCGCCGTCGGTAGAAAGGGCGCGGAAGATGCTGCACAGCCTGTAGGTGAGCGAGAGCAGAAGCAGGCGACGCTCGTTGAGGGCAAACACATTGGCATCGCCATTGCCCGCAGCCAGAAGTTGGGAGTAGTGGGTCAGCTCGTCTTCATGTCCGGTGTGCATCACGCGGCAAGCCTTGGGGTTGACAAACTCCATGAACTTCATGCCCACCACCGTGTTGCCGAGGATGTCGCGGATGGAGTCGACGCGATAGAGGATGATGACCACAGAGCAGTCAGTGCTGTGGCGGGTCACGGTGAAGCTGACGCCGTGGGAGAGGAAGGCCGTCTCGCCCGTAGCCACCTGATACTCCACCCCTTCGCAAGTGAAGGAGAAGCTGCCCGAAGTACATACGATGATGCCGACATCGGTCACGTGGAAGCGGTCGAAGAAGGCTTGTGGGAAGGAAGTGATATTGCCGCAGGAGCAACAGATGTCTTCATTGTTGGCCATCTGCTGTTCGAGGAGCGTGATGTTGTTGTCGTTCTGCATAGTTTTGCGGTTATCGGCGACGAAGATAGTAAAAATATCCAACACGACAAAAGAGAAAGCAACATTTGTAACAAATCGCGCTACAAATGTTGCTTTCACCGTGTCTTATGTATAGATGCCAGAGTGGCAGACTGTCTAATAGTTGACAAACCACTCACGCGTGTCCTTGGATATGTCGCGCTTGGGCCAAGGCACCACGAGCATCAGTCCTGCAAAGATGATACAGGCATAGATGGTCCAACCCGATATCTCCTTGATGGCAGAGATGGTGGCCTGCACCTGCACCTTGCCCTTGGCAGAGATGGCTGCCATGTGTTGTGCTTCGGTCTCGCTCTTGCCCTGATACTGCATTCCGCGGGCTGTCTGGTCGTAGGTCATGGCAGTGGCAGCATCGGTGCGGTCGTAGTCATGGGCATAGCGGGTAATGTAATACTGCTGACGATACTGAAAGAGGTTCTGGTAGAGAGCCGAACCTATGCCAGGGGCTATCACCATACGCACGGTGAGCATGATGCACACCCAGGTGGACAGCAGTTTGTAGGGCATGCGCTGGTTGGCGTAGACGGCGATAAGCGAATAGAGCAGCATCATACCCGTGGCACGGATGACGACGGGCCACTTCATGCGCTCGAGCATGCCGTCGGTCTGCACCTCAAAGTACATGAACAGTGAGGCAGCCCCAATCAGTATGAAGCCGAGGGCGAAGAACCACTTGAAGTGCACGCCCTTGTTGTTGAGCAGCAGGATAGAGACGAGGCCGATAAAATAGCCCAACAAAACCCAGTTGCCGAGGGCTGCCACCTGTATCTGATCGGTCTTCATGCCCACGCCCACAAAGATGTTGACCAGCATGGAGCTGGAGTTGCATATCATCAGTGCGATGAAAAGCAGTATGCCGCCCTGGATGCTGCGCGAGCGAAACGCCTTGAGCATGAAGTAAGGCGAGCGCCGCGTCTTCTCGAGATAGACAAAGAGCAGGGTCGACACCACGCAAATCACCGTGGCCCAGCAGATGGAGGCGTCGTCGTACCAGTCGTAGACCTTGCCATATACCATAATATATATAAAGGAACAGCACATGAGGCAGAACACCACCACGTTGCCGAACTTGGAAAACGACAAGGGCGACCGCTTGGTGGGATAAGGGTTGTAGGGCATGCACACCAGAGTGATGAGCAACGCCACGAGGATGGAGCCCAGCATGGCATAATAGACCATCTGCCAATGGTAATTGTAGGCAAACCACGCCGTAAGCCACGTACCTATCTGTCCGAGCAGCATGAAGAAGAAGTAAATGATGGGCTGGCTCGCTTTCTTCTCGGTGTCGAGCGCATCCCAGCCAGCCTCATCGCTGGGCTCGTTGCCTGGCGATACATTGCGCGTGGCCTCGATACCAAACCCATACTTGATGAGGGTAAAGAGGTTGCACATGAGCAGCGTCTGTCTCACAAATCCCATGATAAGGCTGTTGAGAGCCAGAATGAACAGGCTGTCGGTGTTGGCACGGAGTGAGCCCTGCACCGCCAGAATCGAGAAGCCCACGAGGCTCATCATCTTCTGGCGTCGCACGCAGACCAGCTGGTAGAAGAACGGCGAGAAGGCAGCCATGCCTATCGACGTGACAAAGCTGATGAAGGCGATGTGTTCTGACTGGATGCCAAGCCCACCCACCATCTCACTGCTATTGACGGAGTAGGCACCGCTGACCGTCATGATAGGTATGAACAGTATGACGAGAAAGGCTATGCCAAGGGGCTTTGGCACCCAGTTATAGAACGGAAAATTCTTCGGCAAATGCGCGGGCACTGCCGTGTATATCTCTGCTTGTGTCATTTCTTGAGTTGAGCCTTAACTACGACCATCATTCCCGCAGCCAGCTTGTCGTTGTCGGCCTTGGATATTCCCTCAAACTCTATCCTGACGGGCACACGCTGCTGAATCTTCACAAAGTTGCCGGCAGAGTTGTCGGTGGGCACGAGAGAGTACTTGGAACCTGTGGCGCCGGATATGGCGGTAATGCGGCCCTCAAACTCCTTGCCATCAAAGGCGTCGACGGTCATGGTGACCTTCTGGCCCACATAGAGCTTCTCCACCTGGGTCTCCTTGTAGTTGGCGATGACCCACTTCTGGGTGTCGGGCATGATATAGGTGATGGTCTGGCCGGCGTTGACAGCCTGTCCGTCTTCGAGCGAACGACGGCCGAGTTTGCCATCGCAGGGAGCGGTCACCACGCAATAAGAGAGGTTGAGCTTGGCCATCTCCAGGGCAGCCTCGGCACGCTCGATGGCTGCTGCGGTATTCTTCTTGCGTGTCTGCACCTCGTTCACGCCCGAGTAGGCAGCCTTCTGCTGTCGGCGGGTGGCATCGAGCTTCTTCTTGGTGGCATTATACTCGGTCTCAATCTGCTCGAGCTGGATGGGGGTGGCGGCATTGCGGGCCACGAGGTTCTGATAGCGCTGGCGGTCTTTCTCCAGTTTGGCAAGGCGTATCTCTATCTCGGCTATCGACGCCTCGTAGACTGTGGCAGAGGTCTGGGTGGTCTGGAGCGAAGCGTCAACCACATTGGCACCGGCCATGGCATCCTTGAGGGCAGCCTCGGCTTCCATCACGCGGATGCGGTATTCACGGTCGTCGAGCACCAGAAGGGTGTCGCCCTTCTTCACATCCTGATGCTCCTTGAAATAAATCTTCTTGATATATCCCGAAGCGCGCAGGTTGACGGGCGAGATATACTGCTCGACCTGTGCGTCATCGCTCTTCTCATTAGATTTGTAGTCTATAAACATACAGCCAATCTTCACGATGCCCCATACGAGGATGGCCACACCGATAAGGCTTACAAGCAGCTGGCGTATGCGCTGGCGCTTGAGCTGGGCGGCGGTAACTTCGTGGGTAGACTGGTTGGGGGTGTCGTTGCTGGTATTGTGGTTGGTGGGGTTATTGCTTGTTTCCATTTCTATGATATTGTTTGTAAATTTCTATTATTTGATGAGTTTGTCCAGCTGGCCGGTAAGTTTGAGCAGGGTCAGGTTGGACACCTGGTAGTTGAAGTGAGCGGTGAGATAGTTGTTCTGGGCGTCGCTCATGCTCATCTCGTCCTGCAGCACCTCGGTCATCGAGGTTATGCCCTCACGGTATCTATCGCTTGTGACCTTATATACCTCCTCGGCAAGCAGGTAGTTGTCGCGCTGCTTGCTGAAGTTGCGCTGGTTGTTGGCCAGATCGTTGACAGCGTTGGCATACTGGGTCTGCATGCCCTTCAGTGCACTCTCGTAGGAGAATCGGGCATTGTCGATATCCACCTGGGCCTTGCGTATCTTCGACCGCTTCTCAAAACCGTCGAACACGGGGATGCGCAGCGATATGCCAATGCCGTTGGACTTGTACCAATGGTTGGACTCGCCGGCGTGGAACCAGTTTTTGATGTTGTCGGTAAAGGCTGCGTAGGTCCAGTTACCCGTGAGGGCAACAGTGGGGAGATAACCATCTTTGGCGAGCTTCTTCCGCTGTTCGGCAAGCGTACGTTGGGTCTGCAGGAGCTGGAGCTCATAGAGGTTCTCGTTGAGCCCGGTGAGCGACGCCATGTCTATCTGTTCGATGTCGGCTTTCTCTACGGCAATGGTCTTGTCGGCGGGATAGTCGATGACATATTTCAGCATGTTATACTGCTGGGTGAGCATGGCCTTGGCATTGTCATACTGCACGCTGAGGTTCTCGAGATTGACATTGACACGCTTCACGTCGACGCCGAGCGCCATGTCGTTGTCATGGAAGGCCTGGGTGATGTCGCGCAGTTCCTCCAGACGCTTGATGTTGTCCTTGATAATGGCTATCTGCTCTTCGGTATTCTGGGCGAGATAGTACATCTTGCTAATCTGCACTATCAGGTCTTCCTTGGCCTTGGCGTAAGAGAGCGTGTTGAGGTGGTCGAGGGTCTTGGCAATGTCGAGGGCAGTAAGTGCCGTCTGGCTGTAGAGCGGCATCTGCAGCTGGATGCTTGCCGACGAATTGTACTGCAACGTCTTGGTAACATTGTAAGGCTTGCCATAAGCGCTACCGTCGGTCACCGATACTGGGGGAGTGAAATTGTCGTTGAGTCCGGCGCCGATATTGATCTGTGGCAACAGGCGGGCGCGGTTTTCACTGACATCGTGCTTGCCCTTAAGCACATTGCCCTCATAAGTCTTCAGATTTAGATTTCGCTCAATGCCCATCTGCAGGCATTGACCCAGAGACAGCGTCTCCTGTGCCATGGTATGGCACAAGAGAAGTGTCAAGGAAAATGTGAACAATATTCTTTTCATACCTAACTTTGATAATTCGGCTGCAAAGTTACTGATTAATTATCGCTTAGGCATATTCATAAAATATCACAAGTTGTTCACATTTTCCCTTTATCCATGTTTCTATGATAGTTGCTTGCAATTATGACTATAACAGCTCATCAATACCCATAATTGCGCAGGAACTGTCTGGCCATAGAGTCGCCGTTGGCTGCTGCCTTACGCATGAAATCGAGTCCGGTTGCCTTGATTTTCATACCACCTCGCCCCTCGTAGAGCATATATCCAAACAGGGCGTCTGCGACGGTATGGTGGCTGTCGACCACTCTATCGAGCAACTGGCGTGCCTGGTAGTCATCGGCGTTGGAGTGGTTTTGAAGCAACAGATGGGCGAGATTGCAGGAAGCCTGGGCAAAATCGGCCGACATGCAGCCTTCGCTTTCGACGCGCTCTTCCTCCAGAGCCACGTATCGCTCGTAATAATCGCGTGCCACATCTTTGTTTACTCGCCCATAGTCGGGGTAATAATACATATTGCCAAGCCAGTAGAGGGGTTCGGCGTCGCCACCCTCTTCGCTCTCCTTCAAGAGCATAAAGGCTTGGTTGAAGTCGCTTTCCACCACATCGCCATCAATGAGAAAACGGGCTTTGTAGTACATACCCATCGGGAAGCCATCGTCGGCAGCTTGGCTATAATATTCATACGCCTTGCGGCCATACCATTTTCTGCTGCGGTGTCTCTGAACGTGCTTCAAGTCATAGTCATCATAGCAGGTATAGCAAGCATAGTACAGCTCAGCCAGTTTCATATAACTGTCGTCACAATAGGCATCAAAGTCATCGCCAATATCTATCAGGTAATCATGGGCAAGGCGGAGATTGTGGTGGGGAGACTGAGCGTCGCTTTCGTCGCCATCCTTGTAGCATACCCAAGCGAGATAGAGCAGCAGGTCTTCATGACAAGAGGATGGCTGGGCGCCGCCGTCAATCTCCTGGAAATAGCCGTCCAGCAGTTCTCGTGCCAGTTCATAGTCCTCGTCGTTGACAAGGTCATGTGCCATAGCCTCAACATCATACTCTTCAGAAGAGAAGTCTTCATCTATACAGGTCGGCATATTATCCAGCATAAACTGCACCTTGTCTTCACGCTCCACTTCGGGATAGAGTTCATAGAGTTTGCCCTTGGCTCTTGGTTCGCCCGTCTCATCGGCTTGGAGCAGCCATGCCTGGGCACTGGCATCGTCGTGCTTGCATCCCTTGCCTTCGGCGTAACGGATGCCTACAGTAAACATGCACTTGGCGTTGCCCTGCTCAGCCCCACGGAGATAAGAGGCGAAGGCTTCGGAATAGAGTTTCTGCTCATCCAGAGCGACTCCACGACCATACAAGGCCGCAACAAGGCCATGAGAGGCTGCAGCATCAAACCACAAGACCGCTTTCTTGGCATCGTGTTCACAATTGTCTTCGCCTTTCAAGTAAGCCCATGCACGCTTGTTCATCTCTTCGGCGGTCATGCCAGCAGACTGTTCGCGCACTTCATCCTCGGGGAAATACTGAGCCATGCGCTTCTTGGCGCGCTCGTCTCCCGCATCGTGGGCCATACGCAGATAGCGACGCGCACCGGCATCGTCCTTGGGGGCGCCCAATCCTTTGTGCAGATTGGTGGCAATATTCAACATGGCTGTGGTGCAACCCTGGCTGGCACTTAGGATATAGCAATCGTTGGCAGACGCATAGTCACCTTGCTTCTCGAAACACCAGCCAAGATTACTGCGTGCCGCAGCATCACCACGCTCGGCGGCAGCACGCAGGCATCGCATGGCGAGCGCAAGGTTCTGCTGAAATCCCCCTTTGCCACACAGCCAGTTGTAGCCACGTTGGGCCATACGGGCGGTGGTGAAGCCTTGCCACTCGTCATCCCTGATGGGGCCGAACCACTCGTCCAGTCTCTGCTTGGCCCCCTCATGTCCACGGTCGGCATACACCTTGGTCAATCGGTAACAGCGGTCGAGCAGCAGTGGATTGGTCTTGACTTCGTCATACAACAGGGAGGCCAAGGCGTAGGCTGCGTCGGGATTGCCCTGTTCGGTAGATTTCTCCAGCCAGTGGCGCGCCTCTGCCTTGTCCTCAGCACATCCATGGCCAGTATCAAGGAAAAGTGCGTAACGGTACATGCTCTGCGAATTGCCCTTCTCGGCACCATGGCGGGCCAGTTCACAACAACGCATCTCATTGCCGGATGCGTCGTTGTCATGGATATAACAAGCCAAAAGGCCGTAGAAATCACCCACATCATGGTATTTACTCCACGCCTTTTCATACAATCTCACGGCATCGTCATAGTTCCCAGCCTTATACAGCTGTTCGGCTTCGTCATAGAGCCTCTTGGCTTCCATGCCAACATCCTCGCTACCGCGTTTCAAAAAGTCTAATAGACCCATAGTAATAGTATATCTAATATCATTTGCACTGTATATATTATAATAGGTGTCGGACAAACGAGCGACCGTCAGCAGACTAATACACCAAATGCAAATGTAGGGATTTATCTCGGCATAACAAGCGTTCAGCCCCATCTTTTTTTACGAAATAATGTCTACCACAGGGAATTGGTATATAGAAGGCTCCGTAGTAACACCTTCATGGTTCTATAGCCAAGCCAGGTGCTTCGTTACAATAGATATCTTCCTTGGGGACGAATGAATGTGTCCATTCTTGGAATAAAAAGTCATTCTGCTTTCTTATACCTTGCTCAATGTCATCTCCATTTTTTAGCGTTCAAGGATAATATAACATCCAAAAGTCGTCTTATTCTATTGCCATTCACATTATTTAACCACAAAGATGCCGTTTTTATAAAATATGTAAGTAATTTAGGCATGAATTGATATTCATAGGAAAATCTTGATTCAAGATTATAACAACTAATACGTTTAACCGGAAGTGATTTACACAAAATAGTCAAACAAGTAATAATAAAACTAACTTTCCGGGACTAACATTATATTGTTACCATATTTTATGCCAATCAATAAAAACGCTATAATAAGATATAAGATTCTGGACGAGTTACTAAGTAGCCGATACCATAATTATTCTCTCGACGATTTGACAGAGGAAGTTAATCGTCGTCTTGGAGAGATGCAGATTAATCCTGATGAGGATAATATAGGAAGGCGTACCATCGAGAAAGATATTCATTTTCTTGAAAAGGAAGATCCCTTCTGGGCAGATATCGAAAGATATAGCGTTGATAGTTATGACTATAACAAACAAAGATATTATTGTAAACGCTGTCTTAGATATGCCGACCCTTCATTCTCCATTTTCAAGAAAGAACTAACCACAGATGAAAAGTATCTATTGAGAGAATTGTTCTCACTACTTGGACAATTTGATGGATTGCCGAAACTTGATGGTCTTGAAAGATTGCGATTGAGCTTAGATCCACATGCTCTGCATAAACCAATTCTTTCTTTGACGAAAAATCCAATAGAGAACACTAATTGTTTAGGATTGCTATTTACTGCAATCTCCCAAAAACAAGTTGTTGAATTACACTATAGAAAATTTGATGAGCCAGAAAAGAGTATTGTTTATAGACTTTATCCTTATCTTTTAAGAGAGTATGAAGGACGTTGGTATCTCTACGCAGGAAGAGTAGAGAACGATAAAATCAAATGTTTCCCATTGGATAGGACGATACATATCAACGCAATACCTTCTATGAAATACAAGAATTATCCAGGGGATATTAATGAGATTTTTGAGGATATAATAGGTGTTTCCTATTATTATGAAGATACGACTATTCACAAGATTACATTCTGGGTAAGCGACTATTCAAAGAATTATGTACTAACCAAACCATTGCACGAATCACAACGTACACTCAACATACAGACCTGCGATGAATTGCATAAGCAGTATCCATCTCTTCAGGGAGGACAATTCTTTAGGATTGACTGCAGGAGGAACTATGAATTGATACGTGAACTTTGTTCATTTGGTCAGCATCTGCTTGTTTTGGAACCATCCTGCATCCAGGACGAAATCTTTGAGCGAATAAAGGCTATAAATGAAGATTATTCAAAACTGCGAACTAAACGTTCGTAAGTTGATGCTACTTTTGCAGCATAAACAAATCTCAAAATATAAAAGTTATGGAAGAGAAAAGAAAGGTACTTGAAGAAAGAATAAAATCTTTCATTGGTGAAACCCAGTTCTTTAGGGATATTTTAGCTGATTTAAATAACGAGAAATGCGGGCTTACCATCAAAATTGGTCCTAACAAAGGGATTAGTGTTAAGGTAGCTCCTGTAATTCCACATTGGGTAGCAACGTTTGCAGCATCTAATCCAAACACAGGAGGGTTCTATTCCGTCAAATTCTCCGATGGAAAAGAGGGAATGGTCAAGATTAAAACTGACAACACCTTTTCTCCCTGCTGGTGCGAATTAACCGAAGACTATAAGGATAAAATCTTTCTGATTTTGACGATGCTGTGGAGGCCCTATATGCCTGCATCAAGTAATAGCTAATACTAAATTCTAACAAATAACTACTATCACGTTAAAGTAGTGATGTAAAATGCGAAATATAAACTAAATAAAAAATACTCATGTTTGCAACCCATAAAACAACAATTTGTAAGGAAGATATAGAATCCTTGCTTTTAGAAATAGAAGACTTCTTAGCCGATGAAGAAGAGTCACAAGATGAAACTTTTGCTATTCTTTGTGCTGTTTCTGAGAGAGCAGGCTGGAATATAGATACCATCTTGTCAAATACTATCGTTACGAATTAAATGTACGTAGCAACAGCGTAACCATTCTCCTAAATAACAACTACAGCTATTATGAGAGAGAGCAAGTCCACCACATGCGGAAACACAATTCCCGCTAACGAAGCAGACCTTGAGGCTATTGCAAGTCAATTAAGAAATGCTGAGTTCAAAGGCATGAAATCTGTCATCAGAATAACCCATGATGCCCAAACTGACAATTTCAAGTCTCAAAAAGCCATTTTGTATGCTATTGAGCAAATTGGTTGTGAGCGTTTCTTTAATGCTCAAAAGGGAAGGAAAGTTATCTCAAAAGAACGACCTGCAAATGCAAAGGACAATCAAATTATTGAGATAAAGGATGATTATGGCCACTGGTATGTATATGATCATTCAGGTATAGCCCAGCGTGTGACTTTTCTAAGCAACATATTCAAAGCTCTGAATTTGGATTGGACGGCAGAAAGAAACTAATTGATAGAATATTATGAAATGGATTAAAAAAGATTTGAAAGAAATTATTGAGAAGTACTTAGAAGGCAATGATTTTCATAAGCCCTTGATGATTATTGTTAGAACTAATCATGGAAGTTCTAATCCGATAGTGGATGACTGTCATGATTGGATGGTCGAGGACCTTAAAGCATTTTGGTTTCAAGAGTCTCCAACGTATGGCCTTGGCTATTTAAGTAACTATAAGATTGAAAGAATAGCAGACCACCCAGATATTCAAATACCTATTTATTCAGGTGCATATAAAGCTGAAGTCCTATTATATCACAGATGGTTATCTCAATTAGAGCCGCAGCATTTGGAATATGTGGTTGCAATAAGTAGAACGCTTCAAAAGCCAACTATTTGCCTAATAAATGATTATATATATGATGCTTGTGGGGGAAAAAAACAGAAATTGTCTGATTTTAACGTGATATTCTACAATGGCGATATGAGTATATCGGATTGGAGAGATTGGCTGGATTTTATTAGTTCAAAAAAAGAGCTTCTCCCAGAGATTGAAGAATTTGTAAAAAATGAGCTTGAAACCGTCAATGATTCAAGACAATCAATAGAAAGATGCCCTTGGCTTATTACTTCAAGTCTTTTTCCGAGGATATTAGTAAAAATAAACGCTAATTTTAAAATATTCGAACACGAGTACGGGGCACTTTCTTCTTTCCCAAGAGAAAAGATCATTGGTGCTGGTTGGAGTATAGATAGCAAAGATACAGGAGAAAGAATTGCAGATCTTATTGAGAAAAAAAATCCGCGACCAACCAGAACACCTAAATATTGTTAACTGCTGATGGTAATCGTAGGGTGCGCAACGCAGCTTCACACCCTACGATTATCTTGCATCAGAAATTGCAAAATACAATGTATTTCATTTTCCGCTTAGTTTTTCCTGAAACTACGAACCAAAAATTCGTAGTTCCGTAATAACTTTGCAACATCAAACTATAAAAGTCACAATTAAAAAACTATCGGTATGGGAATAATTGATAATGCAGTAGCAGGAGCTTTGGGCTATGCTATCAGCGAGATGAGTAAGAGTCATCCATTACGAGATGTAATTGACCAGAGAATTAACCGCTCAAAGCAGAAGGTCACACTTGAAGATTTGATAGACGACTATGCCAGACAGCATGGGGTTTATACCCAGGATAATGAGCTAGCGCATCGCCTCCATCAGATAGCTGCACGCTACGAGGAGTACAACTATAAGAATATTTACGATTGGAGATAAAATGCTTTATAGCTATGGGTAGTATCTTGAAAATATTATTCTGCATTCTGCTGGCATTAATTATACTAGTAATAGCGATTCCCCTGTTGTGGCTAGTTATAAAAGAAGTTACAGGGTTGTTTGGAGGAACGTTTTCATCAATGGACGGTGATATGGGGTACATCATCTTCACTATTGCCTGTATTATCTTTATTATATGGGCATTGGCCACCTGGAATAGTTAGATATAAAATTAAACTATTTGAAAAAGATTACATATATCGAACGACAGTATATGAAAAAAGATATTGATACATCCGTGTGCCATCCACATATTCGACAGATGAATGCAGTGGGAGCTGATGAATTAAAAAAAGCTGTCTATGCCTATTGCTGTAATGTGGAGGAAGAAGACATTCAAAAATACGATGAAAATGCTATCTTTCCTGAACTTCTACCAGTTTGGCAGGCTTTCAAGAAGAATGATTTTGACTTCTATAAGTTCATGCTGGAGAAAGATTATGAATTGATAGAAGACGAAGATATGCGTGTGGAGGTACTTATGTGCACTTGCTTCCTGCTATTGAATCTTCCAATAGGAAGATTTGCTATAGACTGGCTAAATGGTTATCTCGATTTTTTCGAAAGGAGCAATAGTTTAAAATGTTCCGATGTCGGATGGCTTGGCGACAATGTTATTACTGATACTGATATTCTTTATCATCTTTATTTCTGTTCAACAGAGGAAGAAATTTGGAAGATAATGGCATGTGGAATTGGGGACATTGAGAGTTTATACAAATGGTATAGCGGAAGAGTGCCTTGCCCTATCCTTAAAGCTGCAACAGGCCTACCATGCTACTATGAGAAAGATGAAACGAAAGCAAAGGCATTTCTTGATTACTTGCTAAGTTCAACTACTGAGAGTGTACGAAATAAGGCGACTTACCTGAAGAAATCGGTTGATAACAATTCTTTATAACAATGCCGATGAGATACCTATTATATATTTTATGTATTATCATTTGGACTGGATGTAGTTATCATAATAATGGAATGAACCAGCCTTTAATGATGTTGTGTGTGATGGAATTCCTCCAAAAGCTTATTCTATGGCAGAGAATGAAGACTGGAAGATTTTTCTGAATGACGAAGCAATTGGAGATAGCATTGAAGGGGTTGGGGCCGTCAAACAAGTATCATTATGGACTTATAATAAAAGAGAGAAGTCTGTAAAGAAATTATTGATGTCCCATCCTCATGCAGATGGTAGAAAGCTCTCGATAGAACATAGTTTTACCATTCCACTTGACTCAATACCGACGATTTCCAGGGTAACTATTCTTTCATGGAAAGGCGAACCGCTAAAACTATTAGTTGAGGGAAGTACAGATTTCCGAAATGTCACGAGCTTTGTTGTTGATGCTGAATCCGACCAGGCAATTTATTTGCCTACAAATAGAGGCTCTATTGGTATTAGTGAGGAAGATGGATTGCTAATAATGCAAAGTTACGAATACTATAAAAACGGTGGACGCTATAACATCATTGAGGCGTTTAATCAGCAAGGTGATCGTATTGCATCAATGGATGCAAAAACAAGAAACAACTAAAACAGAAGATTATGGCAAACAAGGTTAAATTCAACGAATGTCTCTCCGTAATTCCAGATGCTCTCATATGGGCAGAAGATCAGGATGTAGAGGGGTTAAAAAAGTTCTTCATTGAGGATGCGCAAAAGCCACTTTATTGCATTGCCAGTGGTGGTTCTGTAAGTCCAATTGATTATGCTGCACTACTATATGAAAGCAAAAGAGGAATGGCTAAAGTACTCACGCCCCTCTCCATGGCATCAGTCTCAGATGAAGCTCTTCAGACTGCAAAGATATTGATTATGTGTAGTAGCGGAAAAGGATGTGACGAAAAATATGCAGCCAAACGAGCTTCAAAGACAAATCCCAGAAGCACTTGTGCCATTGTGAAAAATGTGGGTGATGAAAACGCTGTAGTGAATTATCTGAAGAAAGCAGATTCTCGATGGTTCGCTTATGATTGGCTTACACATGACAAATCTTTTATCGCAACGATTGATACTATCTGCAAATTTGGACTGATATATAATGCCTTCTCAGACACCAATAGTTTTCCTTTATATCAACTAACAATTGATATAAGTCCTAAATATTGTTTTTATTACGGACCAAGGGTAGAGGGTAAGGTTCCAAAACTTCAGGACATAAAGAACTACATTGTTCTGTACAACGGGTGGAGTCGACCTGTAGCAGTCGATTTTGAATCGAAAATGGTGGAAAGTGGAATTGCAAGTGTGCAGCTATGTGATTTCCGCAATTATTGTCACGGCAGGTTCATTTTCACATCAAAGCACATTGAAGACACTGCTTTGGTTTTATTCATAACACCTAGAGAACAGCAATTCGTCAAAGATTTGATTTGGGGCATTACATGGCGTGATAAGACCGATGTTTTTCCTAAGAATTTACCCATTCTCAAAGTAGAAACCGAATATGATTCTCCACTTGCTACTATTGACCTTCTAGTGAAGGCATATGTTTTGTTTGATGAAATCGCAAAGGTTAATAATGAAGAACCATGTTCGCCATCTAATCCTTGTAAGATAGATAAGAGGTTTCCGAAGAATACGCCATTTAAATAGTTAGGCTATTATATACAATTAGCCCTTTTTGCTTAAAACGGGAGGATGTGCAATTAACACATCCTCTTGTTTTATGAAGTGTAATGATTCATTAAAATCCTCTGGATACACCATCGAATAATCAATAATCTCTTGCAGTATATTCAGCCCCTCTTTTCTCATTTGGCATTTTCGCCCCTTTCATCCAATCAGAATAACTGATGGATTCCATCCAATCATTAAAATCTTTCTGTTACATTTAATCCTATGTTTATATTCTTTTTTCCATTCGTTATCAGTTGTGATTGCCATAATAGCATCTAAAAGGTGTAATAACGGTATGTTATTCTTCTACAATATCCTTAAAAAATAAATAGGGGTAAGAATAATCCCATGAAGCATCCAAAAGGCTATCATCATAGCTTGGTTCCTCTTCATAACTATAATATTGATATGCAGTTCCCTTTGGAACAAAAAGAACACAATCAGAGAAATATTCAGGCTGTTTGTCCATTGGAGTATCACCCCAAAACCATTCCACTATATTTTTCGGAGGCGTATAATTCCTAAGATGAAGTTCTTTTAGTCCATCACCAATAAAAAAAGCCCCAAAACCAATTTTGCAGTCGGGATTCTTTATCATTATTTTCTTTATGGGGTTCGCGCAAAAAGCATATTCACCTATATAATTAACATGTTTAGGGATAACAACTTCATTAATGTTATTTCCAGCATAAGTACCGTCTTCGATTTTGGTTATACCCTTAGGGCATTTGAACAACTCAAGTCCCGTGTCGCCAAATGCATTGCTTCCAATTTCTTCAACACTTGAAGGTATGTCAATTTCTTCTATTTTACAATTACAATAGAATGCGTCATTGTCTATGCGTCGTATCCCATCTGGTATATTAATCTTATATTTGACGTTTTTCTCAAAACAATGAGACTCCACATCTTCATATGTGATTACTTCTGAATTTGAGAATAAAACAATATCCTTCACCCGTAGGGATGATTCTGCTTCTTGAGAGTGCTGGGAACTCAAGCCATCATAGTCTTGCTCGTTGTCTTCCATTTTTGTTCTTTCCTCTAAGAGCCTTTCAATTAATTCAATGCCAAGATTATTCAACGTATCACGAATTATAGATGTATCACTTCCCATCCAATCTATAACATTGTTTGAGATGCGAACATTATGCAGATTCTTACACCCATTAAATGCACATAATTCTATATCCTCTACTTTATCTCCAAATTCTACGACCTCTAAAGACACGCAATTCCTAAATGCATAAGCATCTATTTCACAAACATTTGGCAGATTAATATTATGAAGACTTACACACCCATCAAAAGCATGGTCTTCTACGCATTCTACATTATCTCCACACTTCATTACTTTTAATGAGACGCATTTGCCGAAGGCGCAAGACCCAATTGTTTTAACATTAGACAAATTGAAGGATTGAAGATTCTTGCAACCTTTAAAAGCATGTGCAGAAATATTCTCTAAATCATTTCCTAATTGAATGTCATTTATAGACATGCAATTTCTGAATGCATAAGATCCGATATAAGTGACGCTCGGGAAATTGACATATTTAAGATTTATACATCCGTCAAAAGCATGGTCTTCAATTCTATCAGTTTTGTTTCCAAGTTGGATTTCCACCAGTGATTTGCAAAATTGGAACATTCCATAAGGAACTATAGAATTCTGTTGGGGGAACTCAAATTTTGTCAAACTAGCACATCCTGCAAAAACCTTTTGACCAAAATCCATCTTATCTGGAATGTTTGTGATATCCGTAAGTGAAGAACAACCAGCAAAAGCATAATCACCTATATATTGTATATTATTGGACAGTTTTATCTGTTTCAAATTAGAACATCCTCTAAATGCGAAATCATCAATTTCCCGTATCGTATCGGGCAGATAGATTTTTTGCAGGTTTTTGCAGTAGTCGAATAGACATTCAGGAATACGAACTAATTGTGTTGCTGACAAATCTACAGTAGAAAGATACGTACATCCCCTAAAAGCCCCAGCACCAATAGTTGTTATTGTACTTGGTAATGTAACTTTTGTTATTTGTTCACAATGTTCAAAGGCACCATAAATAATTTTAGTATAACCTTCTGATAACATTATTTGCCCTTTAGCTTCAACAGAGCATTTCAATAAGGTATTACCAACCATTGTTAACCATTTATTATCCATAGTAGAAATAGAATTAAATTGTTACACATATAATGTTTAGACTAATTTCATTTTTCTGGCTATTTGCCTATACGAAACTTATTAAAACAAGAAAAGCGCAGGCTATCACCATACACGGCTTGGGCTTAGGACTACCCTCTAACATCTATTGGGTACCTGCACTATATGTGCAAACTCACTTAATGTTAGAATTGCCCGTTTACATTCTTAGGTCCTAATCCAAGCCGCAAAGGAGCAAATAAAATGTCTGCATTGCAAAAACACGCATCAAATATACAAAAAAATAATGAAAATGTGTCTTAATGGATAAAATTATTGATAAAAAAATGGGAAAATGTGCCCAAATTGGCATGAAATTGTCCAAAATCTGCAGATTATTCATAATTGTTGTTTACGAATACCACGATTGCCACTCTTTGAGAGTAGGACGCCCTTACGAATAATACACTTCTTATTTAGGTAGGGATGGTCTGCTGATAAACCATAATTACGCAAACTAGCGTAACTATAACAGTTCAAAGGGCAATAGATAGACTATTAACGCTATTCTAATTCGTCGAACCAACGTTATATTTAGCATAAATCATCACAGGTCTTTGCTTTGAAGCACCTCGATATATCTCCATCACTTTAGTCACGCAATCCCTCGATACCGTGAAGCAACATAGGCTCTCTGAACCTAATGGAATATACTCCCTTTCACCAGAAAATCTCGTCACCTTTCCCGCCGAATGAATCAAGATACCACGAGTCTCAGCTAAATAGTTCGTCTTGTCAAGTCCTCTAAGGCGGATGCAATTCTTAAACATACGCCCCTTTCCTACCATCACATACCGTCCAAGGCTGGAGCAGCCACTTCCAAACTCATTACTGAACTTAGGCTTGGCATCTGTGTTTCCTTTGCCACTGCCATGCATACAATAGCTACTCATCAAGCGCTTGCCATTCTGCAAGTCATATATGAAGAACCGCTTCTTGCCCGAAGGTATGGAGAAATCGACCAAGATATAATAATCCGTGCTATACCCTCGTCTATCGCAATAGTCCCTTACTTGCGACAAATTCTCGCAATCCACCTTGCCATACCAATCCTTGGCATCGATGTAATTCTTATACAATGGTTTCGTATATCTTTGATATATTGGAGGGACGAAAGGAATGCAAGCCATCAACAGTAAGACCACTAACAATACGATATATTTCTTATTCATTGTCTTCATTCAATTTAATTTTTTGTTTAGTGATAGCAAATAATATCCAGCTGATAAGAGCGCTGGCCAAGATTGGCGCACAATAGACTATGAAGTTCTTTGCGAAATATCCTATACCGATAAAGTTGGATAAGTTTTGGGTGTCTTTTATCAATATCTCTGCACACTCTTCCGCAGATATACCAATAAATCGTCCCCATACCAAAGCTGTTGCCAAGGCATTCATTATCAGCCATGTGAGACAGGCGTAGTATTGGCGTCTGTATTTGGTTTTCTTGAACAACGGCGACCGCTCTTTAAGTTCACCCATCCCCTTCCAGGACCTTACGAAAGCAGGCAGGACAAAGATTACAGGAAGCAGCCATACCAAATAAACGAACAATAGTATAAACGCTGCATTGTACGATATGCCGAGCATAACCGCCAAGTCGGCATTGACGGCACACAACAAGACATACAGATAATACGAGTATGAGATGGGAATAGCGGGCGTCACGTCCATATGAGCACCGTAACGTATTGCCTCAACGACCACTAAGATTAATATCGCGTAAATCACCAATGTTTTTTTCTTCAACAAAGGATATAAAGCAAGGCAAATATTTGTGACACATAGTATCACAATGCTACCCCACATGGTGTAATCCGCATGCGATGGGGCAAGAAAGATATTTCCTTCGTTTTCCACCACCATGTGGTAGGCCGGCATTTCCACTCCATCTATTCCTGCATTAAAAATGCCCATAAAGAAACATTACAGCAAGACCAATGGCTATCGGAGCCAGCACATAATTGCGACGCCATATCAGAATGACACTTGCCACAACGGACATTACGCCACATATAGCCATTTGGATTGGAAACGACCAATGAAGTAATAATGCAAATAGTATAAAAACGATTCCCCAAAAGATTATTCCCCAAAAAGGCAAGAAAAGCAAGAAAATACTCGACTCCAGAGAAGATATCCAATCCTGCACCTTCCTAATAGAGTCATTGCCATCAACATCAGCATAATAATCGGTATTCTTTTCAAGATATTCCCTTATCATGCGACGTTTTAACATGTCCTTCTTCAGCCAATTGCCATTAATATTCTCCAATTCGGGCGCAATAGCCTCTTCCGCCTGTTGCTTCAACTGATTGCGATGCTCTTCTATTTTGCCAAGCATCTTATGTCGTTTCACATACAACATCGCATAACAAACAGCACTAATGCCAACAGCACCTACCAACCATCTCCAATCGATGTAATCGGAGCCTCTAAAGTAACACACCCAGACTATGAGTACAAAGCAAGCCCAGGGCAAGACTATTCTAATAATTTTCTGCATATTGTTCATTGCTTTTATTATAGTTATTATCTGGTTGCAAAGATAGCCTTTTGTTTTGTAATGGTAATGAGCACGAAGGTATGCTTGTATGAAATGGTGATGTTAGTGTATAAAACGGCTCACCCGATAAACCAAGGGGATTAGGCATATAGTTTTGTAAGTCTGAAAAGAAAGAACTTTATATCCGTTACTCCTCTTAGAGCAGCTCTAAACGCCTTTATTTTAGCATTGAATGATTCAGCAAAGGCATTAGTTGCTCTATTGACAAAGAAGT
>ERZ780033.247-NODE-247-length-21726-cov-22.8594_pt1 | contig 21726 bp, 17 predicted proteins | sample MGYA00511024_ERZ780033 | MGnify/ENA primary metagenome ERZ780033 (study PRJEB29588, sample SAMEA2157043) | human gut metagenome | biome: human gut; feature: human-associated habitat; material: faeces | place: Denmark | collected 2008/2010 ... | reverse complement strand
CACAAATCCACATATAGCGAACATCGTATTTAAGTGCGTCCGCTATGCCACGACAAGAATAAACGCCATTGATATAGGCAAAAATAACTAAACTCAGAAGCATCATTGGACTATAAGGAGGAGCACCAGTCCCAGCATAGGTATCCATGAGAGGGTTGATGTCCATACTGCGAACAATACGGTCCACCATACGCACTGTGCTGTCTTTTGGTACATAATCATCAAAAGAGTTAGGAAAAAAGCTCAATTCGTGCCGAGTCTCAGATTTTATTTGTATAAGAGCATCGTAGACTGGATGTACAAGCACCCCGCCAACTTCGGCTGCTGGCACCTCTATGCCCCCGGCGAACGATACAAGCGCACCCCGACGTCAAGGACGTGAGGCAGTGGCTCAGCACCCGACTCGAACTGCGCCGAAACACCATCACCGACAAGACCGAGATGCGAGGACTCGACATCCAGAACACCAGCTACTTCCGCTGGACCATCGTCGACGACCCCATCGAAAACTCCATCTTCTCGTGGATGGATCTCGACGGACTGAAGATCCCCCTCAACCTGCTGGACATCGTGCAGAACAGCGACTTCGTGAGACGATACAATCCACTGACCAAATTTCTCGAGAGCCTGCCCGAATGGAAGGAGGGCGACCCCGACTACATCGGTGAGCTGAGCCGGCGCGTGGTGGTGAAGAACTACCCCACCCACTTCCACACCCAGCAGGAGTTCACCGAGATGTTCCGCAAGTGGATCGTAGGCATGGTGGCGTGCTGGGTATCCCCGAGGGTGGTCAACGAGATGGTGCTCATCCTCGTGGGCAAGGGCGGACTCTACAAGACCTCCTTCTTTCAGTACCTGCTGCCTCCCGAGCTGCGCCAGTATTACGCCAACGACTCCACCGCCGACTACAACAACAAGGACTTCCTGGAGCTGTGTGCCAGCAAGGCTCTCATCTGTCTCGACGAATTTGAGACGCCCATGGGCAAGAACCTCAGCGCCTTCAAGAGCATCGTCACCAAGCCCACCATCACCCTGCGACGTCCCTATGCCCGCTACAGCTCACAACTGCTCCACAACGCCTCGCTCTGCGGCACGAGCAACAACATCCACATCATCAGCGAGCAGGAGACCCGCCGCTACCTCGTATGGGAGGTGGAACGTATTCAGAGTTCTCGCGAGACACCCATCGACTACCGCCATCTCTATGCCCAGGCCCTGGCGCTGGGACAGAAGGTGATGAAGGAGAAAACGCTCTCTGCCGTATCCGATGGCGAGGAAGAGCCTTGGGTGTACTGGCTCACGCCGAAGGACATCAGTCACCTGGAGGTGCACAACCGCCTCTTCATCGTGAACAACTACATGGAGGAGCTGATCCAGAAATACTACCGTGTCCCCAACCCCGACTCCGACATCCACTCCCCCAACCTGAAGTTCGTGACGAGATCCTCGAACACATCGCCGGCAACCCGGTGTTCCGTCCCTCCTTCTCTACCCGCAACGTGGGCGACGTGATGACCCACCTGGGATACAGCAAGACGCGGCGCAACAACTCCCATGGGTGGTGGGTGGTGGAGAAAGAGGGAGTCACCATTGCTGCCGACTCCCGCTTCATTGAGAATAAAGATGAATTGTGATTCTCCCTCCGCTTCTCTCTGATGGTGAAGCGGAGATTCCTCTGCTCTCTGCTGTGCTGCTCCCCCTGCTGTGCGGTTTTGGCGCTCGTGGAAGCGAATACCAGATTCGTGGGAGCGAATGCGATGTTCGCCACGTTCGCTCCCAGGATTCTCTGGTTCGCTCAGAGAAATCTCTGGCTCGCTCCTCCGAATGCAGGTTTCGCTCCGAGAGATCTCTGATTCGCTCCTCCTAATGCCAGTTTCGCTCTGTGGATTTTTTCTAAAATCACCCCGTCCCTCTTTACCATTAAAGAGGGCTCCACCTCTCATCTCGGTCTTCTCCCCTCAGGGGAGAAGAGGAAATCGCTCCTCCTCGTCGCTCGTAACCATTTCATTCTATGGTTGGCGGACCATCAGAGGTCTACGCCAGCAGCAGAGCTGCGATTTTTTGTGCGGGGATAAACCCGCTTTCACTCAAGGACTTGGTTATGGGCTGCCTGATAGATGCTTATGGGCTGCTTGGTAGATGCTTAGGGGCTGCTTGATGATGCTGTGACAACACAAAACCTCCTGAAAATCTCCCCATTTGCAAAAGTGGAGTAAAAAATGCAGAGATTCTTTGCTTTTCAGAAAAGAAATCGTATTTTTGCAGCTATAAAAAAGATTTTATTATGGATGTAACAATACAATCGGTCAATTTACAACTTCCGAGTTCAGACATTCAGTTATTGAAGGAATTGGCTAACAGGATGGGATGGAAAACCAATACTGTAAACTCAGAAACTTCCAAGACAGAGTTGGACAAGGCCATTCTTGATGTTAAGAAGGGAAACGTGAAAAACTTCGACACATTAGAGGAAATGATGAACTATTTAGATGCTTAAAAATGTATAAGTTACAACTCTCTGGAAGATTTAAGAAATTGTACAAGAAGTGTATCAAACGAGGATATGACAAGTCTTTGTTTGAGGAAGTTGTGACTATTTTAATAAAAGGAGAACAATTACCTGCAAAATACAAAAATCACCCTTTGCATGGCAATTATGAAGGTTGAATAGCATTTATGAATTTGGCAAAGCTGCATAAGTAATTCACTCAAGTTTCATATGTTCAGAAGTTAAGGGAGTTAAGGGAGATGTTCAGGAGCTCAGACAACAGCCTTATTGTTTGAGTTCCCCTGCTGCAAGAATTCTAAATGCACAGCAAGCACCAAGCAGTCCGTAAGCGATTTGTATCCATGCGGTCGCATACCGCAAACCGCAGCTCTGCTGCTGGCGAAGACCTCTGATGGTCCGCCAACCTTATAGCGAAGCGGTTTGAGCACCGAGTAGGGCGGTTTCCTCTTCTTTCCTGAGGGGAGAAGACCGAGATGAGCGGTGGACCCTCCCTTAAGGGTAAGGGAGGACTGGTGAGTTTTCGAAAAATCCCTCATTAATACTAAGGAAATCAGGTGGGCTTTAGAAAAAATTCCTCATTAAGGCTAAGGGAGGACTGGTGGATTTTGCGAAATGATGCAATCAAAAAGCATCATTTCGCATCATTTGGCACCATTTCTCATGACATGTTTTATTTGGCATCATTGCCAAATAAAATCATCGTATCTTTGCATTGTCATTCAGAGAGAATGAACTTAGTGCACTCAAGTAATACATTAACCAAAATCTAAAAGAACTATGATTCTCTACAAGTTAGTAAAAAACAACAACAAAAAGTTTCCAGGAACGTACGGCAAGTACTATGCCCGTCCTGCAGTCACCGCAACCATCAGCATCGACCAACTCGCCGAGCACATGTCGAGCCACAACACACCCTTCTCGGCAGGAGCCGTACGAGGCATCCTCACCGACATGGTGAAGTGCGTCAAGGAACTCGTCCTCAGCGGCTACTCCGTGAAGATCGACGACCTCGCCATTTTCTCCATTGGCATCCGACCCAAGAAGGGAGCCGACACGAAGGAATCCTTCACCGTGGCAAAGAACATAGAGGGCGTCAAGCTCCGTGCCCGTGCCACAGGCAAGCTCACCAACAGCCGTCTTGACCTCGACGCCACCCTCAAGGATGCAGCCGACATCCTCGTCACCTCTTCCACCACGAAACCAGGCGGCACCACAGGCGGAGGCACTACTACCCCTTCCGGTGGCTCAGGCAGCAACCCATCAGGTGGCACAGGCAGCAACCCATCCGGTGGCGAGAATACCGGCGGCGATGGAGAGTAACTCCTTAACTCCCTTAACTCCCGAAAATTCTCCTCGAAAAAAACATTAACCATTTAAAAAATTAAACCATTATGAAAAAAGAAACATTAAAAAACATCATCAACTTCGTCATCACCGTTCTCACCGCCATTGCCGGCGCCTTCTGCGTCACCAGCTGCGGCAGAATGTAGACGAACCACCCCATCGTATGTTAACCAAATAAATCTAACGACAATGAAAAACCACCGTAACATCTCTCTCATCGTGCTGCATTGCAGCGCGACGAGAGTCACCCAGAGTTTCACCATCGAGCAGCTCGAAGCCTGCCATAAAGCCCGTGGCTATAGCAGCGTCGGCTATCACTACTACATCACCCGCGACGGCACCCTTTACCCCTGCCGACCCGAGAACGAAGTAGGCGCCCACGCCCTCCACTTCAACAAGAACAGCATAGGCATCTGCTACGAAGGCGGACTCGATGCCAAGGGTCGTCCTGCCGACACCCGTACCGAAGCACAGAAGATCACCATGGAAGAATTGCTCCGCAGCCTCTGCGTCGACTTCCCCGATGCCGAGATCCTCGGTCACTGCGACCTCCCCGGCGTCCGCAAGGCCTGTCCCTGTTTCGACACCCGCAAATGGCTCAAGGAGATCCATTTCCACATCTGAAACTCCTTAACTTCCTTACTCAAGTTTCGCAAGTGGTTTAAGTACGGGCTGAAGGCCCAAAAGCTCTTAGCCCAGGGCATCGCCCTGGGTTTTTTATGTTCGCAAACCTGTCGCCCTGTAAGGGCAAAAGCTTTACATATCGCAACTGATTTACCATTTTTATTATGTGTATTTTAAAGCTTTTGCCCTTACAGGGCGCATTGCTGACTGACCTCATACCCAGGGCGTTGCCCTGGGCTATGAGCTTCTGCCCCTTCAGGGCGTGCTGGGTAATTTCAATCATACAGGAGGGCGTATTGGGCTTCATGGCCTTTCTGCAGCTTCTTCGCTCTCTCATATCCATGCGGTCGCATCCCGCAAACCGCAGCTCCGCTGCTGGCGTAGACCTCTGATGGTCCGCCAACCTTATAGCGAAGCGGTTTGAGCACCGAGTAGGGCGGTTTCCTCTTCTTCCCTGAGGGGAGAAGACCGAGATGAGAGGTGGACCCTCCCTTAAGGGTAAGGGAGGACTGGTGGGTTTTCGAAAGCCCCCCTCTATCAAACAATTTAAAAATTTACATTCTCTTCCGCAGCCATACCCATGTCCTCCCTTTCCGGCAGCCTGTATCTCAGGTCCCTGTCCTGGATGAAGATATGGTTGAGCGTGTACTCCAGCGACTCGAGTGTCTTCTCTCTCCTCTCCCCTTTCAGTTCACACTCCCAGACGGTGATGCAGTGCCACCCCATCCTTGCCAGCTGTTTCTGTTCCTCCCGGTCTCTCTCCCTGTTGCGTGAGATTTTCCTCTCCCAGAACTCCGTATTCGTCTTCGGCATCCTGAAGTATTTGCACCCCTCATGACCATGCCAGAAGCAACCATTCACGAAGATGCACGTATGGTATTTGCGCAATACGATGTCTGGGTGTCCAGGCAGCCTCGGGTTATTCACCCTGTACCTGAACCCCCTGCTCCACAAGTATTTCCGCACCACCATCTCCGGCTTCGTATCCTTGCTCCTAACGGCCGCCATATTCTTGTGCCGCTGCTCTATGGTCAAATGGTCTGACATTGGAAAAATTGCTTTTTCTAAAGCATCACTTAATTTACTAATAATTTCCTGTATTACGATTCTGGCATCACATATCCTTTATCCTCTGCCTTATTGATAATTTTCATTAATTTTTTGCATTGAGCAGGTGTTGGAAGTTTATTTCTTTTAATATAATCACCAATGCTCTTAATAAACGAACAGTCTCCATAAGATAGTATTTCTGTTGGAAGAAGTTCCAAATAAATCTTATACCAATATTCAACTCCTAAATTGAAAATCTGTAGAGAATTATCAATATCAGAATTAAACTTATGAGCTTTCTTGGCTGCAAGTTCTACTGCAATAGTTTCTTCCTTCGAATAAAGAGTTGCCAAAAAATCTTCAGACAGTTCAAAATTTACTTTTTTAAAATCGTCCCAAGTTTTTATGTTACGGGAAATAGAACGAACCAAACCACCATGAGCTTGTTCCATAAGGAAATTATGTGTAAGATATGCTATTCTTAACAACTCCTCAGCAAGCTCTTTATATAAAGTCTGTTTCTGCCAAATCGTTTTCCAATCAATATCTCTATTCTTAGGGATTAATGTCATCAACTTTGCTATAGTATATGGAGTAATTTGAGCCTTATTACCGCCCTTGGGATACCATGAAGCTTTACCTATTCGAGAATCCAAATTGTCAAATATGATGACAGAACAGATCGCCTTCTTAAAGAACTCTTCGTTAATATCATCACGATGGTTTTCATATAAATCATCTATAATAGTAGAGAACTTTGAAAAGTTTATGGCGCTACTCTGACAAACTTGATTTGGATTCATATAAATAGAGTTCAAACATTTTGCCAGTTTTTCTTTCTTCACAACTTGACGCTTAGGATTTTTTTCACAAAAAAGTTTGCGTTGAGATTGCGTCATCTTCATTTGTTCTTGTTCCCATTTACCGCGTGAACGTTCATAGAACCAAATTGTCTGGAAAGGATTGCCGTTGACTGGAGGAGCCATAACTTTCCTCGACAGTTTCTCCATAATAACATGGAAAGGATGATTAGAGAAAAAGTCTGCTCCAGAAACTGGATTTTGAGTATTTGCACACTCAGATATTTTTCTTGTAATAGCATTGTACTGTTCTTCTTGATCCTCAGACATCTCATCCTCTATATTGAGCACAGTAAGTTTCATAGGAACAAACAAATTGTCCATACCATGTACAGCTTCAGATTTTATAATTGCATTTGCTAATGAAGCAGTTGTCTGACCTCCATTAATAATCTGAGGATCTTTAAAATGAACTATTTTTGTGTTATCAGAATTAAAGGATACAGAACGTGCCACCAAAGCAATACCATTATTATAAGTAAAGAATTTGTTAGGAGTCTTAATAATAGACTCACGAATGCCCTTGTTCACTTTTCCTCTAACACTAAGAAAAGCACGTACATTACCCTGAAGCAACTTACTTCCATATTTTAGATATATATCTGCAAGAAACTTTCCAGGAACAATACCCATGTAAGCATCATAAGAAACATCAGAACCTAAATCCGCTTTTATACATTGAATACCGTCACAACCAAAGTCGCAGGTATCGATTTCTATTAATTCACTTGAATTTGATTCGAAAGTTTGATAAAAACGCTCTAATGTCCAAACATTCAGTTCAAACTGGTCTACCCAAGAAATCTTCTTTGGAAACATTTTTTACCTGCTTACTCAGGGTTTTATTAGAAACAATGAAATATTTAAATCTGACAATATCAGTGTCAACCATTGATTTGCCAATGCGTTTTTTAAATTCTCGAGCTAATGGTATAGCAGGGTCTGAATCATCACAATAATCTGACATCCGACCATTTATACACTCATCAACAAAGGCTTGCATATGATTTACTATATCATTAATACAGGAATTGTTGAGGTTTTCTACATTGTCTTTTTCATTAGAAAAATCACTTGTAATCAAACATAAAGCACCATCAGCTTCATCATAAGAATAGGCATCAAATGCCATAATCCTTCCACGGCGTCCCTTAATCTCTATAGACATGGGCATGGGATCGTTAAGTTCACCTATGTCTTCAAGTTGCTCCAAAGCTTTGTTGATAAAAAGAGATTCAGGATCTGTGCCTTCATGTTCTGCATCAAATCTCAAATTATCAATAAACTGTTCTCTGTATTCGTCAATAGTCATAGCTATATATTTATTGTTAGTATATTTATAATTTATAGGATTCTATCTCCGAAAGGTTCAATTCATATTGAACTTTATTTATGGCAATAGGGATATCAGAACGACATAGTCTTGGAAAATCATCCTTAACTATATAGAAAGAATTTCCAACAACACTATACACAAAATTATCATATGTGGGAGAAAAATCATAATTGTAAAGACTTAACTTTGAAATAAACTCCTCTCGTTGGCTTGGCGTCATTATGTGCATGAGAGTCTGAACCAAAACATTCAATTTTAGGCCATCAAATGTTGAACTCATTTTCTCAAGATCATACACAACCAAATAGCCTGTCATATCACTGTCAAGCTGCTCCAACGATGAAATTCTAACAGATGTTTTACCGCTATTTATCGTCTTTATTTCATACCACACTTGTTCATTTGAAAAGTCCTTATGCGTCTTTTCAGGACCTGTCCAACTGTCCAATGCAACAGGTACACCCCATTCTGGTATCATGAATTCTTTCATAAACAGCAACTCCCCAAGAAGCCCAACTATTTCAGCATCAGACATTGTGCCAGAATGAGGACGAAATAGCTTTTTCCACGAAAAATAGCGCTCACAAAGTTGTTTATATGCAGCTTCATCCTCTCGAATCTCCATTGTCGAATCAAACAGATCCTCGCAGAAAGTACAAAAATATTCTAAAAGATCTCTGTTACTTAATGAAAATCTGAGTGTGTAGTATTCCTGAGTTTTAAATTGTGTAACTATTATGACATCAGAGTTACTAATCTTCACGGGAGTATAGCGGCCCCTAAATTCAAATGAATAATTATTAGAGTCATCCTTACCCACATACAAACTCAGGTCCTTATTTTCGCCTAAACGAATATAAGTACCAGCACGAAAACCACCAGCAAATATAGTATATAACTTATTCTTCATCTATCTCATCAGGTTCGTCCAACATATACATTTTTTGATAAATCTTGTTGACTTTGTACAGCTTGTTCTCTTCCCTATTTTCATTACCAGGAAAACCTATAGCAAAAGCAACAAGTTTATCGTTTCCAAGCTCTTCTACAAACTTATCAAATTTATTTTTTTCAGAAGCTTTTATCTCCTTATCTTTGTTAGGTTTACTCTCAATCTCAACCAACATAATTATCAGAACTGGCTTTCTGTCTGGAAGATATTTAAAATAGGCACGAAGAGGTATTTCTCTTTTCTGATCAACTATTGTTCCTCCGTTCTCTTTATTCCAAGACTCACGGCACTTCGTTTCTGCTTCTTTGATTTGTTGGGTTGTAAGCGTAAATTTACCTTCACGAGTACCTGTCAACCTACGACGAGAGCTTATCTGTATCACATTATGGTTAGGGTAAATAGCACGTTTTATACACCTAATCTTTTGAAGACCAGATATATCATAAAAGTCTTGTCCTTCACCACCCTCAAATACGACATCCCATTTGTCAAGACCAACATTTTTAGGATCTTGTATAAAATCTAAAATATTGTCTATATTAAAGTTCATATTCATTAATGAACAATGAATCCTTTGCAAAAAATCAACAATTTCAGATTGGGGAACGTCGGCAAAATAACGCGATTTATCGCTATCAGAACAAACATCTTTGTCAGCAGAGCTTTTCTGGTCAGTGAAACGAAAATCATATTTTTTTGAAAATAATCTGCTCGCTAATTCACTGACTGCTTTTTTGTTTTCCAAGTTCTGTTGTATATTGCGACTTACATACGGAGTATCAAACATATTACCATAAAAAGAATATTGTTCAAAGTAACTATATGAACGTCTCATCTTGTTAGATGCTGTTATTTGAAGTTCGTTGGTATAATCACGGACTTTAATACCAAAATCTTTTGGTGTAAGCTTTTGTTGATACATCTTGCTTATATCATCTTTCAATTCCTGAGATGCAGATGCAACATCACCATACCAATCTGCGCTAAGTTTACTAATCCATATTCGGAAGAGATCACTATATCCATGACGATACCCAAACCATCGTCCCATTTGCATCAACACATCAAAAGTTGATGTGTTCCTATAGAAATAACTGACAAGCAATCCTTCAAGAGTCAATCCTCGTGACAGGGCCAAACCACCTACAGCTATTACCCGCAGACTTTTATTGATTTTATAGTCAAGTTTACCACTGTTCTTTCCGCCATTGACAACCATAATTTCTATATTAGCAATAGCATCAAGAAGAGTTTGTCTGTTAATAACGCGCTCAAAACGTATGTCTATTATGTTAGAATAGTTTTCATTCCATAAAGACTGCAATTCTTTATATAGAGGAAGTTCTGTATTTTTAGAAGAGTCCTCACTGAAATCATATCTTACAGTGCTTTCAAAATTTAAGTAAAGTTCATCAATATACTCTTTAATGTATTTCTGAACTTTTACGAAACGAGACATGTTGACAAGCATGCTTCGTGGCTTTTCACTATCCCCTCTTAGATCACGAACTGCATTGGCCATAAAATAACAAAGCACAGCCTTTCTAAGTGATTCAGGAATAATACCGCGCCATTCCTTTAAATGTTTATAGTAAAAAGGTCCAGAATTCAGAATATCTGGATTCTCATTTTTTTCATCAATAAATTCATCTGAATCATAATCTGGCTCTTCAATATCGGTAATGTACCTTAGACTATTATGGTATTCTCCCTCTTTATAGAATATTTTACTTGCACCAATATAAGATGATGGGGTCGGTAAAACATAAATAAAGTGCTCAGGAAATAAATCTGCACGCTTCATGCTGTCTACCGAGTCAGGATCGATAAACACATTAGCAAATGGTGTAGCAGTAAAACCTACATAATTTGCATTCTTGAAAATATCACAAATCTCGCGAATTAACCTGTTGGTTTTTGTTGGATCTGTTTCGTCTTTTCTTGTATTAACAGAAGCATTATCTGCCTCGTCATCAATCAACAGCATAGGCTGATCTACATAACCTTTAACAGGGTCCAGATTATGTTCTTTCAACCATGAAAGCAGTTTAGACAGGACAGATACATTCTTCTTTATAACAAACAGTACCAAAGACTTATGGGATCCAAGTGTTGTTGCTATTTTATCAGAATTTGATGTAAAGTCTGAAACACATGATGTGAAAGCTGTTGCTTTTATGGGCTTATTATCACTTCCAACACCTACATTTCCCTTTTTTATCTGTTTGCCAAATTTCTTATAGGTATACCCTATTATTCCTTCATCTATTCGTTCTTGAGTTTGCTGACGTAGACTTTCGGTAATACCAGCTAATAGTATGACTACTTTGTACCCAGCATCGGCAGCTTTACATATCAGACCTGTATATGTTGCTGTTTTACCAGACTGGACATCACCAATAATCAAGCCACGCTTTAGTCTTTTTCCCTCAAAAGAATCCTTTGGATTTCCAATACAATTCATTATCTGAGGTAGAGTCTTCGCATCCAATATTTTAATACTTTTATCATCTATATTGGAATTTTTAAGAAGATAATTATAGTATCTATTCCAAAAGTAAGGATCTTTTATATCTTTATTGTAATACCATTGAGGCTGTTCTTCGTAATCATTAAATATGACTTTTCCTGGAGTATGCTGTATTTTAAACCTATACTCCATATCCGTAAACAGTTTTTTATAATCTTCATCATCTACAATCAAACCTGAAAAAGGAATTGTTTGGTCTATATATTTTTTTATATCTTCGAGTTTAATAGTAATGCCTTTGTCTTCATCAATTTTAGCTCTTGATTCGACCATCACTTTAAGAGTTTCATATTGTATATCTGTCAGTTTCATCTTTAAAATATTTTTTAAGTTTATCTTCAATACTTGCATATTTACAGAAAGGTTCCATCTTCATTAAATCTGAAATCGCCTTTTCTGTAGTCTTTGTATTTAGAGATTTTACCGCATCAATCATTGTAATACCAAGATTTAAAATATCCTTCAGACGTGAAGCTTTATCCTCGTCATCATCATAAATCGCTTCGTTGGATTTATCAATATATATCTGCTGTAATGGAAGATTTTGCTCTATTTCTCTAACAAGCAAATCTAAATAAACAGAACCTTCAGCATTAATATGATCCTTAACCATTTTGAACAGTTCACTTTCACGATTTACCTGATAATAATATTGATTTTCGCGTGTTACTATTCGATTCCAAACATAATCTATATCAGCCAAATTATCTCTTCTTCCACGATGGGTTTGTTTATTGATCGAAATCTCAAAAGCTTCATTTACCATTCGTTTCAATTGGTTTTGAATTCGCTTAGGAATAAAGGCTGTTTGTTTCTTGACATCTATCTTCCAAATATCATCTAAGGTATTAGGAATGTCAACACGAATTCGTGCATTTTTTGTCAACTCAGAACGAGGCTTCATTCCAAACCACGTTCCCCATACAATAAGACGATTGCTTCTATAAATATAAAAGCCCTGTTTAGATCTGAGACTTTCCACACCTCCCACTAAAGCCCTATCATGCTTTTTTAAATCAGATGCATAAGGAAGAATAAAAGGCTTAACTAATATCAGCCTTTCAACTCCATCTGAATCTTGTATTGCAATTTGAACTTCTTTTTTGGTAGTTGTTTTAGGATGATTCTCTAAGAAAGGATCTCGTCCTGATATTTTGGCATTATTGACAAATAGATTAAAGTGAGACTTCCCTTTGGAATTTAAAAAACGATGAAAAATCAATGCCATGTAATTGCTTACACTATCTTTGTACTCATTGAGAGTTTCAAAGACTTGTCCATCACTTGATTTAGATAAAACATCGAAATTCTGCCAAACGACTAAAGTTCCCTGTTCCTGAGACTTTAAACGCTCCATATATGGAATAGACTCTATTTCTTCAGAAGTATGTTCTTTTATAATCCAATCTTTCTTTAACAATATATAATCAAAATCCCACGTGTATGCACTTACTTTACCTTTGTATTTACTTGCAACAGTAAGAACTCTGCATTGCGACATAGAGGCAGACTTCATTCCCAAGCCGAATCTGCCAAGATCATCAACAGCACGTACGTCTTCTGAAGATGAACTGCCATATCTCATAGCCTCAAATAAATCATCATTACTTATTCCTTCACCATCATCAAGTATGCCTAAAGCCAAAGTTTCCAATGGATTTGTAGGAAAGAGCAATTGCACATTCTCACTATGAGCACTAATGCTATTATCAATAATATCTGCTATAGCGGCCTCAAAAGTATATCCCATAGACCTCATAGAACCCATGAGAAGGTTTGCACAAGGTATATTTTGACGATCTTTACTCATAATCCTAATATTTTAGTATTTTTTCAAATATAGCTTTAGCCAATAATGGAGGCACAGCATTTCCTATTTGTTGCTGTATATGGGAAATAGGCCCTTCGAATATAAAGTCATCAGGAAAGCTTTGAATACGAGCTGCCTCACGAACAGATATACCTCTATCTTGATAGGGGTGAATCAACATACTTTTGCGGTAATTCGAAATTACAACAGATGGGGAGTCTGCTCGAAGTCTTTTATAAATACCGCTGTGACAACGTCCTTTATCTGCATAATTATCCATCAAATAATCTGGAATTGCTCTCCAGTTTTGGCCTTGTCCTATATGTTTATATCGTTCAATCACTAAATCATTATTATGCGAAACAAAATTCTGTCGTGACACCTTAGAATTTTTTCGCATTAATTTAGCATACTCACTTGCGCATCCAAAAGATTTGGTGTATGGCAATTCATCAATCATATCTCCATTTGATAAAATAGGCAGATCTTCAATTGCATCAGCCACTGTAACCTTTTTTTTCTTATCGGGTTCAGGAAATGTAAAATGAATTTTATCCAAACTTCCGACCATAAAGAAACGGTTTCTTCTTTGCGGAACGCCAAATTCATCAGCCCACAGAATAGAAGGTTCTACAGTATAACCAACTTCTTCAAAACAGCTTTTAATCCATCGAGCAGACAAGCCTTTATTTAAGTTGGCAAATCCACCTACATTTTCAAATAAAAACCATTTAGGTCTGATAATATCTACAAACCTAACGAAAGCACGAAATAACTGATTCTTGGGGTTAGTCATTGTACGGCTCTTCGTATTGGACATAGAAAATCCTTGACACGGTGGACCGCCCATGATTAAAAAAACAGGATTATCTTTGTCTACAAACCTTTCTGGGTTTATTTTATTTATATCTTCACATATCACCTCAGTATGAGGTGAATTCAACTTATAAGTGTCAGCAGCACTCTTATTTGCCTCAATAGCTGTAGACACCTCTATACCAGCCCACTCTGCTCCAAGACTCAAACCGCCAGCACCTGAAAATATATCTATAGCTCTTTTTTTCATATTTCTTTTATTCCAATTTCTTTTAGATAATTAAAAATGCCATCATACCATTCTGGTTTGCGTGTTTCGTCTGGAGGGACACCATTATCACCTTGCGGTACTACAATGATCATACCCTGTCGTGCCCGAGTAAGAAGCACACGATAAGCATTGATTTGATACTCTCGATTTATTGGTTTATTTATATTCTGCCATTTTGTACCATTTCGAAGCTGATAATGTTGCCATGATGTTTGATCTTTTGACAAACGTAGGTCAGCATCCCATGCTACACAAGCCCAATCTATTTCCAAGCCCTGGACTTTGAATTCAGTTAATGTATCCTCAAGAGCATTACTGCTACGTATATCTGTATCATTCTCAAGGAACCAATGTACAAAATCTGGTTGGTAACGTACATTTATATTAATCGCTTTCAAACGATCAGCTTTACTGGATGCCAACAAGCCCATACGTTCACTTCCTCGTGAATGTTGTTTAAGCCAGTTTTTTGCTGTATCTAATGAACGAGTCAATACTATCGGGTAATTAGCCAACTCTTTTAATGTAGCTGCGGCATCTTCTTTTTGAAGAGCAAGTAATTGATTCACGAACATACTAACCTTCTCTGAGCGGAAAGAACGCATTGACATTTTTAAATGCAAATCCTCTTTAGGGATAAGTTGCTTTTCTATCAATGATAATTCGTCCTTTGATACGTCACCAGACTCTAACAGATAGTCAGACATATATACATCCCACTTGTCGAAAGAACGATGTATTGATTGAATCCATTCTTGCAATCCAGCCTCTCCTTTATTGATGGCCTGACCATTTCCTACAAGACATACAACTACACCCCAATCAGTTTGTCGATCCATACATGAAATGAGATATTCCGGTTCACTATAGGGAAAATCTTTAATTCCCTTTTTGCTCTTCATGAAGTTCTTCAACTCTTCTGCAGTCCAAGCACGTTGAGCTTCATCAAAAATAGCGACATGCTCAGCTGGTATATAAGCTTTATCTGTATGACTTTGAAAATAGCCATCTATAGGTAAAATCTGTCCATCTTTGACTTCTGTTCCTTCCAAATACAGATCACGATAATGATGAATCATCTGAATAAAAGCCTTAACTTTACTTTTGGCTTCAGCCTTTGAACAGGCTTTACGACTTTCTTGCTTAGCCTTTATCTTGTCTCTACGAACAAAATCTCGTGTCAAAGCTTCTTGCAACACTTCTACGAGAGGAAAGTTTCCAGATAAATAAACGGCTTTTTCGCCACAATTAAATTGTTCGATAGCTGTATTAAGACCAATCAGAGTTTTGCCAGCGCCAGGTACTCCTGTAATAAAACAAATAGCCTTTCGTTGGTTTGTACGACAATAATCGATTATTCTGCGCAATTCCTCAGAAGCTTTTTCTATATCTCCACCATGCTTAGTTATATCCTCCACGGTGTTTTCTTCATAAAGTGCAACAGCTGCTTCAATAATAGTCGGAGTAGGTTCATATCCACTCTTTGCCCATATATCATCACGGGCAGAAGAGTAAACTGTATGATGAGGTAATTGCTGAATTGTAGAATCCAGACACTCCTTTAAACGAGCGCCATTAGTCAGCAACGGCTCATAAACATGATCCTCAAAATGCTTTAATTTAAATAAGCAATTATGATCTTTCTCCTTAGGTGCAACAAGAATAGGTATCAGAATACGCTCACGACTTCCTTCCTGAAAGTTTTTCAAATCAAGCGCATAATCCCAAACTTGTACTAAAGCCTCTCGAGTAAAACGTTGTTCTGATGTTTTATATTCAAGGACAAAAACAATATCATCAATCAATGCAATAACGTCTGCACGTCGACCCATTCGGGGAATATTGTACTCAAAATAAAGACTTCCCCTATTTGCGTAATCGGCAAGAGAATCTTTAAGGGTCTGAATTTCTTCAACCCAAGAACTGGAGGTTTCTTTGTTTATATCGTAAGTATCAGCTTGCGTCAAAGCACCCACAATTTCATCTACCGTCTTTGTCATAAAGTCAGCTATGGTACAGGAATAAAAAAACCTTTTTGCAGCCATTTTACATTACTTCAATAAATAAGAATTCCCAAAAGATATGTTGAATATTGTTTTTGTTTGCTTAATTGGCTGTAAAAGTACTGCTTTTTATCTAAAAAGAAGAAGAATTCACATATTTTAAAATTAGAAACTGATGTTTTATGGTATTGGAATAATACAGACAGGTTGCTTTGCGGCTTCTTACGTCCAGAATTCGGAGTCGCCAGTGGGTTGCATCTCACCACCACAACGGGGGCATGTGTGGTGATCCCAGAGAAGTATGCGGTCGGATCCGCAACGGAGGCAGAGTCTGCCTACAAGAGAGTTGAAACTGGGGGCGGCATCTCCTATGACGCCGCCTACGACAAGGGGGACTATGTTGTGGCAGTCGGGGCAGGTCATGGCTTCTATGTGTTGGCCCATGAAGCCACGGCCTTCATATATGTCCGTGGCGTAGCCGCATTTCTTGCATTTATATTTGCTTTTTCTTGACATAATAATGTTTTTTTGTTTTTTCAAAAAAACTAAAAGGCTTTTCTTTACCATTAAAGAGGGATTTTTCGAAAACCCACCAGGGTTCCCTTAAACCTTAAGTTCTTTCGAAAACCCACCAGTCCTCCCTTACCCTTAAGGGAGGGTCCACCTCTCATCTCGGTCTTCTCCCCTCAGGGAAGAAGAGGAAACCGCCCTACTCGGTGCTCAAACCGCTTCGCTATAAGGTTGGCGGACCATCAGAGGTCTACGCCAGCAGCGGAGCTGCGGTTTGCGGGATGCGACCGCATGGATATGAGAGAGCGAAGAAGCTGCAGAAAGGCCATGAAGCCCAATACGCCCTCCTGTATGATTGAAATTACCCAGCACGCCCTGAAGGGGCAGAAGCTCATAGCCCAGGGCAACGCCCTGGGTATGAGGTCAGTCAGCAATGCGCCCTGTAAGGGCAAAAGCTTTAAAATACACATAATAAAAATGGTAAATCAGTTGCGATATGTAAAGCTTTTGCCCTTACAGGGCGACAGGTTTGCGAACATAAAAAACCCAGGGCGATGCCCTGGGCTAAGAGCTTTTGGGCCTTCAGCCCGTACTTAAACCACTTGCGAAACTTGAGTAAGGAAGTTAAGGAGTTTCAGATGTGGAAATGGATCTCCTTGAGCCATTTGCGGGTGTCGAAACAGGGACAGGCCTTGCGGACGCCGGGGAGGTCGCAGTGACCGAGGATCTCGGCATCGGGGAAGTCGACGCAGAGGCTGCGGAGCAATTCTTCCATGGTGATCTTCTGTGCTTCGGTACGGGTGTCGGCAGGACGACCCTTGGCATCGAGTCCGCCTTCGTAGCAGATGCCTATGCTGTTCTTGTTGAAGTGGAGGGCGTGGGCGCCTACTTCGTTCTCGGGTCGGCAGGGGTAAAGGGTGCCGTCGCGGGTGATGTAGTAGTGATAGCCGACGCTGCTATAGCCACGGGCTTTATGGCAGGCTTCGAGCTGCTCGATGGTGAAACTCTGGGTGACTCTCGTCGCGCTGCAATGCAGCACGATGAGAGAGATGTTACGGTGGTTTTTCATTGTCGTTAGATTTATTTGGTTAACATACGATGGGGTGGTTCGTCTACATTCTGCCGCAGCTGGTGACGCAGAAGGCGCCGGCAATGGCGGTGAGAACGGTGATGACGAAGTTGATGATGTTTTTTAATGTTTCTTTTTTCATAATGGTTTAATTTTTTAAATGGTTAATGTTTTTTTCGAGGAGAATTTTCGGGAGTTAAGGGAGTTAAGGAGTTACTCTCCATCGCCGCCGGTATTCTCGCCACCGGATGGGTTGCTGCCTGTGCCACCTGATGGGTTGCTGCCTGAGCCACCGGAAGGGGTAGTAGTGCCTCCGCCTGTGGTGCCGCCTGGTTTCGTGGTGGAAGAGGTGACGAGGATGTCGGCTGCATCCTTGAGGGTGGCGTCGAGGTCAAGACGGCTGTTGGTGAGCTTGCCTGTGGCACGGGCACGGAGCTTGACGCCCTCTATGTTCTTTGCCACGGTGAAGGATTCCTTCGTGTCGGCTCCCTTCTTGGGTCGGATGCCAATGGAGAAAATGGCGAGGTCGTCGATCTTCACGGAGTAGCCGCTGAGGACGAGTTCCTTGACGCACTTCACCATGTCGGTGAGGATGCCTCGTACGGCTCCTGCCGAGAAGGGTGTGTTGTGGCTCGACATGTGCTCGGCGAGTTGGTCGATGCTGATGGTTGCGGTGACTGCAGGACGGGCATAGTACTTGCCGTACGTTCCTGGAAACTTTTTGTTGTTGTTTTTTACTAACTTGTAGAGAATCATAGTTCTTTTAGATTTTGGTTAATGTATTACTTGAGTGCACTAAGTTCATTCTCTCTGAATGACAATGCAAAGATACGATGATTTTATTTGGCAATGATGCCAAATAAAACATGTCATGAGAAATGGTGCCAAATGATGCGAAATGATGCTTTTTGATTGCATCATTTCGCAAAATCCACCAGTCCTCCCTTAGCCTTAATGAGGAATTTTTTCTAAAGCCCACCTGATTTCCTTAGTATTAATGAGGGATTTTTCGAAAACTCACCAGTCCTCCCTTACCCTTAAGGGAGGGTCCACCGCTCATCTCGGTCTTCTCCCCTCAGGAAAGAAGAGGAAACCGCCCTACTCGGTGCTCAAACCGCTTCGCTATAAGGTTGGCGGACCATCAGAGGTCTTCGCCAGCAGCAGAGCTGCGGTTTGCGGTATGCGACCGCATGGATACAAATCGCTTACGGACTGCTTGGTGCTTGCTGTGCATTTAGAATTCTTGCAGCAGGGGAACTCAAACAATAAGGCTGTTGTCTGAGCTCCTGAACATCTCCCTTAACTCCCTTAACTTCTGAACATATGAAACTTGAGTGAATTACTTATGCAGCTTTGCCAAATTCATAAATGCTATTCAACCTTCATAATTGCCATGCAAAGGGTGATTTTTGTATTTTGCAGGTAATTGTTCTCCTTTTATTAAAATAGTCACAACTTCCTCAAACAAAGACTTGTCATATCCTCGTTTGATACACTTCTTGTACAATTTCTTAAATCTTCCAGAGAGTTGTAACTTATACATTTTTAAGCATCTAAATAGTTCATCATTTCCTCTAATGTGTCGAAGTTTTTCACGTTTCCCTTCTTAACATCAAGAATGGCCTTGTCCAACTCTGTCTTGGAAGTTTCTGAGTTTACAGTATTGGTTTTCCATCCCATCCTGTTAGCCAATTCCTTCAATAACTGAATGTCTGAACTCGGAAGTTGTAAATTGACCGATTGTATTGTTACATCCATAATAAAATCTTTTTTATAGCTGCAAAAATACGATTTCTTTTCTGAAAAGCAAAGAATCTCTGCATTTTTTACTCCACTTTTGCAAATGGGGAGATTTTCAGGAGGTTTTGTGTTGTCACAGCATCATCAAGCAGCCCCTAAGCATCTACCAAGCAGCCCATAAGCATCTATCAGGCAGCCCATAACCAAGTCCTTGAGTGAAAGCGGGTTTATCCCCGCACAAAAAATCGCAGCTCTGCTGCTGGCGTAGACCTCTGATGGTCCGCCAACCATAGAATGAAATGGTTACGAGCGACGAGGAGGAGCGATTTCCTCTTCTCCCCTGAGGGGAGAAGACCGAGATGAGAGGTGGAGCCCTCTTTAATGGTAAAGAGGGACGGGGTGATTTTAGAAAAAATCCACAGAGCGAAACTGGCATTAGGAGGAGCGAATCAGAGATCTCTCGGAGCGAAACCTGCATTCGGAGGAGCGAGCCAGAGATTTCTCTGAGCGAACCAGAGAATCCTGGGAGCGAACGTGGCGAACATCGCATTCGCTCCCACGAATCTGGTATTCGCTTCCACGAGCGCCAAAACCGCACAGCAGGGGGAGCAGCACAGCAGAGAGCAGAGGAATCTCCGCTTCACCATCAGAGAGAAGCGGAGGGAGAATCACAATTCATCTTTATTCTCAATGAAGCGGGAGTCGGCAGCAATGGTGACTCCCTCTTTCTCCACCACCCACCACCCATGGGAGTTGTTGCGCCGCGTCTTGCTGTATCCCAGGTGGGTCATCACGTCGCCCACGTTGCGGGTAGAGAAGGAGGGACGGAACACCGGGTTGCCGGCGATGTGTTCGAGGATCTCGTCACGAACTTCAGGTTGGGGGAGTGGATGTCGGAGTCGGGGTTGGGGACACGGTAGTATTTCTGGATCAGCTCCTCCATGTAGTTGTTCACGATGAAGAGGCGGTTGTGCACCTCCAGGTGACTGATGTCCTTCGGCGTGAGCCAGTACACCCAAGGCTCTTCCTCGCCATCGGATACGGCAGAGAGCGTTTTCTCCTTCATCACCTTCTGTCCCAGCGCCAGGGCCTGGGCATAGAGATGGCGGTAGTCGATGGGTGTCTCGCGAGAACTCTGAATACGTTCCACCTCCCATACGAGGTAGCGGCGGGTCTCCTGCTCGCTGATGATGTGGATGTTGTTGCTCGTGCCGCAGAGCGAGGCGTTGTGGAGCAGTTGTGAGCTGTAGCGGGCATAGGGACGTCGCAGGGTGATGGTGGGCTTGGTGACGATGCTCTTGAAGGCGCTGAGGTTCTTGCCCATGGGCGTCTCAAATTCGTCGAGACAGATGAGAGCCTTGCTGGCACACAGCTCCAGGAAGTCCTTGTTGTTGTAGTCGGCGGTGGAGTCGTTGGCGTAATACTGGCGCAGCTCGGGAGGCAGCAGGTACTGAAAGAAGGAGGTCTTGTAGAGTCCGCCCTTGCCCACGAGGATGAGCACCATCTCGTTGACCACCCTCGGGGATACCCAGCACGCCACCATGCCTACGATCCACTTGCGGAACATCTCGGTGAACTCCTGCTGGGTGTGGAAGTGGGTGGGGTAGTTCTTCACCACCACGCGCCGGCTCAGCTCACCGATGTAGTCGGGGTCGCCCTCCTTCCATTCGGGCAGGCTCTCGAGAAATTTGGTCAGTGGATTGTATCGTCTCACGAAGTCGCTGTTCTGCACGATGTCCAGCAGGTTGAGGGGGATCTTCAGTCCGTCGAGATCCATCCACGAGAAGATGGAGTTTTCGATGGGGTCGTCGACGATGGTCCAGCGGAAGTAGCTGGTGTTCTGGATGTCGAGTCCTCGCATCTCGGTCTTGTCGGTGATGGTGTTTCGGCGCAGTTCGAGTCGGGTGCTGAGCCACTGCCTCACGTCCTTGACGTCGGGGTGCGCTTGTATCGTTCGCCGGGGGCATAGAGGTGCCAGCAGCCGAAGTTGGCGGGGTGCTTGTACATCCAGTCTACGATGCTCTTATACAAATAAAATCTGAGACTCGGCACGAATTGAGCTTTTTTCCTAACTCTTTTGATGATTATGTACCAAAAGACAGCACAGTGCGTATGGTGGACCGTATTGTTCGCAGTATGGACATCAACCCTCTCATGGATACCTATGCTGGGACTGGTGCTCCTCCTTATAGTCCAATGATGCTTCTGAGTTTAGTTATTTTTGCCTATATCAATGGCGTTTATTCTTGTCGTGGCATAGCGGACGCACTTAAATACGATGTTCGCTATATGTGGATTTGTG
>ERZ780033.236-NODE-236-length-21917-cov-21.9431_pt1 | contig 21917 bp, 16 predicted proteins | sample MGYA00511024_ERZ780033 | MGnify/ENA primary metagenome ERZ780033 (study PRJEB29588, sample SAMEA2157043) | human gut metagenome | biome: human gut; feature: human-associated habitat; material: faeces | place: Denmark | collected 2008/2010 ... | reverse complement strand
ACCTCGCCTTTGAAATACCTGGCGAGAACACATCCAACGAGTGGCAGGAGGCTGTGAGCGATGAGGAATATAACAAGATAAAATAACAACGATAAGATTTTACAATTATGAAGAAGACAAAGTTAAGCAATGGCGTGGGGCACCAAGCTCATGGCGTGGGCTCCTTTGGCAGAAGGTAAGAACGGACTGTTCGCCATGCAGGATAAGCAGCATACTGCTTTCCAAGCCAAACTGACACCGGGAGTCGAGAAAACCGCCTTGCTCCCTGGACGCACAACAAAACCATTCAGAAGACCATCGAGAATCACCTCATCTGCTGAAGCCATCAATCCATCATAAACCATCCTGTCGCTGGGCTTGAAACTATCTGCCTGACCTCTGAAAGGACGCAAGCATGACTTTCGCAAGTTCGGATAATTACATGATAAATATCGCTAAAAGTTGGTTATTTCGAAATAAATGGTGTATCTTTGCACAAAAACATTTACAAGCAAGACACAACATGCAGATATTATTAGCAAACGCCAAGATAATGTTCGGCAAGGCGGACAGAAAGCCCATCTCCACCCCACTCTTCCAGACCGTGGCAGACACTCTGGCTGCGGAAATGGCAAAGATGGACGTGGAGGATTTGGCTCGGCAGCTGGATTGCAGCAAGAAGATAGCGGCAGAGAACTGGCAACGATACCACAACTTCATGGCAGCCGAGAAGATGCCAGCCCTGCTTGCCTACAACGGTCAGGCATACAAGCATCTGCGTACCGACACCTTGAGCGACGAGGCATTGGAGTATGCCCAGAAGCATCTCTGGATAACGTGTTTCCTCTATGGTCTACTTCGCCCGATGGACGGCATTGTGCCCTATCGTATGGAGCATTGCGTCACGATAGAAGCCACAAACGACAAGCCCATTCATCAGTTCTGGAAAGACCGGCTGACGGATGTGCTAATAGATAGCGTGAAGGCAGACGACGGCATCCTCCTGCATCTATCCACGGAGGAATATGAACATCTGTTCGACTGGAAGAGGGTTTGCAAAGAAGTGACGGTCGTACAGCCTCTCTTCTATGTGAGGCAGAAAGACGGCAGACTGAAGATGCAAGCTGTTTGGGCAAAGTCGTGCCGTGGAGCTATGGTACGCTTCATTCTTAACAACCGCCTCGACACTCCCGAAGAACTTTCTGCTTTCAATTACGAAGGCTTTGAATACGCTCCGCTATTAGGCGATGCGAACAATCCGCATTTCGTAAGAGAATTTATCAAATAAAATACTATGAAACTAAACAAAATACATCATGTAGCCGTGATTTGCTCTGACTATGAGCAATCTAAGTATTTCTATACAGAAGTGTTGGGCTTGAAGATCGTGAGTGAAAATTATCGCAAGGATAGAACTGTACGAAAAGTAAAGAATCATCACTTATAGGTATTGCCCGACTCACAACTAAATTGTATCTTTGCATCATAACTAACAGATAAAAGACTATGACAGAAATGACAGCAACAATAATCATTGGACTTCTGATTCCACTATTGGGAACGATGCTTGGTTCGGCTTTCGTATTCATAATGAAAGACGAGATGTCTGCGCGATTGCAAAAGACATTGTTGGGCTTTGCCTCTGGAGTAATGGTAGCAGCGTCCGTATGGTCTTTGCTAATTCCTGCTATGGAGATGAAGGCAGAGAGCGGCGTATGGTCGGTAGTACCGGCAGCCATAGGCTTTCTGTTAGGCATCGGTTTCCTACTGTTGATCGACGAGTTTACGCCCCACCTTCATATTGGCACAGACAAGCCCGAGGGCATCAAGTCGCACATGTCAAAGACAGCTATGCTTGCCCTTGCCGTAACCATCCACAACCTGCCCGAAGGAATGGCAGTAGGCGTGGTGTTTGCAGGAGCCGAAAACGGTGCTTCGCATATCTCGTTAGCCGGAGCCATTTCCGTTTCGTTAGGCATTGCCATTCAGAACATACCCGAAGGCGCCATCATCTCCATGCCCATGCGGGCAGCAGGCAACAGCCGATGGAAATCCTTTATGTTAGGCTCGCTGAGCGGAGTGGTAGAGCCTATAGGAGCCATTGCCGTACTGTTGCTTGCCTCTCTCATTATGCCCGCCCTACCCTACATGCTCGCCTTTGCAGCAGGAGCCATGTTCTACGTAGTGGTGGAAGAGCTAATCCCTGAAGCCTCAAGCGGCCAGCACAGCAATCTCAGCACCATCGGCTTCGCCATAGGTTTCGTGCTGATGATGGTGCTTGATGTTGTTATGGGTTAACAAAAATAAATAGATTATGAAACCGGCAAAGCTCCACGCAAAATCGAGTGACACAACAGCTCCCGTCATCACCATGGCTGCCACGGCAAGGCGGTAGACAAACATTACTAATTTCCTTTCATAAAGAGCAAGTTAACATACAGAACTACCAATCGCCATACATAAGCTTATAGAACATCTGCGGACATTGAGAATAAAATAATTATGACACAACACTATTGTCCCGTTTAAACGAGACGACATCTATTTAATTTATTTATAATCAATTAGTTATTCATTTAAAATCGTGTATTCGATTTGATTTTGTATCTTTGCACGCAACTAAAAAGAAGCGTGCGATGAACAACGGAAAAACAATATTCTCTCAAATCATGTCAAATATCCCAGAACGGGAATTCAAGGCTTGTGTTGACCGATACAAGGGCAATTACAGATCAAGGAACTTTACATGCAAGGATCAGTTTCTTGTGATGAGCTGTGCTCAGCTAACTAATCGTGGTAGCCTGAGAGATATTGAAAATTGTCTAACGGCATTGTCAAGCAGACTGTATCATTGCGGTATCAGCTATGCCGTTCCTCGTAACACACTTGCCAAGGCTAATGAGAAAAGAGACTGGAGAATCTATGCCGATTTCGCTCAAGTTCTTGTTAAGAAGGTTCGCCCTCTCTATGCAAAAGATAACTTTAGCCTTGATCTTGATAACATGGTTTATGCTTTTGACAGCAGTACCATCAGCCTTTGTCTTAAACTTTGCCCTTGGGCTAAGTTTCGCAAGCATAAAGGAGGTATCAAGATGCATACATTATTAGATTTGAGAGGTAACCTACCAATATCAGTTCATCTAACCGAAGCATCAGTTCATGATGTAAAAGCATTGGACTATCTTTATATTGAACCATCTGCTATATACTTGATGGACAAGGGATATGTTGATTTTTATCGCTTGTTCCACCTCATTCATGAAAAGAATGCATTCTTCGTAACCCGAGCAAAGGACAATATGCGTTTTGATATTACCGCCTGCTGTGAAGTTGACAAGTCTACAGGTGTCATTGCAGATGAGAAAATAAAACTCATCGGTCTACGTACATCACAATGGTATCCAGAAGAAATAAGAATGGTTACCTATGAAGATTATGCTACCAACAATGTCTATCGATTTCTCACAAACAACATGGAGTACGAAGCGCTTACAATCTCAGAACTTTATAGGGAAAGATGGAATGTGGAGCTTTTCTTCAAATGGATCAAGCAACACTTGCACATCAAATCCTTCTATGGAACATCTGAGAATGCTATCTACCTCCAGATTTGGATTGCCGTTTGTACATACCTTCTATTGGCTCTAACCAAAAAGAAGATGCACATGAATCAATCTTTACACACAATTTCAAAGAACGTCGGGTTGTTCCTTACGGATAAAACCCCAATTAATGAATTATTTAACAAGACTGTTCCCGAGAAAGAGTCAACCGATTACTATATGCCGAGCCTATTCGGACCGGAAGATTTCTAAACGGGACAGCAGTGTTTCATTTGCATTAATATTGAAATACAATCGTCCACTTTTTGCGAGACTATGCTTTCTTAAAAATTCTTCTAATTCTTCATTTTTTTGAGACTTTTGTAATTTCTCAAAATCATATTTTTAGATCATAAAATCTAAATTCATTTATTGCATCAAATAATCCTTTTAGATCTTCATATTTCCACATCTCTTCTCTGTCCCAGACATCATGTTTGTCAAGATAAGCTATGGCATCTTCGAGTGTATAGGAGGAAACTGGAGTTATCTCTACTGACAATAATATAGCATCGCCTTGTTCTATATTTGGCAAAGGCTCTGGAGCTGGTGTGGGAATTAACGAACACATAACAATAACTGCAAGGATTGTACCTGTCAAGAAACTTAACAATAATGAGGTTTTACTACCCAATAACTGCCCTTTAACCTTCGCACAAGACAGCTTTTCTTCGCCTTTAACAGATTGTTTACCATTCTCTATTGGTAATATTATGGCTATAAAACCTTCTTCTTTGTCTATAGAGCTCTCACAGCTAAGCCCTTTATACAAGAATACCAACGTACTATCAATTTGTTTTACTGTAAGAGTCAACATTCGATTATGCAACGGATATTCTTCCCCATCTATCAGAACCGACAAGTTATCGCTAAGAGAAGCCTTTACCTTGCTAAAATCGATTAGCTATTTATATTGGCGCATTTTTTCCCTTATAGGAATGTCGCATATAATCATACGTTTGCCTTTATCAATAACAACACCTGACAATGTTTCACCTCCCAAAAGTTAGCTTACAGTAAATGTCACAGGAGTTGTTTCATATGTACTAGTATCAATACCCCAATTTAAATCAATAGTTACAGGATTATTCATGTAGTCAGCAACAGGCCAAGGTTTGGATTTACCATTGACGATTAGTTGCCAATCTTGTGATATTTCGTTTTTCTCCATTACTTACTACATTCTTATAAGGAACTGCGCTACTATACCCCTTATATTTCAAGCTATTAATCTAAAGGATATGATTTCAAAAACTTATTGAATTCGTCAGCACGTTTTGATATGCTAATTGTTGTTTTTGCTTCTTTAATCATGGTATTAAGATATGGGCTTGAACAATTCTTGTTACTGAAGTACAATTTCATATAAGGAAGGTTTGATAGTTTTTGGTCTGCCTCAGAGACATACCTGTCTTTCAACGCAGGCATGGCTGCTGAAGATATTTTCTTGGAAGCGTCCAATACAATGTTTCTCACCTCTTCGTATGTTCGGCTATAATATGACAATAATGTATCCCATTCTTTATAGTCTCTTTTAATAGTCTGATTGACTATGTTTGCAAAATCCTTCCTTAGCGTATTTATTTTACTTTTGGAACATTTGAGGTTCATGTATGTAATGATTACCTGTATTGTCATCGTATCAACACGCCCCAATTGTTTTTGGACAGAAAGTAGTTGAGAACGAAGGTCGCCTAACATTTTAGAATTATCAATACTATCTGACTTCATCTTATTAATAACGACATTCAATTTTGCACATTCAGAATTAGCAGACCTTAGCATTTTAAAAGTCTGTTCTTTAGTTTTTTCTCTATTTACAATCATAGTATCTTTTGACACTATAACTTTGTTTAGATTTGCGATGCTGTCATTCAAATGCTTAACACAATCTTCCATTGCTTTCCATTTGCTCATCGATATTGTGACAGTAACATCTTCTTGTGCATAAGAACAAGTGTAAGAAATTATTGCAACGATGAATAAAAAAATATTTCTAAACATAATATTTTACGATTTTAATTATAAAATTCATCCTGACTAAGAGAACCGTCTATTAACCTTTTCTTTAGTTCTTCTTTCTGTGCAGAGTTTCCCAAATAAGTACTTATGTAATTATATACTTTTGTGTTAAACTCAGAATAAGCGTTATAATCATTAAAATTATATTTGTTTAAAGCATAAGTAACGAAACTATTCAATAGAGTATATTGTTCATCTATCAAATTCCTTTTTATTTCATTTATCTCATTGCTGTTTCCATAATAAGATACATATTCTGGTATCGTATTATTCAGAATGTGTTTTAGAACAGATAGATATGTATTATATCCCTTAATGCCACTGCAATACAGCTTACTGCTTCTTTTTAGATATGCCAAGTGAGAGGCTTGTATTGCAGACGGCAACTCTTTCAATTTTTGTACTAAAGCAACGCAATTCTTTAGTTTGTCATCATTAAGATATACTCCAGCCTGCTTTACTCTATTTTTAGTTGTTTCTAAATCTTTGTAATCCGTACAACAAGCAAGCTGCCGAGCATTATCATAATTGTCTATCACTTTTAAGACATCATCTAATTGCTTGATGTAGTTTGAATTTGGTTCAACAACAAGATTCCCTGTAGATTTTTCAAAATGCTTTAGTTGGGAAATTCTATTCTTCATGAAATTGTGACTCCATTCAGGAGTATTCCAAACGGATGCTGCAAATGAAGAATTGCATCTTGATATGAATAATGGAATGTATTTTATAAGTGCATCTTCTATACGAAGATCCAAAGTGTCTCTTCCGACAAGTTTTTCAAATTCATCCCTGTTAATCATATAAAGAACTTCTGCATATTGAATTTCAAGAGAATCACTCGTTAGCAAATTTATTTCCTTGCACAAAGCTTTATTGTGTGGATTTTCAAAAACAAATTGTTTCGGTGGGTCTATTACTGTATTTTTGTAATATAAAATAGAGCCTATTGCCAATATGATGGCAACAACAATTAATATTGATTTGATAATATTTCTTTTCATATTAGGAATTTTCGAGACCCATTATCGTTTTAGTTCCAGTTCCACCATGATTGCCAGTTCCACCATGGTTACCAGTTCCACCATGATTGCCAGTTCCACCATGGTTACCAGTTCCACCATGGTTGCCAGTTCCACCCTGGTTACCAGTTCCACCGTGGTTGCCAGTTCCACCATGGTTACCAGTTCCACCGTGGTTGCCAGTTCCACCATGGTTGCCAGTTCCACCCTGGTTGCCAGTTCCACCATGACTGCCAGTTCCACCCTGGTTGCCAGTTCCGCCATGACTGCCATTACTATATGTTCTTATATAATTATTGAGGTCTATTGTCCCATCGCTAGAATATGTTCCCTGTCCATCTAAGGATTCTGCGGCTAATTCAAAGAGTTTATCACAACAATTTAAATTTTCCCCATTAGGTAGCATTTGTTTCCACTTGTTCTGAATTTTCGAGAATTTTTTATTATTTACATCGTTATACAAATCCTTTAGATTTTTTGAAATATTTTCCATTTCGGATAGAATCCAAACATCATGCGTTTTTAAATATTCTATTTCCTCGCTTGAAAAATGCTCCTCATCTTCTGCTTGGTTATCTGAGTATTCATCTTGACGATTTGAAACAGTGTCTTCACAGAGAATTTCGCTCTCTATTTTTGTAGAGTTTCCTTTTGGAAATATTCCATGATATAACCAAGAACAAGATGAAATTATTCCGATACAAGCAAATAAGAAAACCACCAATCCGATTGCTATTTTTTTCCATCCATATCCATTCTTCACAAGAATAAATGCTTTCTTGCTATTGGAAAAATGGTCTATCTTATATCCAGCAATAGGTGATTTGTTCTCGTTATAATGAGTTGCTTCAAACGAGAAAGAAATAGCCTCATTAGGCACTTTGCAACCTTCAAAAATTAAATAATTGTATTTTTTAGGTAGTTTCTTTAAAGGTAAAGCTATTGGTCGCTTTACCTTTGATAAATTCGATGTTTTAAAACGAGCCTCTTCAAATCCTGTGACATCAACCACAATTATAGCGGAAGTTAGTTCATGGATATTGAAACGATTATATCCATCTCTGTCTACTTCTTTATCATTGATCGTAATTTTTATAGACGAAGATGGTATTTGGGTATCAGGATCAGCTTTGTCATAGACTTTAAACCATGTCAAATCGACCTTGAATTCCCATTCTAAATTTGCTAAATTAATTGTTTTTACAGGTTGATCGAATCTAATCTTTTCTTGAATGGGCCAACAATCTTTTCTTGAAACATCAAGTGTTATCTGTTGTCCTTCGTCAAACAAAAGACTTTGTGTAAACAATTTTCCATTTACCTTCATTGTTATATCCGATGAGACAGATTTAGGATACTCCAAAATGCAACTGTTTTTAAAGTCTGATTCGGTTAAATCTTTCAATCCTTCTTTTGGAGAAATTCCAGATTCTGCATCTATAAGCAATACTGCTTTATAATTGCAATAGTAATTTTGGAAAATGTATCCTAAAATTTCAGTCAAAGAATAAGGTGTACCTGAACCATAATAACGATAGGCATATTGTCCTTCTGAATTTGGATCTATGCTTGGTACAGAATGATTCTGCACTTGCTTTGATCCATAATCAAAAGAACAGATTTGTTCAAGTTTTTGGTCATCTCGTTTTGTTTCTTGAAGAATATCCTTTGTTTCGCGTAAAATATCCGCCAATTTCTTTCCATTTATATCCACAAAACCAGGGACGACAATCATGGCAGAAATTAAATCACTGTCTCTTCCAGAAATATATTTATTAGTGCATATAAAAGCAACATCCTTTCCGAATGTAACGAAATCGAAAAAAGTGGAATCAAACTTATCTTCTGATATTTTTTCAATATCAATGCATTTCAGATAGTTACGAGTATCAAGTGCTTCATTCTGCCATTGTTTTGCAGCTTCACTTGAAAAGAGTATTTCTGCTCCAGAACTTACTCTGCTAACAATTATACCAATTTTATTCATGATTATCCTCTTAATATTGATTCTAACAGTCCACGTTTACCTATTCTATATCCATCACTTCGTTCCATGATAAGATTTACGATAGATTCAGCGTAGGCTGTATTAAATTTACAATAATTTTGAAAACAAACTTTGCCCAAAGAGAAAGGCAATACAGAAACTTTGCCTCCATTGATTTGATTGGCCTCACAAATTTGCTTTAACCCATTATAGAAATCTCCATAGTGGCCTATAACATGTTCACTTAACAAGGCACTCTTATTCTGTCCTTTGTGAGCTTTGAGTTTATCAACCTTAGTAACTACCAAATATATAGCATCTGTTGAAGTCTTAAATATGCTATTGCCTTTGTTGTCTTTAAGACTATTGATATAATTCAATGTTGCTTTAAGATAGTTAATCTGTGGTAAGCCTTCATACTGACGATTTTCCGCTCCATATTCAACAACAAAGAAATGTATCTTTCTACTGCTTGTTCTGTTGGAGATTAGGATATTCGTTAGGGTGTCTAAAGCACTTTTCTCTTGATTTGTTAATGGCTTCTTGGCAAATGTCTTATACATACATTTTATTAATTCACCGGCAAAATCAATACAAGTGATAGGATGAACCAATCCTTTTTGGTCAGTTAAGTCAAATCCCATTTCGTATGTTGACATAGTAGGGGTACCTTCTGGAAGAACACAGACTGTTCCATTAGAGAGAAAGCACAGAGGAAGTCTGTTCATATAGTCAAATCCTTGACAGTCGCTATCCAATGTCATCGTTTTGGCAACTTGACCATTTCCTGCAACGCTTAGTATTGCACCTAAAGCACAACTTTTACCAGACGAAGGAATCCCCCAAAAATACACCTCGGTTGTTTCTTTGCGAGAAATCTCTGATATAGATTCTGGTACATCAAATCTTGTTCGTTGTACATTTCCTGCTAACTTCTGGATAAATTCAGTTTTGATGCCTATATCTTCAAGGTCACGATAATTAAGGCGTTGTTTTTTTACAAGTTCCTTTATTACCCATGCATTGAGGAAATTGTTGTCATCTTCAATCTCGTCAAGCAAATCGTCTATGTCTATAGTTCCGTCTGTAAAAGCAGACTCTATTAGTTCTAAAATCTGCTTGTTAGGATCGTTAATTGATTTGTCTGTTTGTGTTGCAAGTATATTCTCTTTCAGAGCGTCCATTCCGTAGTGGATATAATCTCTATTTTCAAGCTCATTCAATATTTTTTTTGCTTCATCGACATAGGCATTATCTTCATACTTGTCTATAAAGTCTTGCAACGCTTTCTTGTCTTTTTTATTGATACTATCATAAAGAATTTTATCTTCAGATTTGCGAATATCAGCTTCCATTTTTGCAGATTGCGTTTTCAATCGGCTAATTGCATTTCTTGCTTCCTGTCGATGAGAACCTTCAGGATATTGATTTAAATAATCCTGATAAGCTCTTATGGAGTCTTCCTTTAATGCAGCAGACCAATCGTTAGGTTCTGCATTTTCTAACAAATCCTCAAGCTCTTTACGAACGGATGCTTTCATTGGTTCATCCACATTGTGAGGATCTTTTAGCTCAGGCAGAGTTACAACACCTTGTCTAATATATTTAAACAAATCTTGGGCTGTAAATTCTGGCAAATTATCAAATATTTCTTCTTTGTTCATTATGTTATATATTTTCTATTGGTGTTATTACAGAATCATCTTCTTCATCATCATTGTGATAGCGATGCCTCTCGTGAGTTTGTTCACGTTTGTTTCTTCGCTCTCGTCTAAGACGGCGTCTGCTTTCTCTATCATCTTCTTCGTTGTCAACATCGTCTAAGATTGGTGATGCTAATATTTCATCATGAAATTCGTTTCCTTTTCTTTCATGTTTGTAATTATTGTCTCCCATATCTATTGGACCTATTTCTGGCTTTTTAATAGAACGATTTATGCTTGGATTTATATCGTTGCCTACCCATCGTCTTCCAAATAAAGTATAGGTGCTAACTCCATTTCGTTTTTGAACAAAATAAGGCAATATCATCATCAGATATAGTATGAATCCTAATAATATTGCAGTGTAAGACAAGTCATCATCCGCTGTGTAAATATCGCTAAGAGAATCTAAGTTTTTTAAAGTCGAATTAATTTCATTAGAGTCATAATCAAATGGTAGAACTTTATTACCATCACTATTGTTTTCCGTTGATAATATTACAGATGAGAAATTATGCAACTGTTTATTCCAGTCTGTTATGGCATTTTTAATCTCTTTAATATTACCTACTAAAAAAACATTCCAAACACTTGTATTTTGATTTGCACGATTAATCCAAGAAGTAGCCTCTATTTGTAGACTATCGTAATTCTCTGTTAATTGCCGCTTTAACGTAGCTACTTCGCTATTAATTTTGCGATTATCATTCTTGCCATCGAATCCAATACGTTGATAAACAGACGGCTGAATATCCTTACAATCTTTTACGCGCTGCAAAAAGTTTTGGTAATCAGCGATACGTTTGCTACTATATTTATTATATTCATCAAACATATTGGTTGATGAACTAATGGCATTCCTAAATTTTTCCTCAATTTCATCACTATGATTGGCAACATTCCATGCATGATTGAATGGTCCCATACATAATAAAAAAACGAAAGGAGAAGAGATTAATAAAACACGTTCAAAAAGAATGCATCTTGAAAACTTGTAATTATTATCAACACCTTTTAATTGTTGAACACCAAAGAACCAAAAAAGTAGAAGTACGACTATTCCCAAAGTATACCACAATGGTTCAGTAAGCCCTTTGTCTAATTTATAGGTTATTCCTACATACGTTACATATCCTATAAAAATTATTGCCAAGAATAATAGAATATGCGCCCATGAAAATTTGAGATTTCTATACATATTATTTATTCGGTAAAAGTTTTTCTAATTCTGTTATTTTCTTTTTGTATTCTGCTATTTTTCTACGAATTGCCTCATAATCAGTTCCGCCAGTTTGTTGTGTGGGTGTTGGGGTGTCTGATATATCTTCAACGTCAACTACTCGACCTGCAGCAGAATCATCCCCATCACCATCTGGTACAGGTTTTATTTTCCGTTCTGTAGGTTCTCTGAAGTCACCGTTTTTAACTGCCATTAAAGCCTTGTCAACCAAAACCATAGGAGGAATTAATCCGTAAACATCAGCACCAGTATTATAAAGTACATTCCGAGCTTGCGCTACAGTAATGTCCTTTTTAAGCGATTTCATCAAAGCAATAGTTCCTGTAACTATTGGTGCTGCCATACTTGTTCCATCACATGATTGAAAAGTGTTAGAAGGGAATGAGCTATAGATGCCTTTGCCTGGAGCTGAAATATCGGAACAAGGACCATAATTCGTGAACACTGTTGGATATAGTCTTTTATCAACTGCCGTTACGACTATAGAAGAAGCGTTACGATTTTCTGGCGGAATACTTGTAAGAATGTCATCATTACCTGCAGCAAACACAAGAATCGTATTCTTCTTGGCTGCAATTTTACAAACACGAGCCCATAAAAAAGCCACATTTTGGAATTGCGTCTTGGCAATTTCTGCTTGTTGTTCAACAGGTAGCACATTCAAACCTTTGAAAGAAGGACCGATGGATATATTCACGACATCTGCCTCATGATGAAGAGCGTACATCACTCCTGCGATGAGAGCCGACAAAGGACACTGCTTGTTGTCAAATACCTGTATAGGCATTATCTGACAGTTGGGAGCAACACCTGAAGCACCCTTTGAAAAGTAATCTGCCGAACCTACTGCTAATCCTGCAGTATGTGTACCATGTCCTTCTCCAAGACTTAGAGAATTATTTTGGGTAAAGACATTATATGCGTCAACTATTCTTCCCTTAAACATAGGGTGACTTGCTTGAATACCATCATCAACAATGGCAACTTTGATATCTGAGCTACCTTTTGTATATGCCCATCCTTGCTTAAGATGTATCGCATTCAAATGCCAGCCTACATTTTCTGTCGAATTACTGATTTGACCATGCAGTTCATATACTTCCTCGTCAAAAACAATAAACTTATGATTAGGTATTTTACCATTTATGGTTTTACGAATTTGGTCACGTTCGTTTTCTGGGATCTGTATGACAAGCAATTTTACTTCCTTATCATATCCAATAATGCTATATTTATCATCTGGATATACTTGTTTGAAGTCACGTGCCAATGCATCTACATTGTCGTTCTCATTTTCCATATATAAAAACAGGCGGTTGGCAATGATGTTGGGCACACCAGGCCGCTCGACAATAGGTGGTTCTTCACTACCTTCACCCATTACAGGAGCAACAACCATATTGTCATCAGGCAACTTTCCATCGTTTCCAGTAATTGGTCGAACTGCTCCATTATTATCAACACGAGAACCATCCGCCCTTGTAATGGTATCAATGGGAACAACGCCGTTTACAGGAGAGTGGTGACCACAGCCTCTTAGTAGCCATGATAGCAACCAAATCAATAATATTATAAGAAGTAACCATAACAACCATTTTAAGCAACCTTTACCTGACCACAATCCAGCAAACCATAGCCACCATTTTTTGTACCAAGGCAAAGTTTTCTCGTATTCAGCAGTAAACACTTTATCCTCATCTACGAGAATATTGCTTGGAGACATGTTCCATCCTGTAAACTTGTACCCTTTGTTAGGTATTACTATAGGTATTTCTCCACTTGACAAAGTAGTGTTGGCCGCCTTTCTAAATGAAGACGAACCTTTGATTGAACCATGTTCACCTGCATCAAAACGGCAATTATAGAAAACATCTTCAGGTTCTTTCATAGGTTCTTCTGTTGGAGAATCCAAAGGGATTGAAGGTTCTGGAGATATTGGAGGAACAGCAGGCGCTTCTGAAACGACCTCGTCATATTGGGCAATAAAAGTCATGTTGGAGTTTACTCTCTGGCCAATGGGCGAAGGTGCCCAGCCTGTAAATTTCCACCCCTCACAAACATCCACTGTAGGAATATCTAATTTGGATAGTATCGCTCCTTCGGCACGACTGATGGTTCTGTCTAGTTTAGAAATTGTTCCATGTTCGCCAGCTTCAAATGTAATCTTATATTTCTTGATGTACTCAAAGTCGTGAATTACGGAGCCAACAACCTTGTGTTGGCGTACATCAGGAGTCATACCCCATGCAACAAGATATACCTTGTCATCTGTACAATATACCCTATCTTCACTGATATATTTAATAGCACCAGCCATAATCTGCAAATCCTCTCCATTTAAATTCATAATAGAGGACTTGTATATTTTCACGGTGTCATCAAGTATGCCCTTATATTTGTCATACTCTGCTCCTGACAGTTCACTCAAACGGGTGGGATGCTCCTGCCATTTCTCAATATGCCAACAAATCAGATCTTCGTCATCCATATATTCTGGAGTGGCAAGAAAATGTTGCATATTTATAGGTATAACCCTTTTAATAACACTAAAAACACTGTCGTATCTCTTGTACATAGGGTCGTGACCGATACCTTGATAGTCGGTAAAGTCTGGCACCTCTGTATAGCAGAGTTTTTGTTTTCCAAAGAATGAATGTCCTGCCATTTATTTATCCTTTATATAAAGTTTCACAAGCATCAATGATTGTTTTAATTTTAGCATTGGCTATTGGGTCAACATGAGAAATGTCACTTGCATATAGCAGACCAATTGTTACCAAATTCTCCCATCGTTGGAAGTTGTCCCAAAGTGGAAGTTTCATTAACGTTGATTTGTCAACAGCATCTATATCGGAGGCGGCATCAAATGCACTCAAAGTTTGTAATAATGGTTGCGGTTTTCTAACTACATTCCATGCTGAAGAACTCAAATCAACTTTAATGTGACACTTATCTGCTTTCGCTCGAATATTGTCAACGTCCTCATCGTTAATATATTTGCGCCCTACAGAACTTACAAAGTTGTTGAGTGTCAATGAAGCATAATCAGCTATAGCGTTTGGTTGCTCATTAAGACTGAACACTTTACAATAGCGGTCTATTCGTTCAGAAAGGATACGTTTCATCCCCAGCTTTTTCAGCAATGCCGATAGCATAAAGACTACTTCATCTGAATGTGGGAGCATAGGCTCAAGGACCTTAACCTTGTTGTTGATATAGGCATTCCAATAATCAACAATGTGTTTGGTGACAACATCCGCCACTGTTGTCAAAGTTTCCGTTTCACTCGAAACCACCTCTGCAATGGTACAGCCACGTTCTTTTAACGCTTCTTCTAATCTCGCTTTTTCGCAGCCAAAGAAATCGCATAATTTTTGAATGTTCGTTTTCTTGTTGTCCGATGGATTAATGTCCGCTTGTTTGCGTATAAAGTTTATTATAGAAAAGTCTTTGGGAGTATCGGTATGGCAGATGATAATATTATATGCAATGTCTCGCAAATCACCAACTGGCACCATGAGGTTGTCTATGATATGACCGAATATCTCTGGTCTCTCGCCAACACTTAAAATAAGGGACATTCTTATATCACTGGCTATCTGTTTTACCTTTTGATTCTTTGCCTCCTTATCTTCTGGCTCAAAATAAACAGAAAGTGCATTATACATCTCTGACTTTATTTTAGCCAATTGTGCAAGGTATTTCTTTTTTCTTGCATCTTCGAGTACACTTGCGATAGTGTCAAGATTACGAATGATGGCCTTAGAACCATCATTGTTGATAGTAGCAACATCATTCCATGTCTGTTCGGGATTAGCAAAATGACGTTGTACAAAGGCATTCTTAAGAAAACTTTGTTTCAGATTTTCGAAATAGTCTGGATAATCAGGATACGTGTGAACACTTTTCTCTTCTGACTTGACAGCACCATCACTATAGCCATCAAAAACACCATTCTTTCCAGACCAGTAGAAATCACGTAATGGATAAATGTTTTGGAAAGCAGCGGTTCGGAACAGTCCGCCTGTTTTCACCCAATTATCAAGCCACTTGTTAGGTTTAATAATTTCTGGAAATACGGTATCGAACCTGTTCCAATGTGCATCAAGTTTGTCTATGTTTGAGGAATTATCAGTCTTTGTTCTCTCTAAATCAATATTGAATTTTGTTGCAACAAAGAACAATGGTGCAATACCATTTGTGTCATTGAGCATATTGGCTCGTTCTTCTGGTGTAGAACCAATATTGTCTTCAATCCAACTATTTATTGTTTCCCCAATGGTCGCTTCCGCCTTTTGGTCGTTATGATGACAGAATAACACACTACTGATTCTCAATGAGCGAGAGTACTTGTTGAATAAATAGGCTACTTTTCCTCTTCTAAGAATCTTGGGAAGAACTGTATGAATGTCCTGCTCCTTGTATTTCTCACGAGAACGGGCACCTGGGAAATCGAGAAGGTCAAGTTTATGTAAGAATTTCCTGTCATCTGCAACCGAGGGCGGCAATTCAAAGGTAAGTTCTGCAATCAGTGCCGAAAGATTTCCTTTATGAAAATCATGAGCAAGGATATTACCATTTGAATCATATACATCTGTATAAATTTCATCATGTCCAGTATCTATCTGTACACCGCAAACAGTGTCAAGCCATTCTATCTTCAACAATGTTCCTTTTTCACGAAGCACTGCAGCAAATGGTATATAAATATCTGTTTGAAAGTTAAGCTTCTTATATTCATTAATGAGGACACTGAACAAGTGACTCAATTCACTATTCCTGTTCCAAAGAAGACTGAATATATTAACCCATTTGTCATAGGAAACATATTGAATTACAGGAGCAACTATCTTACAAAAGTTTGATTGATTTACACCAGCCGCAGCATTCCCTATTACATCGTGGATGTAATCTGTAATATCCTTGACATCATCTTCGTCTATTTCATTTTGTACAGCAATCTTTGATGCCCAAAGCCCATTCATATCTTCAAGAGCCTTGTTTATATCATCATAACGCAATACGCTATCTTGATTGATTTTAATGTCATTATAATACGAATCAGCCAAGAGAAGGATTATGTCCACAACAGACAAGTTGCGTACCTTTACAAAGTCACTCATTGTAGAACAACCTTGACTAAGAGTAAAACGAGTGATAACACCAGTTGATTCTATCTTGGCATTGTTTCCACCACTTGGATTTATATCATCTATAAAACTATATGATTTTCCTGCATTAGTGATGACGAAAGGCGAGTTTGGAGAAGACAATAGACTGCTCATTAAATAAGACTTACCTACCTGACTTTCGCCATAAGCCGCTGCAGAACAATTCTCTTCCAAGGCTGCATATATGCGCTTGAGTTTGCGGCGATATTCCTTAAAAACATCGTATGGAAAAGACTCCTTTCCAAACTCATTGGCCCATGCAATAGAGCCGTCAACCAAATCTATATGTTGCTTTATATCTTGTAGCATAATTTCATTTTTAGAGATTAGAAATCAAACGCACCTGAGTCAAGCCAATATTGTTCGTCAACACCAAGGCTTTGGATGTGTATTTCAAGATTACCATCCATTATATCATTACCATTTTTATCCGTTATTGCTGAAATGGAAAGATTTTCCTTGTCATCTATGTCACGCTCAATTGTAATCTTAAATGGCATTCGTTTTTTCAAAACATCAATGGCTTCATTTACAAGTCCTATTACTTTTGCGTCAGTCGGACAGTCTTCGTCATTTATAATGGCCTTTTTCCGAATTTTGTCTGCCATCTTATGACGGTTAAAGTCTATTGAATACAAGGCACGACTTGGATATGAGTCCATCCCTATTTGACGAACATGGAGTGATTGGGGAATACTACTAATAGTCAAGTCACCTCGGTACTTGTCTGGTGTTATGAAGTATTCAATTGGTTGTCCTTCACGAGAAGCTTCAATATAATTCACAGTTGACTTCAAATTCTTTTTCAGCAAATCTAAATTGATGATAAACTTATTCAGATTTGAAAGTTCCGAGGCATAATGTCCTATTACGCCACCCATAGCCACAATAGTCTTTGCATTCTTTATATAACCAGTATTCTCTCCAAACGGATACCAATCCCCTACGTAATAATCGTTGAGAACAATGAATCTATTGGGTGAAACAGAGTAATATTTAAGGAATATATCCCTTATAACAGGAAGTGAAGCAGGACGTCCTGAGAGTAATACGACATCGCAAGCATAGGAATACATGATGGTTGCAACCTTCTTAAGCAAAGGCTCAAATTCTTTACGAACAATTTCTGAAACCATCTCTTTGTTAAATTTCCAAGAAAGTGATGTGATGTCAATGTTCAATCTTTGTTTGAATTCCTCTATGATTGCCTCATTAGGTGGACATTCAGAAAATACATCTGAATATTTGACAATACAATCCTTGGAGCCTTGTTTCAACAACTCCAAGAAATGGCACATTAATGGTACAGAATATTGAATATTAAAGTCCTTTCTTAATATTCTATCAGCTATAGTTTGTCCATTATAATCCTCTCCAAAGAAATTCTTTATCTTTTGGCGATATTGTTGGGTTGTTAAGTCTTTTAATTCTGTTCTAAATGCACTGTTCTCATCAAGGAGCATAATATTCTTGATAAGGGCATAAAGCATATCATCTCCTGCGAAATAATAGCTATCGTAGAATTTTGGATCTGGCGTAATGGTTGTAACATCACCTTTTATATAAGTATATTTACTAATCATCAAGTCTGATGTTCCTGCACCAATGTCAATAGATCCAACAGTTATTGAAGGCAGGCTGTCACCATCTTCTATTTTTCCATAGAGATTGAAGAACTCACTGCAACATCCTTTGTATTTTTGTCCAACCTCTCCATACATATATACCAATTGGGAGCATGTCGCTTCGTCATAGTACCACTGTCCATCGTCATCTTTCATAGAGCGAACAGCAGGGACTACGTCTACCAGTTTCCCAGGATGTGGATTTTCTACAGGGCAATTATAATCGAAATTTTCCAATAAGATTACTGCATCTTTAGCACAATGTACAAGAGCCTCTCGCTCCACCCTTGACATAGCGGTAGGACAAGTTACAATAATTCTTCGTATTTTTCTTGGTATGGACGGCTTTCCAAATCCACTACGATTAGACCTGTATTCCTCGCTATTAATTTGTGTACGAGCTTGCACTAACATTTCCAAGAAAGAGAACGTCATTAAAGAACGTCTGGAATAGTGGTACGAGCTGCCGCTTTCTCCGGACAAATCTATATTTCCGTCACTTTTCAACTGATTTGTTATACCACGAAGATTTAAAATATGGTCGTCCTTTTCACCTTTGAGAACAAGAAATTTCCATTCTTCTTTATTTGGTCTCCAATCCCACAAATATCTCTTGGGACTTGAATAGGTTGACAAAGATTCCATATCATCTGCGGTGTTTGTGGCCAAATGGATAAGTGTGTTGGCTTCTTGTCCTAAACGAACCAAGCTCAGATGAACAAATTGTTTGCTGTCTTTAATGCCAAAACTTCCAAAGTCAACTTTACGAAAAGCCAAACGCATATCGAAAGGTTCGTTATGTTTGTTGATTACAAGTGAATTGTTCACTTCTTTAACAAGATTTGTATAGTCAATAAGTTCAAGCTGCCTTACTTGATTAAAATTGGTATTATCTTCTATTAAAAGTGCTGTTGTACGTGAGTTTCCTATATCAACAACCATATCAACATCCTTTATTTCTACATCGGTATCCTTGTAAAGTTTAACCTTGGGGAATAGATCCTTTTGAGCAAGATAGTTGATTAAGAATATGTATGATGCGATATACGACATTTTTCTCACGTTCGCACCTCTTAATTGAGATACACGTTGAACATTAGGATGAACCAAGTGCAACAAATAGTCATCAATATAACTCCAATTGTTATTAGGAGAACAATAGTCCATCAAATAGAACTCATTACTACATAGTTCGAAATCCATTTCGCCTCTAAACGCATCTGGAAAGACGGGGCATTCATCATATTCGTCACTCTCGTAACGAGCTCTTGTATCGAATGCAAGAACTACATTGTACCATTTTATTCCCTTTTCTTCTCTTGTTGGGATTAATTTCATACGTACCCAATTTAATGGACCGAACTTAAAACGCTTGGGAGTGCGTTTAAAGAAATATGGGACAGGAAGCCAAGCATTTTCAAACATGGAAAACTTGTTGTCTCTGTCTGAGAATGTAAGGCTGAATATATCGCCCCTTACACCTGGGCAATTTTCATCTTCTATTCTCAATGGTAAAATATCATCGCTTTTAAGCTCGTTGACATCAATTTCAATAGTAGGGTCGCTTAAATAGCCACCTTTATGAAGTTTCTGTTTGTTATAATAATAGCACTCGTCATCTGTGCGAAGTTCGTACACAGGATCAAGTCGCCATTCCCCATTTTCAGTATCATACCATTCATGATACCACATTTTGAACTTTTCTTGAGTATTTATCCTCAATGGAAACGTTATGATTTGAATACCAGAATTGGCTATTAAAGTATGCTCTTGCATAATAAAAATGATATTTATTCTATTGATTCTATAAATGCACTTGGTATATATGCCGTCACAACAGTCACCAAGTCATCCACCACAACTCCTACTCTCTGTTGCCCTTGCCATCTTGCAACTCTTCCTATCACTCCTTTGAACGCTCCATCTGTAACCCTTACCAATTGTCCTTTTTCGAACTTTGGCACTTCGACTAATGACACGATGGTATTGTCCGCATCGGCAGCACAGATGATTTTTAAACTATCCATCTGATAGTCAGGAACTATCATAGGAATCTTCTCTATTCTGCGACCAACGTGGACGTGTCGATAATAAAAACGAAGGAATGGGAGGTTTACGTTGTCGTAAACAAAAGATTTGAGTTGTTCTTCTGTACCGTAGGCGAAGAAGATATTTGGTAAACGAGACTCGGTAACAACTTTGCGCTTACCTTTTATAAGTTTTACAGTATCTGTAGTAGGATAGAAAGCAGTGATGCCTTTGGCTGTCATGTTGTCGCATGCCTTTTTCTCTCTACCGTATGTGGTACGTAAGGCATACCAATGAGGGCTATCTTCCTCTTTTTGTGCTTTAGGCTTACTTGCTATATGGGCATTTCTGGTGGACACCCCTGTTTGTGAACTCTCTGCAGACATAGTGCTTTGAGCTTCGAGGAGGGCGTTGGAGGTAAGTCCAGCGCAAGGAGGGTATTCACCACCACCTGAGGTGTGTACATCTTCTGATGTCCATTCATCGACTTTCATATCGGTGCTAACTTTTTTCTAGACAGAAATCCGTTAAATTGCGACAAAAAAAGAGCGTGGAATCGTCCTGTTGTCCATTCCACTTCCCGAGGCTCTTGCAATTGCCTATTGTTGTTGAACAGACAACGTCAGAGCCCACGCCGATATGAAAATCATGTCCGTAAAAAGACCTAATAACACATTAGACTGCGCCCGAAAGGACACAATCCATGCTTACAGGTCTCCACGGGATTGATATAATCACACCCGGGACATCTACCGTTGACTACGTTCAAGACAACAATTTACTGTGAATTTGCAAGATTACAGGAAGTCTTAAACACAGCGTCGATAAACGCCTTCCATTATGTCTGGATTGTCTTCCCACCCAAAGCCCGCTTACGTATAGATATGTCATGGTTGACCTCACTACACTCAGCACGGCGTAGGCTGCCGACTCGGTTATCATGAAAGAACTCGTCTTACAGCGACAACTGCGGTCTGGCTATACAATCCAACTGCAAAAATACGAAAATTTATTGAGAAAAGACAAGAAATGGCAGGAAATATAAATACTGCAACACAAATTTAAGACTATTTAAGCCTAATCGCTTTAATATCTCAGAAATTTTGTATAAACAAATGCTGTTTTTCATTACTTTGATATTAAAATGTGAACGAAGAACTATCTGTGTTTAGATAATTTATATAGTATTAAGAAAAAGTAGTAGCAAACAAACTCATAATAAGTTTGCTTGCCACTTTATAAATAGAACAATTAAAGACCAATTCGGACCTTCCTTTCTTGTTGTACTATAATATCTGCGTAGAATTCTCCCGATTTGATAGTGTTGTTTTCTTTTTGAGATTTATCACTTATATCCTTTTCTGGAACAGGTGGTGCCAATTCTAACTGTATTTTTCTGTCCAATGCTGCCAGTTCTGTCTTTAGACTTTTCAGCTCATCTTCTCTCTTCCAGACCTTGGAAGCTATTTCCTGCAGTTGCGGAATCTCCTTCTCCAGTGTCCTACATCTTGAATCATACTGTTCAATGTACCCTTGTA
>ERZ780033.220-NODE-220-length-22669-cov-4.33002_pt1 | contig 22669 bp, 20 predicted proteins | sample MGYA00511024_ERZ780033 | MGnify/ENA primary metagenome ERZ780033 (study PRJEB29588, sample SAMEA2157043) | human gut metagenome | biome: human gut; feature: human-associated habitat; material: faeces | place: Denmark | collected 2008/2010 ... | reverse complement strand
TCCTGCAGGAAGAGCTGGTCCGTGCCGGTGTCCTGCCCCAGGACTACGACTTCGATGCCCACAAGCAACTCGTGGCCATGCAGCCTGGTGATGTGCCAGTGACCTACGCAGACACAACCCCATTGGAGCAAGACTTTGGTTTCAAGCCCAATACCAGCCTGAGAGAGGGTCTCCGTCACTTTGCAGAGTGGTACGCTCGGTATTACAACAATTAATAATATTGTTCAAGTATAAGCAACACGAATTGTCATGAATTGCCCATAAATTACTTATAAATTTAATTTGTGGATAATTATCGAATAATTAATGTTCAATTAACGGTCATTAATATTCAAAGATATAAAACCTTTACTCAAAATACTAATGCAGTTAACCCACTGAAAAAGCGTGGGTACGCTGTATTGGTGGATAACTTTAAATCAAGTATTATTATGAGAGGTTCAATTCGAAATCAGTTTGAAATGACATGTCCAAAATGTGGAGCTACTGTCATTATAAAAGAAGTGAATGATGGAAGTCCTATGCGTGTCTACGATTGTGCTCTATGTCCCGAATGTGGAGAAATTCTATATGAGAAGGCAATAGTGGGTGCGTTTGAAACAGAAATAAAATAGCGAAGTACGAAATCTTATTATCAAACAAATAAACATTGCAAAACATGTAGTAAACATTAAAAATAAAAAACAATGAGTAAAAGAGTGTATATCAGTGCCGACTATGCAGATGGCGATGGTGATAGAGAAGTAGTAAACGAACTTAACAGATGGGGTCAAGATAATTTGCATAAAGTTGATTTTGTAGACATGGCAAAGGTTGTGTCTGGTACTGTTGCAGACAATGACGATTGTAGAATATGTGATTTGAAAGCAGAGTTCAATCGACAAATTAATGCTTCGTCAGTTGTAATATTTATTGTCGGAGATAAGACAGCAATTCGTACTGCAGGAGCTGCTTGTTATCGTTCTCGTTTAGAACAAAAAGATAGTTCTTGTACACCTTATAAAGATAATAGGAATGGCAGTAAACCTTGTCGAGTAGCTTCAACAACTACCCCTTCAAGGGAAGGAAATGTAGGGAGCATCAATTCTTATTCATATTTGAGACATGAATTTGAACAGGCCAAAAAGAAAAATAAAGAAATCATTATTCTTTATAATTCCACCCGTAATGAAACTACATGGTTGCCGAGTTATATGAAAGGTTATGAAGATAAAGCAAAGCCTTTTTGGATATATAATTCCGAGAGAAAAAAGGTAGGAGATTATGCAGCTATTAAATTAGCTTTGGGGTATGATTAAGGTACTTAAAAAGGGACTCTCTATTGCTTTTGCATTTGTCTCTTTAGTGTTCACTTTTTCTCCAGAATCCTTTTTCGCGGCAATTGAATGGTCATGTGTTTCTCAATTTATAATTAAACTATCAAGTGGAAAATTCAAGTATGATGATGTAAACATAGTATTGAATCGTGTGCTGCTTTTTCTTGCAGTTTGGATTGTCGCAATGACTCTCTATTCTATTTATGTTTATTTATGGAAAACAATTGTAATCAAGGATGAAGATTATATTATAGTTATAAGGTATGGTAACATATTTAAAGAAACAAATTGTAAGAGAGTAATTGGGTTTGATGAATGTTTCACCACAACTATTGGTAATGCTCCTCATGAAATAAAACCTACTTCCATATGTGGGCAATATTTGCAAGCGAATCCCAATATTAATATGCAACAACTTATTGCTAATGCACATTTGACGAAAGAACGAGGGAAATCCAAGTTTAATCGTCAAGATAAATATAAGTCAGGCTCTATTGTTCCTAATGGAGATGATTTCTTATTGGCGTTTGCACCACTTGATGAAAATGGAAGAGGTGTTTTTCCTTCTTATAAAGAGTTTCTTGACAGCTTATTTCTATTGTGGCAGGAACTTGATAAGTATTATGCTCAACATGATGTTTGTATTCCTATACTTGGTTCAGGAATAACACGTATAGGGGATGGTATGGGGACATTCTTTTCACAGCAAGAATTACTCGAAATGATAATAGCTTCATATAAATTGAGCCCATACAAAATAAAGAAGCCAAATAATCTCAGAATTATATGTAAAAAGAATGAAGATTTCTCTTTAGAAAAAATAAAAATAAATCAATACTAGCACTTCAGAAGTTGTTGTGTGTTTTTATGGCTCCGACATTGAGCGTTTCTATAATCAGCAAGGCAATGATATGGAAATGGTGGTGACGAAAGCCGGAAGCAATAAAAACATAATATGTATGCACTTGTGTAAAAGTGCTTACTAAGATATAGGCTCTAAATTGAGCACAAACAAAATATGAAAATGGATAACACTCTTCAGATTTCTCAGCGAGGAATAGACATGCCAGAATCTCCTATTAGAAAATTGGCACCTTTAGCGTATAAAGCGGAAGATAAAGGTATAAAAATATACCGATTGAATATAGGACAGCCTGATTTGCCAACACCAAAGAAGGCCCTGGATATACTTAAAGATGTAGATAGAACTACTCTTGAGTATTCTCCTTCACAAGGATATCGGTCTTTGCGTCAGGCGTTGGTAGGATATTATGAAAGATACCAAATAAAGCTAAATGCAGACGATATTATAATAACCTCAGGTGGTTCTGAGGCTGTTCTCTTTGCGTTCATGAGTTGTCTGAATCCAGGTGATGAGATAATTGTGCCAGAACCAGCATACGCCAACTATATGAGTTTTGCTATTTCAGCAGGTGCAGTAATACGTACTGTTGCTACTACAATAGAGGAGGGATTCTGTCTGCCTAAAGTAGAAAAGTTTGAAGAGTTAATAAATGAGCGTACTAAAGCCATTTTGATTTGCAATCCAAACAATCCTACTGGCTATCTCTATACACAAAGTGAGATGAACCAAATCAGAGACCTTGTGAAGAAGTACAATCTTTATCTGTTCTCTGATGAGGTTTATCGTGAGTTTATATATACTGGTTCGCCGTATATATCTGCAATGCACTTGGAGGGTATTGAGCAGAATGTTGTTCTGATAGATTCCGTATCGAAGCGTTATTCAGAATGTGGCATTCGTGTTGGAGCACTTATAACCAAGAACGAGAATGTACGTAAGACAGTTATGAAGTTCTGTCAGGCACGTTTGAGCCCTCCTTTGTTGGGACAGTTGGTTGCTGAGGCCTCGATAGAGGGTACAGAACAGTATTCTCGTGAGGTGTATGATGAGTATGTTGAACGTAGAAAATGCCTTATAGATGGAGTTAACCGCATTCCCGGATGCTATACTCCAATGCCAATGGGAGCTTTTTATACAGTTGCTCAGTTGCCAGTTGATGATGCAGAGAAATTCTGTGCTTGGTGTTTGGAAGAGTTTTGTTATGTAGATGATAAGACTTCTTCGATGACTCCTTCAGGAAACATGAATAAACATGTAACGGGAGAAACAATAATGATGGCTCCTGCTGCTGGATTTTACACAAATCCTGAATTAGGAAAGAATCAAGTGAGATTAGCGTATGTGCTTTGCAAGAAAGACTTGCAGAGGGCATTGATGATATTGGAGAAAGCTTTGGAAGAATATGAGAAAGTATGCTCACAAGGAAAAGCCATCTGATATTGATAAATAAGAATATGGATAAGTTGAAAGTTGTATTTCTTATATAGAGATATAGCAATGACTTTATCATTCATTCATAATAATATATGTGATTGTGTAGTATTTGAGGCGAAAGCACAAAGATGCAACACTAATGAAATTAAATAGTAACTAAAAAATATGCAACTAATATTATTATCCGGAGGTTCAGGCAAACGCCTGTGGCCTCTTAGCAATGATACTCGTAGTAAACAATTCCTTCCATTATTGGCTTCGCCCAATGGTGGAATGGAATCAATGATACAGCGCGTAGTACGCCAAATTCGTGAAGCAAAGCTTACAGACAATATAACGTTCGCAACCAATGCTGTACAGCGTGACAGTATTATTAACCAGTTGGGCGAGGACGTAAATGTAGTGACAGAACCAGAACGTAGAGACACATTCCCTGCAATAGCTCTTGCTACAAGTTATCTTGCCAAAGAGAAGAAATGTAACGATGACGAAGTGGTGGTTATCATGCCTTGCGACGTATATACAGAGTCAAAGTATTTTGCTACAATAGCCAAGATGGTTGAGGTTGTTGAGAATAACGTTGCCGACCTTGTGTTGATGGGTATCACCCCTACTTATCCAAGTGAGAAGTTCGGATATGTAGTTCCAGAATCTGTTTCATCTAAAGATTCGGTCACTTCATCAGAATCAGTTAAATCAAAAGGATCCGTATTCACTAAAGACAGTCTCCGTGTAGCACGCTTCACTGAGAAGCCTAATGAGAAAAAGGCAAAGGAATTGCTTAAGCAGAATGCCTTTTGGAATGGTGGCGTATTTGCTTTCCGTTTGGGATATATGATGAAAATCGTTGACAAATACATAAAAACAGACTCTTTCCAAGAAACACACAAATGCTACACTAAGTTCCCGAAAATCAGTTTCGACTATGAGGTAGCCGAAAAGGCAGAGTCGGTTGCTGTTGTTCCTTTCTCTGGTGAGTGGAAAGACCTTGGCACATGGAATGCCTTGTGCGAGGAATTACCAAGCACCCACATCGGCAATGTGATGATGGGAGAAAACAACGAAAATACACATGCAGTAAATGAATTGGGTATACCCGTGTTCTGCAACGGACTGAAAGATGTCATCGTAGCTGCGTCGCCAGACGGCATAATGGTGTGCGACAAACAAGATTCGGAAAAGATAAAGGACTATGCCAACAAGCTTATCACACGGCCTATGTACGAGGAGCGTCGTTGGGGAACTTATCGTGTCTTGGATAATGCGAAATACGAAGATGGTACTCGTTCGTTGACAAAAACAATACATCTAAATGCAGGCAAGCACATAAGTTACCAGTTACATCGTCACCGTAGCGAGATGTGGACTTGCGTTGACGGAGAAGGTATATTTGTGTTGGACGGTGAATGCCGACATGTGAAGCGTGGGGATGTCATGAACATTCCTCTTGGGCATCACCATGCTATAAAAGCTATAACAGATTTAACTTTTATAGAAGTACAGATAGGCAATCCGCTTATCGAGGAGGATATAGAAAGATTTGAGTTCGAATGGATTGAACAATAAGTATATTGTTATCAATCCTTAGAAATGTTGTAGAAGTACAATCTGTAATGGTAAAAACATATATATAATAATATCACTTCTTTTTATTATAGTATTACTACTCATTTTTTATCTCTTAACACCTTCATTTATATCACCTAAGAGTACATTCCTAGAGCGAGAATCAAATCAATGCTTCAGAGGAATATTAGCTCTTTTGATAGTTTTTCATCATGTATGTAAACACTATGTGTTCCCTATGTCTTCAGAAGGTGGCGCTTACGGGATAATAGTTGTAGGCCTTTTCTTTTTCTTTTCAGGTTATGGCTTAGTAAAACAATGCATATTGAAAGGTGAATCACATTGTAATGGATTTATTCTAAAAAGGGCAAAAAAGTTATTACCTTCTTTCTTTATTATTACGATACTTTGTGTGATTGCAGTGAATTTATTAAATATTAAGATTCTTGAATTAGGGGGGGTAAAATAGGATGCATTTTAGTACCTAATAGTTGGTATGTATATGTACTTTTCTTCTATTCTATCGTTCTTGCTGTTTGTGGTAGATTCTTAAATAAGCCAATACAGATTGTTTCAATGTTATTTGGAGCAACTTTTGCACTTATCTTGTTCACTTCAACTGAAAATTTAGGAGATTGGTGGTGGAAGTCAGCATTTGCTTTCAATGTGGGAACATTGTTTCCGCTATTGGAAAAGAAGCGAAGGGATGAAATTAGTATTGCAAGAGAAAAAGATATAATGTTTTTCATCTTTACGATATTAGTAGCAAGTGCAATCCCAAATGTTTTTGGTTTAAGCTATTATATGGTTAGGAACATTCTTATGATAGTATTGACTACTGTTTTGCCAATATATCTTTATATTATATTTAGGAAAGTTGTATTTTGCGGTAATAAAATACTTAATTTTTTAGGCTCAATATCTTATGAAATATACCTTTTTCATGGAATCGTATTGATTTTAATAAAGGATTTCTTCCCAAATATGAATTCGCTTCTATGTGTAATCATCATTTATTTGGCAACAATCGTCTTTTCAGTGCCAATCTCTAACTTTAGTAAGCGGTTAAATAAGATTGAAAATATAGAAACAAATGTTAGATAAATCAACAGGAAATAAAAGATTAGCAAAGAACACACTAGTTCTGTACCTTCGTATGTTGTTTACGATGGTACTTCAACTTTATACTTCACGTCTTGTTTTACAAGCGTTAGGAGTAGAAGATTATGGTATATACAATGTTGTTGGCGGAGTAATAGCAATGCTCAATTTTGTCAACATGTCTCTGTCTAACGCAGACTCTAGATTTATTGCCGTTGAAATTGGATCGGGTGATCAAAAAAGTGTAAAAAAACTTTTTAGCTGTATAATGACAATCCATTGGCTTTTTTCAGCAGTTATTCTGTTATTTGCAGAAACTGTAGGCTTATGGTTCGTTATGAATAAATTAGTAATACCAGAAGGGAGAATGACTGCAGCTATATGGGTTTACCAAAGTGCGGTGTTATCGTCTATAATAACGATTATAAGTTCACCTTACAATGGTCTTATTATTGCTCACGAAAAAATGTCTGCCTTTGCTGCTATTTCTATCTTTGATGCTTTAGCTAAGTTCGGTGTTGCTATTTTTCTTTTCTACTCACCAGTTGATCGGTTGATATCATATGCAGTTCTGTATGTACTTATATTGATTGTTGTTCGTCTTATTTATACGTTCTATTGCAAAAAGAATTTTGAAGAAAGCTCATATCATATAACGTGGGACAAGAATATTTCAAAAAAAGTACTCTCTTTTGCAGGTTGGACACTTACTGGAAATGTGGCAGTCATGGGATATACCCAAGGATTGAATATCTTGCTCAATATTTTCTTCGGTGCTGTAGTTAATGCTGCACGAGGAGTGTCTGTTCAAGTTCAGGCTGCTGCAAGAATGTTTTTTGCAGGCTTTCAGACAGCAATTAATCCGCAGATTATTAAATCATATGCACAACATGATTATGAAAGGCTTCATATGCTTGTCTTTATGTCAAGTCGTTTTTCATTTTATTTGATGTTATTAATTACGATACCTCTTTGTTTGCATACTCAATATATTTTAGAGCTTTGGCTTAAAGACGTGCCTGATTACACCGTTGGGTTTGTTCGTATAATGTTGATAGTTGGACTTGTTAATACTTTGCAAAACCCAACGATGACAGCTCTTCATGCTACAGGTAACATTAAAAAAGTGCAGATAGTAGAAAGTACAATGCTATTATCTGTTGTACCTTTTGCATATTTATTTTTGGAGTATTTGCATATTTCACCAGTCATGGTGTTCTTGGTCTATTTGGTTATAGAAATTACGACTCAATTTGTTAGAGTCTATATGATATATCCAAGGATACAGTTGAAAATGACAGATTACTTTAATAAAATCATGCTACCTATTTGTCTTGTATCTATAGTATCAGTTACTATTTGTAATATAATAAGCAAAGTTGTTGAAGTTTCTAATTTTGGTATGTTATTGGTGATTGTAATAATTTATGTGGTGATTAATTTGGCTATTGTTTATTTGTTAGGCTTACAACGTTCAGAGAGACAATTTGTCAATCAGTATATACATGGAAAAATAAATAAATAGTTGTAGGGATGATTGTATCAGGTAAAAAATCCCCATATATATACAAATTATCAATGGCGGTATTAGCAACAATACAGCATTAGGAAGATAAATTAAAGAAGTAAAACGATGATGAGTTCTATATTGAATATTAAAGACGGTAAGCAGAATATATATATGCTGGTATTAGCAATATATCCAGTTTTGAACCTTTATTATTTTGGCAGTACGTCCTTTTACTTACCTCAAGTTATAACCATATTATTATTATTATACACTTTATTTAAGGCGAGGCCTTTTATGCGAATAGTGCCTTGTGTTTATTTGTTGTGCTGGGGCTATGTTGCATTTCATGACATCTTTTTTGTAGCCCCTTTCAAGTTTACAAAATTGATTCCAGGAGGTATTAATTTTTTTTTATTTTCGATAGGTTGGGCTTTGTTTGCCAGCAATTTTGATATAAAGAAACTTAGAAATTATGTTTATTATGTTTTCATTATTGCTGCACTCTTATTTCTGTACCAGAATATAGCACATTATGTACTTGGACAAGAAACATCGGTGATTTTACCGATTTCAAATCACTTGAATTATGGAGAATTTACTTTTGGTGAATTGCAAATCCATCAGAAAACAAATTTTGGAGGTCGTTTCTCATCAATTTTTGCAGAACCATCATATTGGGCACAATATTGTGTGGTGGCTCTTTGTTTGGAATTATTCTGTGAAGATAATAATGACAAGTTATTTTCAAAGAAAGCCTTGCTAATCTCTATTGTATTATTAGCTGTTCAATCTGGTGTCGGTGTTCTGTGTTTAGGTTTATTGATGTTGATAAAATTGTATCAGATAGTATTTGTAAACAAAGATACTTCTAAAATATGGTATTTGATAGTGCTTTTACCTGTCGTTTTTTTTGCAGCATATGTATATATATCTTCTGACATAGGACAAGCTTTGGTTGAAAGGGGAAATAATATCAGCTCAGTTCAGGGTGATGGAGGTAGAAGCTCATTCTTAAGATTGTTTTATGGATGGGAGTATTTAGCTGTTCAACCTTTTGATATTCTTTTATTCGGTGCTAATGAATTTATAGGAATTTCATCTGATGGAGATACATTTTTTAATTGTGCTTCATATTTTACATTAATGCACGGTATTTTAGGTTTTTCTCTGTTAGTGTTGTTCTATTTTTTTAGAGCACGAAAGAATGGATTATTAGCAGTTGCTTCAGCACTAACTCTATTGGCAATATCCATGATGGAGGCTATTTATTTGAGTCCAATTATGTTACTGCTTACAGTCATGGTTGTGGCTCCTCAGAAAAAATATTAAAAGATTCATTATGAAAATACTATATTTATCAACACCTTCTTTTGCTGATTGTGACATTCCGTTAGTGCGAGCCATGCAGGCAAAAGGTTATGATGTGACTTACCTTTTGATGCTTGCTCCTCATAGTCTGCAATATACCATAATAGATATAAAGAAGGAATATCCCCATACTGGAGTATTTCCTTCAAGTGTATATCCTGAACTTAAAACCTTTGATGGTTATATTGACATGGATAAGTTCTTTGTTGCAAATAGAACGAGTAATAAAAGTTATTCACTTTCTTATTGGAAAAAGACGCTTTCAATATATCGTTTTATTAGGAGAAATAAGTTTGATGTTATTCATACACCATGTTTGTTTGGTTTAAAGCATATGCTTTTTTATTTTGCAGGTTGCAAGGTGGTAACAACAATACATGATCCATTTCCGCATACTGGTGAAAAGAATAGGACATCTATTCAAAACAGAAAAATAGCAGTTCGTTATAGTAATGGTATTGTTTTATTAAACAATAAGCAGAAAGACGAGTTTTGTTCTTTTTATAATGTTAGTCCAAATAAGTTATGTATTAACAAACTTGGAGTATATGAGAATATTGCATTGATGGCATCTGATGTAATAAACGGAACAAAGAATAATATTTTGTTTTTTGGGAGAATATCACCATATAAGGGCATAGAGTATCTATGCGAAGCTATGGAAATAGTACGAAAAGATGTACCCAATGCAACTCTTACTATTGCTGGTAGTGGTAGGATATATTTTGATATAAATCCTTACATGAATAAAGGATATATTGATTTACACAATCGTTTTATTAAAACGGAAGAAATAGCGACAATGCTAAAACAATGTTCAATATGTGTGTGTCCATATACAGATGCAACTCAAAGCGGAGTAATTATGACCAGTTTTGCATTATCAAAGCCAGTGATCGCATCAAATGTAGGTGGTTTAGGTGAGATGATAGATGAAGGAAAGTCGGGATTATTAGTAGAGCCTAAGAATCCAGTAGCCCTTGCGAATGCAATATTAAAACTTTTGAAGAATCCTATCGAATTAGCGAGGATGGAGTCATATATACATGAATCATATTATAAAGGTAAAGATTCATGGTTTAGTATTGCTGATAAATATATTGATTTTTATAACAAAATTTTATGATAACAGTGTTGCAATTTGTTTCTTCGCTTTCTGATGGTGGTGCGGAAACTTTGGTTAAAGACTATGGAATATTATTTAAACGGCATCCGGAGTTACAAGTTAGATGTGTATTGGTGACTCTGCATAATTTTAAAGATAGTGCGAATTATAAGAGACTTAAGAATTCGGGCGTGGAAATTGTGTCTATTTACAAAAACCACAACAAATTAGTTAGTTTAAATAGAAAATTATTTGGTTCTTGGTATATTCCAAGAAAGTTATTACAGATAATAGAGAAGTTTAAACCGGTTGCAATACATGTGCATCTTGGTTTATTAAGATACTTCCTTCCTATTAATAATCAACTCAAGAATATTAAACTATTATATACTTGTCATAATGAGCCTGCTATAATGTTTGGTCATGGCAATGGTGAAAAAGAAGCCGCGTCATTTCTTATAAAAAATAACAACCTTCAAATGATAGCACTTCATGAGGAAATGAGAGTTCAGCTGAATTCTATGTTTGGGATTGATAGTACTATTGTGGTCAATAATGGTGTTGATTTTAAATCTTTTCGTCAGATAAAGGAAAGTAGAGACCAAATTCGAAATGGTTTAAATATTCCTAAAGATGCGTATGTGGTTGGTCATATTGGAAGGTTTAGTAAACAGAAAAATCATTTGTTTTTAGTAGAAATCTTTGCGAAATTATATGAAAAGAAGAAAAACTCATTCTTATTGTTGATTGGAACGGGTCCAACAAAAGAGAAGGTTATTAAAAAAGCTTCAGAATTAGGAGTGCAAGAAAGAATACTTATTCTCTCCAATAGAACGGACATTCCTCAACTTTTAAAAAGTATGGATGTTTTTTTATTTCCATCACTATTTGAGGGACTTTCTGTTACTTTAGTGGAAGCTCAAGTGGCAGGTTTACGATGTGTAATATCAGATACCATAAAACCGCATAATGTACTAGTGGAATCTACCATACAAGTTTCATTAGAAAGTTCATTAGAGGTATGGTGTGATGCAATTTTAGATGTTAATCGTAAAAGTGTATCGCATAATAATATATCTGATTTTGATATGAATAATGTTGTAAAATATTTAGCTAATATGTATAAAAATTAATCAATATGGGAAGAACATTAAAAGAAATTATAAAAAAGCCATCTTTGTTATTCATGACTTTGGGACATAGGGAGTTTTTTAATTGGATGAATGATGAGGCTTACATCAAAACAGTTTTTAAAATATCAATGGGTAAGGATTTGAATCTTGAAAATCCCCAAACTTTCAGTGAGAAATTACAGTGGATGAAGTTGTATGATAGAAATCCTCTTTATACGAAGTTGGTAGATAAGTATGAGGTAAAGCCAATAGTAGAACAGAAGATAGGTAGTCAATATATCATTCCAACTTTAGGAATGTGGGAACAGTTCGATGATATAGATTTTGATAAACTTCCTAATCGGTTTGTTCTTAAGTGTACCCATGATAGTGGGGGATTGGTAATCTGCAAGGATAAGAGTAAGTTAAACATTGATAAGGCAAGAAAACTTATTAATAAGTGTTTGAAGCATAGCTATTTTTGGGGAGATCGTGAGTGGCCATATAAGAATGTACCTCCAAGAATAATAGCCGAGGCTTACATGGAAGATTCTAAAACGGCAGAACTTCGTGATTATAAATTCTTCTGCTTTGATGGGAAGGTAAAGGCTCTATTTATAGCGACAAATCGTTCTAAAGGTGCACATGAGACAAAGTTTGATTTCTTTGATGAAAACTTTAATCACTTGCCATTTACTAATGGTCATCCTAATGCTGACGTTATGCCAGAAAAGCCTAAGTGCTTTGAAGAGATGAAAAATATTGCAGCAATTCTATCTAAGGGAATTCCTCAGGTTCGAGTAGACTTGTATGAAGTTGACGGCAAGGTCTATTTTGGTGAAATGACATTCTTTCATTGGAGCGGCCACATGCCTTTTCAACCAGAGGAATGGGATTACAAGTTTGGATCATGGATTAAACTGAATATAAATAAAAATAAATAGATGCTGTTTGGGTAAATGCCACAATATAGAAAATAATTTTGTGGTTTCGTTTGCTAAAGATGTGAGCATATTTATTATTCGTCATAAATTGATGGTATTTGATATTGTAGTAGATATAAATGAAAAACTAAAAGAATGGCATTTAATTTATATATTATAGACAATATTGTAATGAGGATATAAATATGCTCACCATAATAATATAAGGCAATGCTAGATGAATATAATTAGATATAATAAATATAATCAGAAATATTCATAAAAAAGGAAAAGTATGAATACTATATATTTTGTAAGTCGTGCAAAAACATCAGGTCCTATTAATCAGGGTTTGAATATTTTGAACGGCATGAAGCAGAATGGCCGAGTCCACTCTACTTTTGTTACTTTGGATCCTGAAGTAGCAGAAGATACTTGGCTTTATAGATATAAAGAGGTAGGAATTAATATAGCACAATTTAATTTGCCGTTGTGGAAGACATTGTTTGCAATACCAAAATTACGTCGATATGTGAAAGACAATGCTATTGATGTTATTCATGCAAGTGGCTTGAGGGTATGCTTTGTTGCATTGTTTGCTCATACTAAGGCTAAAATTGTAATAACACAACGATGTAATCCAAATGAGATAGCAGAAAGGTATTCACCTTTGATACAGCCGTTCTTTAATGGTTTTTATTTATGGCTAATAAAGAAAATGGATGTAATTGTAGCATGCTCGAAATCAATACAGAAGATTTTGATAAAAGACTATCATATAAATGCAGAATGTGTTCAAAATGGTGTTAATACAGATTTCTTTAAACCGATCTCAAAAGATGCAAAGCAACAACTTAGAAAACGGTTGAATTTGCCAGTTGACAAGAATGTCTATTTGGTGTTAGGAAGTTTTAGGCATAGAAAGAACAATGGTTTGATAGTTGATGCTTTTAAAAAAATGAATCCAAAAGATTCTGTTGTGGTATTTGTCGGTCGTGGAGCAGAAGAAGAATTGCTTAAAGAAAGTGCTAAGGGATTTGAGAATATTATTTTTATCGGGCATACTAATACACCTATTGACTATCTGCAATCTGCAGATATTTTGATTTCGGCATCATTGGCAGAGGGCTTACCTAATACGGTATTGGAAGCAATGTCATGTGGGCTTCCTTGTATTTTATCTGATATTGGTCCTCATGAGGAAATTGTTGAAGGTACAGAAGCTGGAATTATTTTTGATAAAAATAGTGTAGACGAACTTTGTTCTTGTTTATGTGATGTGTCTTCATGGAATTTAGATGAAAAATCTAAAATTGCACGAAATGTTGCTGTAGAGAACTTTGGTATAAAGTCGCTCGCTGCAAAGTACGAGTCAATATATAAGGAAGTTTTAAAGATGAAATAAGATAAAGGTAATATGACTCTATTTTCAATAATAACATCAATATATAAAAATGACAAACCAGAGTTTGTGAGAGTTGCTTTGGATAGTATGCTCATAAACCAAACTGTAAAGCCAACAGAGATAGTACTTGTACGTGATGGGCAGGTGACTGAGGAACTCGACAGACTTCTGGATGAGTATGAGGCTCGCTATCCTGAAATATTTAATATTATACGTTTGAAGCAGAATGGTGGTCTTGGCAAGGCTTTGAAACTCGGAGTAGAATCTGCAAAATATGATATCATTGCTCGAATGGATAGTGATGATATCTGTTTGCCGAACAGATTTGAACTTCAGTTGCGATATTTGGAACAGCATCCAGACGTTGATATTATAGGTGGGCAAATGACAGAGTTTATAGACACTCCTGATAATATTATAGGTAAACGTATTGTACCTTGTGACAATGAAGATATATATGACTTCATGAAGAATCGTTGCGCTTTAAATCACGTTACGGTAATGTTTCGTAAAGAGGCCGTTTTGAAAGTTGGTAATTATCAAGATTGGTTTTGGAATGAAGATTACTATTTGTGGGTACGTATGATGATTGCAAAGTGTAAGTTTGCAAATGTGCCTGAAGTTTTAGTTAATGTTCGTTCTGGTGCTGATCAGTATGCCCGTAGAGGTGGTCGTATGTACTATGAGAGTGAGAAGGGTATCAAAAAACTCCAATTAGACAACAAGATGATTACAAAGATGGAATATCGCTATTTCGTGGCTCAAAGATATATCATTCAGATACTTATGCCTAATTGGTTGAGAGGTTGGGTTTTTAGAACATTAGCAAGAAAGAAATAATCAACGATATGAAAATAGGAATAATCACACACTATGATGTGCATAACCATGGCGCTATTCTACAGATGAATGCTCTAATAAAAGTACTTCGTCACAAATTTAATGCAGATGCTCATGCTTTGCAGTTTGACAAGAACTATGATTTCTTGGGTAGAGAGCTTAAAGCAAAATATGAAATTGGAATTAAATCTATAGGAATATATGTAAAGTATCTTTTTGAAAGAGGCTTGAAATTATTTCTGTTTAATGTAAAGAAGAAAAGGCTTTTCGAAAACTTTAAAAAGAAAGAAAATTTAATCGGAGATTATTATTGTGAAAGTGAAAATCTTGACGCGGTCATAATTGGTAGCGATGAGGTTTTTGCCCTTCATACAGGTCCTACTCCTGTATTGTTTGGACATGCTCTTCCTACAGATAAGGTTTTTGCATATGCGGGCTGTTTCGGTCCGACAAAGATTGACGATATCAAGAGATTGCATTGCGAGGCATTCGTTGGAAGTGGTTTGGCTTCAATGAAAGGACTGGCTATGCGAGACCAAAACTCTATTGATATTGCTAAGGAATTGACAGGTAGAGATTCTAAGTTGGTGGTAGATCCTGTTATTCTCTATGGATATGAAGAGGAATTGAAGGAATTAAAAGCCCCTAAACTTCCTAAGTATCTTTTGGTGTATGCTTATGAGACCCGTATGAATGATCCAGAAGAGACCAAGAAGATAGTGGAGTATGCTCATAGCCATGGATTGAAGGTGGTATGTCCTGGATTCTATCATGGATGGGCCGATATCAATATCAATACTGATCCAGTGGAGTTGTTACGTTACTTTAAGTATGCTGATTGTGTTGTGACAGATACATTCCACGGAAGTGTTATGTCTATCATTACAGGCAGAGAGTTGGCTGTTAAGCTTCGTGACAATAGCAACAAGTTGCTGAATTTGTTGAAGGAGTATGGCTTGGAAAATCGTGTTATTGATGGTAGTTGGAATCTTGATTCTATCTTTGCAAAGAAGCAAGACAATGAATATGTAGCCAAAGAGGTCATTCGCAGAAGAGAGGATTCTATGGCTTACCTGAAAGAAATGATTGAATTGTAACGATATGAATATTCATGATAAAGATACATTGCATGAATGCACCAGTTGTCAGATGTGTGCAGCTGTTTGTCCTAAACAGGCAATCGGCATTCATCTAAATCAGGACGGTTTCTACCGTCCTGTGATTGACGGGGAGAAGTGTGTGGATTGTGGTATTTGCAAGAGTGTATGCTATAAGTACGCAAACATTCCGGAATATGAAGATGTAGACAAACTTCTCAACTATGCAGCTTCAGCCAAGAATGATGCGGTTGTTAGTGGTACAACGTCTGGAGGTCTTGGTGATATTCTTTGTGAACAGCTTGTGAATGAGGGGTACTTGTGTGTTGGAGTGACGTATAATACAGAGAAGAACATTGCTGTAGATACAGTTGCTAAAACACGTGAGGAGAGTATTTCGTTCAGAGGGTCGAAGTATATTCAGTCTTATACATACAATGCGTTTAAGTCAATTGTAGACAATCACTTAAACGACAAGGTGGCTGTCTTTGGTACTCCATGTCATATATTTGCCATTGATAAGTATTTGAAGAAGCGTAAAAAACGTGATAACTTTGTCCTTATTGACATATATTGTCATGGTTGTCCATCTATGAATGTATGGAAGAGGTATCTTGAATATGTGAATGGTAAAACTCATGAAAAATCGTATGATTATGTGAGCTTCAGAAGTAAGGCATACGGATGGGGCAGTTATTATGTTGCCCAGATGAAGAAAGGGGGCAAAACTCTGTTTACAAGTCCCAAGATTAACGACAAGTTCTATACATTATTCTTCTCGGATGTGTTGCTTAACGAATCTTGTTATGATTGCAAACTCAGAAACACGATGGATTCTACGGATATCCGTATTGGTGATTTTTGGGGAAAGGCTTACTTGAAGAACACAAGAGGTGTTTCGCTTGTGACTGTGAATCATGCATCAGAGAAAGGTAAGGCATTGTTTGAAAAAGTTAAGGATAAGATAACATACAAACAACATCCTGCAACTGATTGTATCAGTTATCAAAGTTGGGGATTGAAGTATGATATTGAATCTGAATTAAGAAAGAAGTTGTTAGCTTCTTTAGCCGACTCAAGGCAGACAATTGAAGATACAGTTAAGATTTTATGGCAAAGCAGATCTTTGAAGACAAGGTTAAAGCAGAAAGTTAAGAATTTCATCCTCTTGATGCCAAGGCCGGTTGTGGCTTTTTTTAAGGGATTGGTGTGATGATAGTTATTGTATAAATAGTTTCATTCGTTTTGTAAATATTTATCCGTCTGTTTATTCTTCAATGACAGATGATTATAAAATGAAGATAGAGCAAAAGATAAATGATAAGCCTAATTTGCAAGCAATGGTTTTTTCCTTTCGGGTAATCCTTTGGTTCATGCAATGAATTTTGATGGCGGAGTAGGAATAGATGTTGGCTTTTACATGTATGATTACATTAGGAACAATGTAGGGGATGCAGATGCTAAAGATTTTGCTATAAGGCTATATGGAGTAGCTATGTGTTTTGATGCAGCTGATGAATATTTCGATAATCTGATAGTACCGATATTGTGGAATTTAAGTGCTGGGCAACTTGAAAATATGATAGAGTATTCAAACTAAAACAGTCAAATTTACAGTAGAAAGTAATTCTCAAATTCCAGACGGTTGATAAAAAAATATATGGATAAAAAGAATCCACAGTTTGATTACAGTCAATATGTGAATTTTGAATATTAGACATTATGCATATGTTGTTTTTTGAGTTGATTCGTTTGTCGGTTGGTTCATGTTCTGTGTTATCCTCTCACCCTTCTTCTCATGAATGGCAGTCTTTACTTACTGAAGCAATAAAGCAAGCTATTGATGGGGTCTCATTTGAAGGATTCTTGAAATATCAAGAGTTTTCTGAGAATGTACAGGAAAGCAAAAAAATAAAACTCCAATGGATTGCAAGTGTATTGCTGTTAGAGCAACGTAATGAATTGACCAATCTTCGTGTTCAGCAATTATCTGATTTCTTTAGCCAAGGAAAATTCAGAACTTGTGTTCTTAAGGGTCAAGGTGTAGCATTGCTTTATCCTAATCCTAAACACAGACGTTGTGGTGATATAGATCTTTGGGTGGAAGGTAAGCGAGATGATATTGTAAATTATATACGTTCTAAAGGTGTTAAAGTTTACGATGTTCATTTAGTTCATGCAACTGCTGAGTTCTTTAAGGATGTGCCTGTTGAGATTCATTTTCGTCCGAGTTGGATGTATAATCCTTTCTTGGACAGAAAGCTGCAAGACTTCTTTGCTTCACAAGCATCAGAACAATTTGCACATTATGATGAAAAAGTTGGCTTTGTTTATCCTACTATATTTTTCAATCTTGTACACTCTATGGTTCATATCAACCGACATGTGTTTGAAGAAGGTATAGGTCTTAGGCAACTGATGGACTATTACTTTATATTGAAACATTCTTCTCGTGAAGAACGGAGTGAGGCTTATAATGTGTTATGCTCTGTAGGATTAAGGAAGTTTGTCGAGGCTGTAATGTATGTCATGCAACAGATTTTCTTGTTGGAAGAAGACTTGATGTTATGTAGACCTAATTCAATTCTTGGTTCTCGTTTGCAGGATAGTATTATGGCAGGAGGAAACTTCGGTATGGCTCTTGGCTTGAAGCATGGACGTAATAAACTGGAGAAAGGATTGCTGCAATTAAAAAATAACCTACAACTAATGTTGCCCTATGCCAATGAAGCCATGTGGATACCATTCTTCCAAGTTTGGCATTATGGATGGAGAAAGAAGCATGGTTATTTGTAGGAAAGAGAATGAAAAGGATTGATAGACAAGAATACGATGATTTGATGAATTATCTTCAGCCAATATTTCGGAAAATATGGGAGCATGAAAATGAAGAGAGGAATAAAGTTGGAAAGACCTTGGATGCTTCTCAATTTGGTTTTTCGATTTATGATTGTATTCATTATAAGACTGAAAATTGTGATGAGGAATTTTATATCATTTATAACACGGGGTTTCTAAGAACGATTTCACATCAAATAATATTGGCACAACAACAATGTCCTGAAAAGTTTGGTACTGGTAATGCTGATGATGTAATTGATGCTCTTTATAATGTTAGTGGGTATAATGCTTTGGGGGATAAGAATGCTTATTTAGACTATCTGATAGACTACAATTGTTGTTATGTGGTGTATACAAACAGGGGGGCGTTTGGTGATGTCTTAAAGATTGATTTGCTACGTAGGATTTTACCAAATAAAAAGGTTCCTTCTAAAAGCGATTTCGTGGGAGGTTTACTTCATGTATTGAAGCATTTTTCAGTAAAAGGTAAAAATCTTGCAACAGGCAATGACATAAATAATGTGTTTGATGTTAGACACATTATTTATTTGATTGCAATGGCTTTTAGGCTTAAAAAGCAATGTGACAAAGACCATTCTGTTTATGAAGCATTCCAAAATTTAGATAAGGGGATGATGCATGTTTCTTTTTATAAGGAAGAAGTTGCAAATGTGTATTATTTAAAAACCTATTTTAAAGACAGAAAAAAACATGATATTTAAAAGACTCTTTGATATTGTTGCATCCCTGTGTGGGTTGCTGTTGATTTGGTGGATATTCCCCATAGTAGCGTTTTTAATCCACAAGAAGATGCCGGGTGGTCCGGCTTTCTTTTGTCAGAAGCGTGTTGGCAAGGATGGCAAGTTGTTTACCTGTCATAAGTTCCGCTCTATGACGGTGAAGCATAGTGGCTCGTCTGTTTCTGTGGCAGGTGATAGCAGAATTACTCCGTTTGGGGCTAAACTGCGCCATTATAAGATAGATGAGTTGCCGGAGCTATGGGATGTGCTTATAGGTAACATGAGTTTTGTGGGTCCGCGTCCTGATGTGCCTGGCTATGCGGATAAACTGCAAGGCGATGACCGAGATGTGTTGAAGTTGCGTCCAGGCATTACAGGACCAGCTACTCTGAAGTATCGACTGGAGGACGAGATGATTTCGGAATACGTGGCTAAGTGTCAGGCAGAAGGTGACAAACGCCCGATGCAGGAGATTGCTACTGAGTATAACGATAACGTAATCTATCCTGATAAAGTTCGCCTGAATTGTTACTATTATCGTCACTACTCGTTCTGGAAGGATATAGAAATGATATTTGCTACTGTGCTCGGATTTAAGGTACAGTTTGCTGGTGAGGAAGTGTAAATGCTTTCTTGTCATAATCATTTTGTCGCATAACAGCAACGACGCTGGCGTCTAAGAAAATGAATTGTCAGCTATGTCCAATATGCTTGCCCATTGCAAATATTTGATGTTCACAAAAAGAAATGTGAATGAAAGTTTTGTGGGTAGTTGGAATAATCGTAAATTTGTTGGGAATTTGCTCCTCTTGGTTTTACGGTAATACGACGGCGGCAAGAGTTATTACATATTAATCTCATATATCTATGCGCACAAATAGCTTTGACTTTGAAAGAGCTCTTGAGAAGATGGAGAGGTTGCGAAAGAATAATCGTTCGCAAGAGGAAATTATTGATGACCTGAAGAGTGAATTGGCCACAATAAATGAACTCTCTCTGCTTACGCATGCGATGAGATTGATTGTGGAACTTGATTGCCGAAAGTCTTCCGAACTATATATAAATGTGGAGTCGCCAATGAAACAGGCACTCTATCTGATAGATGTCTATTATTCTATTGCGGACAGAGATGGGATAGAGGATATAACCGATGCTAAATGGATGGTAATCTCGCAGTTGCTGGATGAGATGGAAATGGCTTATTTCAAAACTGTAGGGCTTCCGAATGACGGAGACGTATTTCATGATGAGCGAGACGAGAAGCTGGAAGTCCAACTGTCTTCGTTTCTTTTTTATTTCAGCAATGGCAGGTTGTGCTATGAGGAACAGACGCTTGATAGGTTGATGCGTAGCTGCAAACCTTATGATAAAGTGATACAAAACCAATTTGGATTTGGTGTTGATGATGCCGTAAAGTTTGTGCTGCATGTTCGTGATCTGAACAATAGGAAATATACCGAGACGATATATAAAGGCAGTAAGTATCACTATTACAGCCAGCATCCTGAAGAATGGACTAAACTTGTATCTGGATATATTGATAAAGGAATCGATCCAAGTGATTGGGCAAATCAGCCAGAATTGAAAGGTGCGTTTGATTTCCTTTTGATTAATCCGGGAGAGATATGTATCCACGGCCAGGATGAAGTGGAGAATGTAGACATTGACCGAGGCAGTCTGCAACATATAATTAATTTTCTTCTATATGACCCACAGCGAGCGATAGATGCAGGGGCTGCATATTATGCAGACAAGCGTCTCTCGGAAGAAATGCCGCTGTTCAAGGTGGGTGATAGATATATTTGCCCCATCACTAAATTTCTGATAGAAGCATTGTATTATCGGCTGTCGGCAGAACTGCAAAGGATTGTCACCAAATATAATGAAAGGAAAGGCGAGGTATTTGAGACCAAGGTGTTGGACGTCTTCCAGCGATTCTTTCCGAGCAAAACGCGATTTTATTCGAGTTATACGATAGATGGAGTATGCGAGAATGATTTGTTGATCAAGTTTGGCACCACCTGGATTGTTGTGGAATGCAAAAATTGTGGTTTCCGTGCCCCCTTCAGGGATGCTGAGCGGGGCTATGAGCGCATAAAAACAGACTTTGCCAAGGCAGTCCAATACGGCTATGACCAATGTAAACGTATAGAAGATGCTCTCTGTAGTGGCAACGCTGTTGATCTATATGATTCAAAGCATATTGGCAAACTGTTGTATCATGTCGCACCCCATGAGATAGGTGATGTGTGGTCTGTGGTAGTGACAGATTACAACTATGGGCCTATTCAAACGGATTTGTCTAAGTTGCTCAACAAGGAACCTGATGACCTTTACCCATTGTCAATAGGTATCGATGACTTGGAAACATTCTTAATTCTGATGAAACGGTTGTGGAAAGGAGTTGCTCCATATCGTTTTGTCGAATATCTTGATTATAGAGAGCGTTATCAGGAACATGTAAAATGTTTTGATGAATTGGAACTTGCGGGCCTTTATCTTTGTGATAGAGACCAGTTCAAGAAGTTTGCTGATGTTGACTTTACGGTCATTACTACTCCCGAAATGGGTGAGATCTTTGATGCTTACTATCGTGTAGGCTTCGGTTTTCCTAATGAACTAAATTACGAGGACAAACGTCATCATCGACTACCGGAGTATTCTAAAACGTTTGTGATGGATGATCTGGCTGAACTGCGTCAGGAGTATGGCGTCAATGCCAGGGATAATCATTAGCGTGTTTTTCATATCCATTTGTCACATTTATCTTGTTAGTTATATATAAGTGGTATTTTTCATGTAGAGTTTCATAGACAGACGTTTTACTAATAGGTTATTTGCTCTATAAGCTCTTACAAATGACAGTCTTTTACTATTTTTTCTTGCGTTCTGATGCGTCCGCATTGTTTCCTGGCATTATTTGTCTACAGTTATAATCTTCTTGCAGAATAGTCCTCTTTGGTATTCTTCCGTAGATTCTTATCTATATCATCGTAATGCTTTGTACTCATAGTAATATCTCTCCATTAACAGTTTTGGAGGGAATTATTGCATATGCATGAAATAGCGCAATACGCAAAGCGCAAGGACTCTTTAATAGTGGGATAATCTTTTGTTTGAAACGTTCAACAATATAATAATCAGTGGAAAAACTTTAATTAATTTCTATTATGGAAAGGAAAACTATTTACTTGTGCCTTGCCCACATGAGTGAGGCTGGTTTGGAACAGAAATATGTGAAGGAGGCTTTCGACACCAACTGGGTGGTGCCGATGGGGCCTAATGTGAATGCGTTTGAGAAAGATTTGGAGGCTTTTGCCAATAGCAAAAGCGATGGCTCTGAGGCTCTTGACCGCAAGGTAGTGTGCCTTTCGGCTGGTACGGCAGCGGTACACCTGGCGCTGATAGGCTGTGGGGTAAAGGCCGGCGCGGGGGGGGTGGGGGCG
>ERZ780033.213-NODE-213-length-22990-cov-6.69928_pt1 | contig 22990 bp, 19 predicted proteins | sample MGYA00511024_ERZ780033 | MGnify/ENA primary metagenome ERZ780033 (study PRJEB29588, sample SAMEA2157043) | human gut metagenome | biome: human gut; feature: human-associated habitat; material: faeces | place: Denmark | collected 2008/2010 ... | reverse complement strand
GAAATCACTTGTGATAACGGGCATTATCAGAAGTTGCCCGAAGGATGGGTGATTACATCAATATCTGAGATGTGTGAAAATATCAATGGGTTGTGGAAAGGTAAGAAGGAGCCATTTGTGAAAGTTGGTGTAATACGCAATGCCAATTTTACAAAGGATTTTAAATTGGATTACTCAAAAATTGAATACATTGACGTTGAAGAACGAGCTTTCAAAAAACGTCATCTTTTGAATGGCGATTTGATTGTGGAGAAATCTGGTGGTAGTGATAATAATCCAGTAGGACGTGCTATTTTGTATGAAGGTAAAGATGCTATCTTTTCTTTTAGCAATTTCACGATGGTGTTAAGAATTCACTATAAAGATGTTCTTTCTTATAAGTATTTGTACTATTATATTATGAGCAAATATCAGAAAGGAGAAATGAGATTAATGCAAACCCAAACAACAGGATTGCATAATCTCATTCTCGATAAGTATCTTGATATTCCGTTGTGTCTTCCACCGTATCAAGAGCAGCAACGCATAATCAACAAAATAGAAGAAACATTTGGTGTTTTAGATTTAATAATGGAGAACCTATAGATTCTCCATTATCTTATCGAGGATTGTAAATGTTTGGTTTATGGCATTTACAATCCTTTTTTGTTCTTCGTATGGAGGAATAGGCACATTGATAGCCTTGAATAACTTCTTGTTCAGGTGCGGAATGGCCGAACCGACCTTATTCTCTCTTAGCGTCTTTCGATGCAGGTTTATTACTTGTAGAACATAGTCGGTGTACATTTCTTCATGAATGGAAAGTTGCTTGAACGTGCTACCTTGATAGCCATCTACTGGCGCACGAAAAACTTCTCCAGAGTTTTCACCATCCACTAAAATCAGTAAAGTGTTTGCAGCTGTATATTTGCCTGACGTTAATACTTTAGCTTCTCGTTCTCCACGCAGATACTTTACATCAAGATTTATTCTTTCAATGCCATTTTGCTTCTCTCCATCTACCAAAGTACATAGTGTTTGCATAGGTATAATCACCCATCCTTCGGGCAACTTCTGATAATGCCCGTTACGTTCCTATATTGTTATATGTTTTATTTTTAAACAAATGCAATATGGTAACACAATTCAATGAGTATTTGGTCAAGTGTAATTTGACCAAGAACACCATACGTTCTTATGAATGGACGGTGAAGTATTTTATGGAGCACTACAAGGTGGTGAACAAACGAAACCTTTTGGCGTACAAGGGGTATTTGGTAGAGAACTTCAAGCCGCAGACTGTAAACTTACGGTTGCAGGCAATCAACAAGTATCTGGAGTTTGCCAAGCAGGAGAAGCTAAAGGTGAAGTTTGTGAAAGTTCAGCAGAAGAACTTTTTGGAGAATGTGATTAGTGATGCAGACTATAAGTTCTTCAAGCGAAAACTGAAGAGTGACAGACACGACACCTGGTATTTTGTCGTGTGGTTCATGGCTGCTACCGGTGCTCGTGTAAGCGAACTACTCCATATCAAGGTGGAGCACGTTAAGGTTGGCTATCTCGACCTTTATAGCAAAGGTGGCAAGATACGCCGATTGTATATCCCCAAGAACCTGAGGACAGAAGCTATCAAATGGCTCGAAGAAGAAAAAATCTCATCGGGTTATATATTCCTCAACCGCTTCGGCAATCGCATCACCACACGAGGCATAGCCCACCAACTCAAACACTTTGCTGAAAAATACGGAATGAACAGGGATGTTGTATATCCACATTCATTCCGTCATCGGTTTGCCAAGAATTTCCTCGAGCGGTTTAACGACATCGCCCTTCTTGCTGACCTCATGGGACATGAACGCCTTGAAACCACTCGTATCTATCTGCGTCGCACAGCAAGCGAACAGCAGAAAATCGTAGACAAGGTAGTTGTCTGGTAATCGCACGTATGGTTTAGCCACCGTAAGTATTACGCTTACGATGGCTAACTCTATCGCCTACAAAGATGCCTCTATTGTATCGAGCTGAGCGAAAATCTCTTCAACTTTTGCGACGATGCGGTGTTGCTCATTCAATGGTGGAAAAGGTATTACATAACCTTTTAGTTTTTCTAAAGTAATTGTATCGACAGTTGTGCCTTTTGAGTTTTTGTACATTTGTTCCTGCAAAAAAGGTGAAGCTAACCAGATTGAAAAGAATTTGGAATTCCAATGCCTTGTGTTCTTTAAACATAATACGCTCGCATCCTTATAGTAAAATACATCGTTTTCCTTAACTATATAGGTATAGCCAATACTACCTACAGCAGAAATCATTATATCGCCATATGCAGGTATTCCATATTTGTCTTTGATTTCCGAAAAGTGTTCCTCTGAGATAAAAAGGTCTTTATCAGCAAAGCCTTCTTTATTCAGCTGCACAATTTCGCGTGCCCTATAAAACGGCACACCTTTATCTTTCCATTCACTTTTTAAAACACGCTTAGCTGAAACAGCATCAAATAGACTTCCAATATTCGTCATACACCATCCTTCGGGCAACTTCTGATAATGCCCGTTATCACAAGTGATTTCTGCCTTAGGATTGATGCGTTTGAGCAGTTCGCTAGCAGGCTCGTCCGTTGGGTCTTGAGGTACAAGTTGACCGTGAATTGCAAGATCAAGGATCTTACTTTTAGTCTGTTTGATTGTTAATTGTAAATTACTTAAATTACTCTCCAATGTATCTATAAAACCAAACCAATACGATATACCATCGGTAATACGTTTTTGCTCATTTATAGGCGGAATTGGAATAAAAACCTCACCAATCGCAGACTGCGTAAGGCTTGGTACTGCTGTACTTTTATCTAATTTAGAAAAGTCAAAGTATTGACAGAAATAGAAAAAATACAAATCAGATATTGCATACATAGGTTTCATCCCAAATGCTGTATCTATATTCCAAAAACGTTCCTCTACAAATAAAGGATTGTTTATGGTTCCTTTACGGCCAATAATAGTTGAACCTGCTTCACATAGATATTCTACAGCTTTACCTATAATTCCGCCACTTCCATATATTGGATATTTTCCATTTACATTCTCTACGTCCTTTTGAGAGCGACCGTTTGTAATTTGTATAATATCATGTAACTTACACCACCCCCATGAACTCGGCACTTCAAACGGCACGTTCTCATAATGCGGCTTATCAGAAGTTGCCTTAGACTTTTTAGGGCGTTTGATTTTGCCATCTTTGATAAGGCGTTCTTTCTCGGTACGGATGCGCTCGAGGAGCACAGATGCCGGCTCGTCGTTGGGGTCTTGCGGTACAAGTTTACCATGTATCGCAAGGTCAAGTATCTTTTGGCGTAATGCTTTAGTATTCATTTGTTATTTCTTTTTCGGGTTATCTTCAGTTAAAAAGAATTGGCAAAACTCTCTTAACTGCTGTTGCATTTGTTCCTGTGGTATCAAGATACGTTTATACTCTGCTATCATTGTCGGACTCATGCTACGACTCATAGCATACTCAACAACCACCTTGTCGGCATCGGGACATAGAATGATACCAATAGAAGGGTTTTCGTTTGAGCGTTTTACATCACGGTCAAGAGCCTCAAGATAGAATTCCAACTGACCGAGGTCGCGCGGATGGAACTTCGTTTTCTTTAATTCTACAGCAACGAGAGCTTGTAGTCCGCGATGGAAGAACAGCAAGTCAGCCTTGAACGAAGAAGCACCAACATTCAAACGATATTCTTGATCCATAAATATGAAGTCCTTCCCCAACTCAAGGATAAATTGCTTCATATGTTCTATCAGTCCATGCTTAAGGTTCGACTCATTATGTTTCTTTGGCAAGTTGAGGAAATCCACAAAGTAAGTATCTTTGAACATTATTGGTGAGTCGGGATATGTTTCAAGCAATCCTTTCGACAGATTAATTTTTCTTCGCAATAATGTTTCATATGTTTGCGTAGAAATAGCACGTTGCAACTCCTTGTTCTTCAGATTTTCTTTATGTGCATAAAGTATATAGAATAAACGTTCCTCAGAGCTACGACATCGACACAAGATGTCATAATGATTAGATAAAGTCGTCAAACACAACACTTCAGGAAATTGTCCAGACGGCATCTGGACAATTTCCGTTGCTTGATTGTTGCGTTCGGAATCTTGCAAGTTTGAATAATTACAATACCCAATATCATTGTTTGATGATGAATTTGCAGAAAGATACATGCCGATGACTTTTTGAAATGCGTCAGAGGAGTACTCTTCATAAAACATCACCATATTATAAATACTGCTTCGACTAAAGCCTTTTACATCTGGACGTTTTGCACGAATATATTCCGATAATTGAGAAACGACCTTACTTCCCCATTCTTCGTTTTTGAGTTTATCAGACACATACTTACCTACAGACCATGCCGTGAATAATGTTTCATTGTTCACGGCTACAGAAGCACGGCATTTATGCTGTATAATTAATTCTACAACCTCTGCGAACTGCTTTTCTTGCAAAGAACTTATATTATTATCTATAATGTTGTTTGCCATTTTATCAATCCTCGTCAATATCTCCCAACAACTTCTCTAACTCACTCACCGCCTTGCTGATACTCTGGCTCTGCTCCTTTATGGTAGCCATCAGCTCTTCCAAGGTATGTTCCTCTTCCTCGCCACCTTGCTTAATCCAGGTGATATCGAGTGAAGTTTTGTCACGGGCTACTATCTCGTCAATGCTGTATTTGCGCCAACGGCCCGATGGATTACTATCTGCATCGTAAGTCTCGGTGCGATTGTTGATGTCAGCGGGATTGTAGCACTTCACGAAGTCGTCGAGATGACGACGCTCCAACTTGTTGGTAGCAAGGGTGTGCTTGACATCCGTACGGTAATCGTAGAACCAGACATCCTTGGTGGGCTGCCCCTTGGTGAAGAACAGCACATTGGCCTTCACTCCCTGGGCATAGAAAATTCCCGTAGGCAGACGGAGAATGGTATGGAGATTGAAGTCAGAGAGAAGGCGTTTGCGGATAGTCTCGCCGGCGCCACCCTCAAAGAGCACATTGTCGGGAAGCACCACTGCGGCGCGGCCGCCATTCTTCAGCATCAGCATCATGTGCTGGAGGAAGTTAAGCTGGTTGTTCTTGGTCTCTACATAGAAGTCCTGTCGGTTCAAGTCCACCGAACCTGCTGGACGCTGACCGAAAGGCGGATTGGCAAGAATCACATCCACCAACGACTTAGGCTCTCGTTCCAACGAGTCCTCGCAAGTGATGGGGCTACGGTCTGTGCCCACACCATGCAGATAGAGGTTCATAGAGGCGAGCGTGACCACAAGAGGCGTGATATCCATGCCACGTAAAGCCTTATTACGCAGGAAATCGCGTTTCTCCTTGCTTGCCGATTGATTTTTCATATAATCGTAGGCCGAAAGGAGGAAGCCACCCGTACCACAAGCAGGGTCGCATACGGTCTCGCCAATCTGCGGATTGACACAGTCGACCATAGCTGTGATGAGCGGACGCGGCGTGAAGTACTGTCCTGCGCCGCTCTTCTTGTCCTGGCCGTTGCGCTCCAATATGCTCTCATAGATGGCACCCTTCACATCGCCATCCATAACGAGCCATTGCTCCTCATCAATCATCGTTATGACTTTCTTCAGATACACGGGTTTGTCTATCTTGTTCTGCGCCTTGGTGTAGATGGTACCGATAAGATTGCCTTGGGCGCTAAGAATCTTCAACGTTTCCTCGTACTGCGAGATAAGGTCCAGACCATCCAGACTGGTAAGGTCGTGCCACTGGTAGCCGTCAGGAATAGCCGAGTTCTCACCAAACATTTCCACATTCTCTGCATCCATCTTTAGGAAAAGCAGATAGGTAAGTTGGGTGATATAGTCTGTAAAGCCAATTCCTACTCCGGCAAGAGTGGTGGCAAGAGTCCATACTTTCTTGGTGAGCGACTGCTCGGTAGATGTGTTGTTTGTCATACTTAAATGGTTATGCTATTTTACCTAAAACTACAAAATTAAACAAAGAGAGAAGAGCGTCATCAGCTTTCTGCTTGGAACCAAACGCTGCTATCATCTGTGCTGCCTGCGTGCGGTCGTCGTCGCGAATGTCATCGATGGTGCAAGCGCCATTGCTTGCCACATAGTCCACAATCTGGCTCATCAGTTCTTTCTGCCTATCCGTTATCTCTCGGTGCCACTGTCCGCACCAAAGATTGAAGTACTGCCGAGCTGTAGTGCAGACACTTTCAAGCCGTTCTATCTGGTAGAAGGCAAAGCGCACCAACTGTATGATGTTGGTAATTGCCTCGCTCTCTTCCTTCTTGGTGGCACGGCGCACACTATGAGGGCTAACGATGGCGTAAGAGTTCCACAACTGCCTCGTACTGAAGCGGGAGTTCTCCATCTTCAGTTTGTTCTCCAGGTCTTTCATCATGCTATAAGTGATAGGCTCGCCACTCTGGTTATAGATGATGCGCAATGCCTCAATCTCGTCTGCATGTTCATTGCAGTACTGCTCAAAAGCCTCTGTTGTCTCTTCGGCTTCTTCCAATGAGAAGCCTTTAGAGATAAGCGCATCTTCGCCAGGCATGAGCGTATTGACAAAGCCAGCCGCAAGAATAAGAATGTATCGGCGCACATCGGCATGATTGGCGACAGGTGCGACAAGACCTTTGCGCTCGTTGTTGGGGGCGTTGACATCATAGTAAGGCGGCAGCGCGTCGCCCTCCAATGCCTCGTATATACGCTGTGCAATAGCGTTCATAGAGTCGCTTGCCAACCGTTCGAACTCTGCACGCTGAGAGTCGTCGGACTTATTGTGCAATCGGGACAAAGTGGAAGCCAGACGTTTCAGATACTCATCAGACAGATTGCCATGAGCGATGCGCTCAAGCAATTGCTTCAGTGTCAACCTGACGATATCGGGACTATCGCTTGGTCTGGCAACAGACTTCACGCGCTCGGTGACACCCACAGCATCGACAAGGAAAAAGTAATCCTTGCTGAAGGCATTGGGGGTCACAGCTCTAAGCTGTTCGTCGCCAATGGTGCGCACACCGCGTCCCTTCATCTGAATGTAAAGCGGTTCGGACTCCACGTCACGCATGAACATCACCACTTCGAGTGGTTTCACATCAGTACCCGTAGCCACCAGCGTGCAAGTGACGGCGATACGGAAGTCGCGGTCGTTGCGGAACTGGCGGATGAGTTCATTGCTGTCGCCCGACGAATAGGTAATCTTCTGTACATATCGGTCCATATCGGCATCGGGACATTTCTCTCCAAATACCTCTTTGGCTATGTTCACGATATTGGTGGCATGCATCTCGTTGAGCGCAAAAATAAGCGTCTTGGGAAGATAGGCAAAGTTTGGCTCACGCTGTGGGTCATTGAACATTTCCGTATACACGGCATCGCGATATGTGGTAAGAATGAGTTTTATCTGAGAGGGATTGATTATAGAGCGGTTTAGCTCTGCCTTGGAATAATTCTTAGTCTCGCGCGTGCTTATCTCCACCGTCTGGCCCGTATAACGAGTCTCCACACGCACTCGGTCGCCCCTCAAGATTGCGCCGCCATTCTCCGTCACCTCTGTCATGATGCGATACACGCGGTTGTCCACATTCACACCATCCACGATACTCTTCTCAAGCGTATAGTTTACGATGCGGTTGTTGTTGAAGAAAGCCATAGTTTCGGGAATAGGCGTTGCGGTAAGACCTATCAGTCGGGCGGTGTCAAAGTATTCAAGCACCTTGCGCCAGTTGCCATAAATACTGCGGTGACACTCGTCGATGATAATCAAGTCGAAGAAATCATGGGGCAACTTGGGAGTGGCAGGAAGCCTCACTTCGGCTGTCGCCTCGTCATTGTCATCCTCGTCATTGTCCACGATGTCCTCACCTTTCAGCAGTGAGAACAGACGCTGAATGGTTGAAATCAGCACATTGCAGTCGGATGGTATTTTTGCCGACTTCAAGCGCTCCACTCCATAGATATTGTTGAACGCCTCACCATTGTCTGTAAGGCGGAACGTACCAAACTCATTCTCGGCCTGCCGTCCGAGATTGTTGCGGTCGACGAGGAATAGCACTCGACGCATCGGGGTGTACGTCAGCATGCGATAGGCTGCAAGGCACGCCGTATAAGTCTTTCCCGCACCAGTTGCCAACACCATAAGGGCACGCTTTTGCCCACTACGGAAACTCTTTTCCAACTCGGTGACAGCCTCATACTGGCAGTCACGTAATCCCTTCTTGCTCAACGTAGGCAAACCGGCAAACGGGTCGTCGATGCCAAGCATACTTACTACCTCTTTGGGCGTATGGATACGGTTGATTGTATCCCATTCCGTGTTTGTCTTGCGAAAATCTTGGAATAAGACAACCTTGCCATTAGACTTAAATAAAAGGGGCGTAGGTTTCTGCCAAGTCTGGTAGCAGCCAGGAACACTCTTGGCGTAAGTGGCCACCTGGTCGCTCACTATATCCGAAGCGACATCGACATCCTCACGCTTGGCTTCCAGCACACCACAAACCTTGCCGTTGACAAACATAAGATAGTCGGCCTCGAGATTGCCTTCGAGCAATCCCTCACGCACAGCCACGGCAGACATCGTAGGTTCAAACTCGTCACGGTTGACTACCTGCCAACCTGCTTCTGCGAACCAACGGTCTATCTTTATTCTCGCTTTTTCCTCTGGCGTCATAGGTTATTCCTCCTCTTTTTCTGATAATAGCATATTATCGGAAGTTATCAACGGCAGCATATCATGCCCTTTTCCACTACGAATCATGTCCCCTGCCTTTCCCTTGCAAGAAATCGGCTTGACACATTGGCTTCATACGCCATCATCGATGACCACTTCAGTATTTAACAATCTTGCCACATCTACACTCAATGCTTTCGCAATGCGCAGAAGGTTTTTAAGGTCTGGCAGACTTGCAGTTGTCATCCGCTTGGATGTCTTGCCAAGTCCTTACCCAACTGTTCGACAAGCCACTTATTGAATCTCTGCTTCTCGGCAAGAACTATCTTCAATCTAATGACCTGTCCTTTTGGCATACCTTTTAATATATGTATGGCAAAGATACACAAAGTATGTGAGAACGCTTTGTAAATCTATTGAAAATTTACATTATCAGAAAGAAAATTGTCGAATGGGTCAATTATCCTACACTCCATAAAGCCTCCAGAACTTTCGCCACAAACCGGCATACACGATAGAAGACACGCAACTTCAACAGACTTCTGCTGCATCATCAGTCTTATACCTGTCGTTATAGGCATATTCAAGAGGACGGGCTACTTACATGTGGCACTTATGTTATACATGGTGGCAAACTATGATTTAGATAATTAGCATATCGAAACCGAGAAATACAAGAATGATTTAGAGAAACAGGACAAGGAATTACAAACAGACATCATCTCTATTCATTTCGGCATAGTGAAAGCGGAAATGATGCGGGTAGTATATGATTCCGAGAAGATACCTGTCTCCACCCTATCGGTTATCGCCCTCACCGTGTATCGTTCCGGCGTTCTTGCGGGCTGCTATCTTGTCGCAATTGATTTGGGCTATCTGGTCAAAGGTGTAGCCGAGGTCGTGGGCGAGCATGGCACAATACCAGAGCACGTCGCCTATCTCTTTGGCTATCTCGAGGCGGCGCTCGTCGTCGAACTCTCCCTGATTGTCGCGTATCACTTTCTTTACCTTATCGGCCACCTCGCCGGCTTCTCCGGACAATCCCAATGTGGGGTAGACGATGGGATGGGGATAGATGGCGGTGGCGAGTGCCTTCTGCTGATATTCATCAAAATCCATAAGCAGTATTTGTTGTATAGTTCTATTATAATAGTAACGCGCGAGCCTCGCAAATGTTGTATGGATAACGGGAAAAAGAATGGGAGCAGTTTCCAGAGCCAGCCACCTGGCTTGGCACCCGACGACAAGGGAAAAGAAAGAGAGCAAAGGACACGAGAGCGCAGCGGAGGCTACACGTAAGGGCATAAAAAAACCGCCTGAAAGCCCATGTCTCTCGACATCATACTCTTCGGCGGGACAAAAACTTGTTTTGTTTAAGGAAAAAGACTTTTTAATATCAACAACGAGCGGTTGTAAGTAACCACCTTAACACCCGACGCAATGTTATCACAACATCTGTGGGCATTGCCCGTCGCCTCCAGTCCTCCGACTGATTAAAAAGTTTACAGAATTTCAAATCTTTACATCATTTTCTCAACCAAATAGTTACACACTTCATATAAATGCTTCTTTTTTGTTTCACTATTACGACTGCAAAGTTACATACTTTTTACAAAATATGCATAGCATTTTCCGATTTTAATATATTAAAAATCTCTTATTGCGTGTCGATGGCCTTCATTTTGCCCGTTGGCAAGGGGCTGACGGAGGACTTTATGACCGCCCACCAGCCGATGACCGCTGGGGATGCTGGGCTACTTCAGCGTCTCGCTCTCTATCTTCTCGATGCTTCCGCTGATAGGATTGAGCAGGATATGACTGGTATTCTTCTTGCCGAAGAGCTCGGCGCTGAGATACTCGGTACGTCCAAACTGTCCGGCGTAGCACTCATAGGTCTTCACGATACGGCTGTCGTGGGTGAGCGTGACTTGGATTTTGTCGGGGATATTGACGCAGAGCCCGAAATTGTCCTTGGACTCCTTCTCGGCAGGTCCGCCTTCGGGCACATTGCCCTCTGGAGCCACCATTATATAATAAGGTGTACCCGCCAGATCGTCGGCATCGGTGATACCCAGATGCTGGGAAAAGCGGAAGAGCACGCTGCGCTCCTCATCGGGCTGGGGAACAAAGGTGATGATGGTCTCGACGGTGTCGCTCACCATGGTTCCCTCAAAGGTCTGCAACAGCGCACGCTCCTGGGCATCGAGGTTCTCCATCATGATGCGCAGCTGGGTGCCGTCTTTGGGCATAAAGTCTGCCTGGCCGCGTGCGAGCTGGTTGCGGCTCTCGCGGATGTCATAGATGTCCTTGGCGGTGAGCTCAGCCATCTTGGCGGTGCTTCCAGCCGAGAGGATATCCTCGTTCATATAGTCGTTGGGATTGGGCTGCGGCTGCTTGGGAGCAGGCACAAACCGCTCGGGCAGCGCCACCTGGCGTCCCTTGGCATTGATGGCGAGCAGCAGTCCGCTCTCGTCGCGGTCTACCTCGCTGATGCTGAGTTTCTTATCCAGATTGAGGGTAAACTGCTTGGTAGAATCGGGCACACCGATGGTGTTCATGCGGATGTCTACCACCCTATAGGTCTCGGCGGGATGGAGCGCCACGTCCTTCTTCTTCATGTAGCGGAAGGCGTACATGGCAAACTGTCCGGGGGTGTAGGTGGTCTTCTCTACCTTGACGGCAAATCTCAGCGCCGTCTTGGGCAGAAAGTAAGTGGTTCCGGCCACAGTCTGTTGGGCCAGGGAAACGCCCATGCCGGCAAGCAGCATCAGCGCCGAAAGGATATACTTTTTCATTGCATGTGTTATAATTTGCTTTTGTATTGTCTATGATGTTATCAGTCTTCGATGTAGCGGAACGCTGCGGGCAGGGAGTCCACGATGTCGCTCGCCACGAGGCTCTCCATTCCCTTGGTGCGCACTGCCAGGTCTCCGGCAAGTCCATGGAGATACATACCCAGCATGCAGGCCTGCTGATGCTGGTAGCCCCGCGCCAGAAGTCCGGTGATGACGCCCGTGAGCACATCGCCGCATCCGGCAGTAGCCATTCCGGCGTTGCCCGTGGTGTTGAATATCACTTGTCCCGAGGGCAGGCACAGGGCGGTGTAGTGTCCCTTGAGCAGTATGTATGCCTGGAGGCGCGCTGCCATTTCCGATGCGCGATTGAGCAGTTCACAGCTGTCGTGCGACGCCGCCCCCAGCAGGCGCTCCATCTCCTTGGGATGGGGCGTGAGGATGCAGTCCTTGGGCAACTGCTGCAACCAGGCGCGGTGGGCAGCCAGTATGTTGATGGCATCGGCGTCGATGACCACCGGGCAGTTGGCTCGGCGCAGCTGGGATATGAGCGAGAGGGCCGTAGTCTCGTCGGTACCCAGTCCAGGACCTACACCCATGGCCGAATAGGCTGTGGTGTCTACCGCCTCGGTAAACCTGAGTTCGCTGGCATCCATCTGCAGCACTGCCTCGGGCACCGCCATCTGCATGACGGTATAATTGGCCTTGGGCGTATGCACCGACAGCTTGCCCACTCCCGAGCGCAGACAGGCTCGGGCTGACAGTATCGCCGCTCCCGACATGCCATAGCTGCCGGCTATCAGCAGCGCATGGCCCATCTCTCCCTTGTGGGCAAAGGGCCAACGACGGCGCAGAAACGAGCGCAACTCTCCCTCCTCGACGAGCGAGAAGCGGCTGTCCTTACTCTCTGCAAAAGACTTGGAGAGACGGATGTCGAGCACCTTGACCTCGCCCAGATAGGGCTGGTTCTCGGCAAAGAGCATCGAGAGCTTGAGCTGCTGGAAAGTGAGGGTAAGGGTGGCGCGCACGATGTTGGCTCTGACGTTGCTCGAATTGTCTTCGGGCATCAGGCCCGAAGGCAGGTCGATGCTCACCACGGGCGCTTCACTCTGGTTGATATACTTGACGAGCGAGGAGAAACCTCCGGCGAGAGGCTTGTCGAGCCCAGCCCCGAAGAGACCATCGACAACGAGCGTATCGGCATCGAGCACGGGCGGGTCGAAGTTTACCTTGACCTCGACAAATTCTTCCACCTTGACGCTTTCGACCAGCCGCTTCTTGTTGGCGGTACAGTCGGGCGAGAGGTTGTTGTGGATGTTGAAGAGATAGACCGACACGGCAAAACTGCGCTCTGCCAGCAAGCGCGCCACAGCCAGGGCATCACCGCCATTATTGCCAGGTCCGGCAAAGACGATTACCCTCATGGGCACCCAGCGCCGGGCTATCTCATCGGCCACTGCCGACGCCGCGCGTTCCATCAGGTCGATGCTCTTCACGGGCTCGTGTTCGATGGTATATCTGTCCCACTCCTTTATCTGTCTGCTCGTAAATATTTTCATACCTTGCAAAAATACGAAAAAATGACTAACTATCGTAGCTGTTTTCCTATATTTTTTGTAATTTTGTCGAGAAATTATTAAATTCATACTCATGAGTATCGTACAGATTAAGGACAAAAGGTTCAAAACGTTTATTAGCGAGGACGAAATCCAGCAACGCGTCAAGGCCGTCGCCGACAGGATCAACCATGACATGGAGGGCAAGAAGCCCCTGCTCCTGGCCGTGCTCAACGGCTCGTTTGTCTTTGCCGCTGACTTGATGCGCCACATCACTATCCCATGCGAGATATCGTTTGTCAAGCTGGCATCGTATGAAGGCACCGTCTCTACAGGCAAGGTGGTCGAAGTGATGGGACTCAACGAAGACATAACCGGACGCGACGTCATCATCGTCGAAGACATCGTAGACACTGGCAAGACCATGGAGCGCATGCTCGACACCCTGGGCACCCGCAACCCCAACTCGCTGCACATCTGTACGCTGCTGCTCAAACCCGAGAAACTGAAGATACCCCTCAACATAGAGTATGCAGCCATGGAAATCCCCAACGATTTCATCGTGGGCTATGGACTTGACTACGACCAGGAGGGTCGTAACCTCAGAGACATTTATACATTAGTAGAAGGATGAAGAATATAGTTATTTTCGGTGCCCCCGGTTCGGGCAAAGGCACCCAAAGCGACAAGATGATTGCTCAGTACGGTTTTGAGCACATCTCTACCGGCGACGTGCTGCGCAATGAAATCAAGAACGGAACCGAGCTGGGCAAGACCGCCAAGAGTTATATAGACCAGGGACAGCTTATCCCCGACGAGCTGATGATAGACATCCTTGCCAGCGTATACGACAGCTTCGGCAAAGAGCACAAGGGCGTCATCTTCGACGGATTTCCCCGCACCATCCCCCAGGCTGAAGCCCTCAAGAAGATGCTGGCTGAGCGCGGACACAAGGTGGCTGCCATGATTGAGCTCGACGTTCCCGAAGACGAGCTGATGAAGCGTCTCCTACTCCGCGGACAGCAGAGCGGACGCAGCGATGACAACGAAGAGACTATCAAGAAGCGCCTCAACGTTTATCACAACCAGACATCTCCCCTCATTGAATGGTACGCCAAAGAAGGCATACACCACCACATCAACGGTCTGGGTGAGCTCGACCGCATCTTTGGCGACATCACTGCCGTCATCGACAATTTGTAATATCATAAAAGGCTGAAGCAGCGTGCCGGCAGACGTACCTATGCAGATAGATACGACAAGCACGACACGGCGCTTCAACCTTTTTTCGTTTTATTAGACTCCACTTTTCACCAACTCCTTATCATCTATTATAATTATGGCAGAATCCAATTTCGTTGACTATGTAAAAATCTGTTGTCGCTCGGGCAAGGGCGGACGCGGCAGTATGCACCTGCGCCACGTGAAGTACAACCCTAATGGTGGTCCCGACGGTGGCGATGGAGGACGCGGAGGTAGCATATACCTGCGTGGCAATCACAACTATTGGACGCTGCTCCACCTCAAGTTCCAGCGTCACGTATTTGCCGAACATGGAGGCAATGGTGGCCGCGACAAGTGTCACGGCACCGATGGTAAGGACATCTATATCGACGTGCCCTGCGGCACTGTGGTCTACAACGCCGAGACGGGCAAATACGTGTGCGACGTCAACTACGACGGACAGACTGTATTGCTGCTCAAGGGCGGACGCGGCGGATTGGGCAACTTCCAGTTCCGCACAGCCACCAACCAGGCTCCTCGCTACGCACAGCCGGGCGAACCGATGGAGGAGATGACCATCATCCTCGAGCTCAAGCTGCTTGCCGATGTCGGACTGGTAGGTCTGCCCAACGCCGGAAAGTCCACCCTGCTCTCGTCGCTTTCGAGCGCACGGCCCAAGATAGCCAACTATCCCTTTACCACCCTCGAACCCTCGTTGGGCATCGTAGACTATCATGACCACCAGTCGTTTGTCATGGCCGACATCCCCGGCATCATCGAGGGAGCCAGCGAGGGCAAGGGACTGGGACTGCGCTTCCTTCGCCACATCGAGCGCAACTCGCTGCTGCTCTTCATGGTGCCCGGCGACACCGACGATATCAAGCGCGAATATGAAGTGCTGCTCAAGGAGCTGCAGCAGTTCAACCCCGAGATGCTCGACAAGCACCGCGTGCTGGCGGTCACCAAGTGCGACCTGCTCGACGACGAGCTTATCGACATGCTGCGCGAGACTCTGCCCGACGACCTCCCCGTGGTGTTCATCTCTGCCGTCACCGGCAAGGGACTGCCCGAGCTCAAGGACATCCTGTGGCGTGAGCTCAACAGCGAGAGCAACAAGCTGGCAGACATCACAGCCGAAGACACGCTGGTGCACCGCGACAAGGATATGAGCCACTTTGCCGAAGAGCTCCACGACGAGGGCGAGGACATCGAGTTTGTCGATGAAGACGACATCGAAGATATCGAAGACCTGGAAGACTTCGAATACGACGAGGAGGACTATGATGACCAGCAAGACTGAACCCCGTCTGCTCTGCTATGACCTCGGCGAAGGGGTCACAGCCTTCTCCACCACCCGACATGGCGGCGTGAGTGAGGCCAACTACGCCTCGTTCAACATCAACCCCTACTGCGGAGACAGCGCCGACCACGTGGCACACAACCGCCAGCTGCTGGCCGACAAGCTCGGACTGCCCGCCTCCCACATCGTCCTCCCCCACCAGGTCCACGGCATCGAGCACCGCGCCGTGGCGCCCGAACTGCTCGACATGAGCGACGCCGTGCGCGACAAGATACTCGACGGAGTAGACATGGTGACGACCTCGATGACCGGCGTGTGTATCGGAGTCTCCACCGCCGACTGCATCCCTGTATTGCTCTACGACCCCGTGGCCCGCGCCACCGCCGCCATCCATGCCGGATGGCGCGGCACCCTGCAGCGCATCTGCCAGCGTGCCGTCATGGCCATGCAGCTTCACTACGGCACCACCCCCGACAGGCTGCGCGCCGTGGTAGGACCAGGCATCTCGCTCGCCAACTTCGAAGTGGGACAGGAGGTCTACGACCAGTTCGTGCAGGCTGGCTTCGACCTTACCGAGACCGCCGAGTGGCACACCAAGTGGCACCTTGACCTGCCCGGCATCAATATCCGAGAGCTCATCGGCTGCGGCGTGGCGCCCGAACATATCCACCATGCCGGCATCTGTACCTTCGACCATGCCGACGACTACTTCTCGGCGCGCCGTCTCGGCATCGACTCCGGACGCATCTACACCGGCATCCTGATGCGATGACATCCCACACCCCGACCATTAACCCTTACTCCTAAAAGTCTACCTTTATACATATGAACATCAAGCATACACTGACATGGGCCCTGCTGGCGACATTGCTGTCGGCATCCACCCCAGCCGACATCAAGTTCACCCCAGCCGAAACCCAGCAGATAAGCATCAGCACCCCCGGACTCTTTGACAAGAGCAAAGCCTTCAGCATCGACTTCACCAGCATGGGCGACCGAGCCTACAGCTTCCCGCTGCCCGTGGGCAAGGCTACGCTATCTGACAAGGAAGACCGACTGGAAATCACCTCCAAGAAGGGCGATGCCGTCAAGGCCATGTTTGACGGCTGCGTACGACTCGCGCGAAAGATGGACCGCCACGGCAATGTCATCGTGATACGCCACGACAATGGTCTGGAGACTGTCTATGAAAACAATGCGCAGAACCTGGTGCAGAGCGGACAGACGGTAAAGGCCGGACAGACCATCGCCATCATCGGCAACGACGGCGAACAGGGTCTCTGCCGCTTCTTCATCATGGTCAACGGCTCACGCGTCAACCCCACCACCATCGTCAATGCCCGCAACCACCGACTCTACCGTCAGGTGCTGGCGTTCGAGAAGCGCGGCGCCAATATCCGTATAACCCACATCGACGGAGAGAGCAACGAGAAGCGCGGACTGACCCTCGACCCCGACGAGGAAACCAACCCGTTTGAAAACAGCAGCAGCTTCGAACTCGACCTTACCCAGATAGAGGAGGAGCACTGGGCCTACCCGCTCCCGGGTGCCAAGGTCATCAGCCCCTATGGCGGCAGACGGCGCCACAGTGGCGTAGACCTCAAGACCAAGCCCAAAGACAACATCGTGGCTGCTTTCGACGGCGTCGTCACCCGCTCAGCCCCCTTCTCGGGCTACGGCAACTGCATCATCATCCGCCACGCTTTCGGTTTTGAGACGCTCTACTCCCACCAGTACAAGAACCTGGTCAAGGCTGGAGACAAGGTCAAGGCCGGAGACGTCATCGGACTCACAGGGCGCACGGGCCGGGCCACCACCGAGCACCTGCACTTCGAGGTCAAGTACCGTGGCGTGCGCATCAATCCGTCCACCATCTTCGACCATACCAAGCGCAGTCTGAAAGCCACCACCCTCGTGCTTGGAAAGAACGGCAGCGTGAAGACCAAGAAATAACAGCCCGCTACCCCACGCCTCCGCCCCGCCCGCCATCACCCCGCCGACGGCAGCGACGGCACCTGGCTGACCATCCATAGTCTCCAGACCACAGCAGCAATAAAGGCAAGCACCCATGACAGAGGTGCTTGCCTTTATTGTTGTCGCTGCGGCTTCGGGGGAGAGCCTGGCCATTGGCATACCTCTCGTTGCAGAGGCAGCCACTATCGCCATGACCGCGGCATCAGTCTTCAGTGGTCCATTTCACCATCTTGGCCAGTTGTAGGAAATAGTCGTTTGACCAGATGTCAAGTTCCTTGGGATTGCGGACAAAGGGCAGCACGTCTGCCTTGACCTGCTTGATGTCTGCCGATGCCAGTCGCTCGCTCAGTTTGTCCAGGAACGACTCCTTGGTGATATCCTCCTGATTGAACTGTAAGGCCCATTCATGTAGGTGGGCAAAGTCAAGAGGAATATTGTGGCGAACGTACCATTCGAAGTCATACCAGTCACGGCCTTTCACCCTATTCTTCCACGCCCGATACAGCAATGCGTGCATCTTGCCTGCAAACAGGTCTGGCAGAGTGAAGCATCGTGTCATGAATGACTGTGGCTGGAGAAGCAGTTTCTGTTCGGTATCAAACTTCAATGGTGGTTGCGTGTCTACTTCTATCTTTATCTTTACCGTTTTCTCCGTCTGGAAGGTGATATCATAGACATCAGTGTTATCCTTCAAGAAGGCAGACTCCTCTTTGCCAAAGTTCTTCTTGTCTTTCTTCTTGATCTCAACCTCGCGACCGACGAGGGCAAACTGATTGACTATCGGCTGGAAGTATCGGGTAAAGTCGAAGTGGTCATTGGGAGAGACGAGCGAGAAGTCCATATCTTCAGAGAAGCGCTGCAAACCATGGAAGATACGCAGACAGGTGCCGCCATAAAAGGCTGCCTCGTCAAAGAAGCCCCCATTATACAGCCCTGCAAGGATTACCTGCTGATTGACCTCGAAGATGGCATTGCGCCTCTGCTGTTCGGTCGTAAATTCATAGACCGACAACATCTGATTGTATATTTCGTTTGTGCTCATTTCTTCATATATTTTATCAGAGTTTCTATCGATTTTCCCTTTTTCCCGACTTGTGCATACCGCTCAAAGATACCTACATCCATACGCAGGAAGTCATCTATGTCCATGCGGATGTCACCTTCCAGATAAGCCTCAACATCCTTCAGATAGCGGAGATTGACATTAGGAGAATTGGCTATCAGGTCGCACAGCGCCTTTTCGGGTGTAGCCATCAGAAACGAGTAGCTATGCTGGTTGATGCTTGTCACGCCTACAGAGAAGGCCTCGCGCGAAATCATCTGATACTCGAAGCGCCCCACGGGGGTATCAAAGTGGCGGGAGTGCTTTATCGTCATCGACTGGGTGGTATAGACTGCCTCGGGTATCAGTCCGTAATAGCGCAAGGCTGTCTGTCTGGACACATACGAAGGGGCATAGAGATGATTGGCTATCAACTCTGTTGACAGGCTCACCCGCGATACCTTGGGGGCTATCACATATAGCCCTCTCTTAAGACGTATCACCTTGCCTGCCGTCTCAAGTTGAAGCACCTTTTGATTACCTGCCGACATTTCCGGGAATAGAGATGCCACCGTGGCGGTGCTTACTGGAATGTTGCCAATATGCTCTAAGTCCATAATCATGCCACAAAGATAGTCAAAACTGGTACAGTAAACAAACTTTTTATTGTTTTTCTGTACCAATTTTAGCTGTTTTTACAATTTCGAGGCCATCCATGAGCTCCATGAGGCTTGGTTTGTGCATGCCATGACCTTATTGGTTGCTTCCAAATTGACTATAGAATGTTCTTTAATCAGAAACAGTGGCGACAACATCGCTTTTGGTATAACAACAATTGTTTCTAACACTTGCCGAACGTTTTTTCGCATCGTTTAGGCATCCTTTTCATATAAAAGTAGTATATTTGCGGTGTAAAATATGATACTGGTATCAAAAAATGTACCCTAATATGATATTCGAACGTAAGAAATACTTGAATGAGCTTATCGCAGGACGCGGAAACGGACTTGTGAAAATTATTACGGGTGTCAGACGATGCGGAAAGTCCTTTCTGCTGTTCAATATCTGGCACAACTGGCTGTTGAAACATGGAGTGACTGGCAGCCACATCATCGAGATACAACTTGATGACTTCCGAAACCGACGACTGAGAAAACCTGATGCTCTACTTGACTATATAGACTCCAAGGTAGTTGATGATGGCAATCCTTTTTATATTGTTTTGGATGAGGTACAACTGGTGGAAGATTTCATAGAGGTTATCCTTAGTTTAACCCACATAAGGAATGTGGATGTGTATGTATCGGGGTCAAACTCCAGATTCCTGTCGAGCGATATCGTAACGGAATTTCGTGGCAGAGGTGACGAAATACGCATCTGGCCTCTCACCTTCGATGAGTATTTCAAGGGTATTGGCGGCGACATACGCAAGGCATGGTTGGATTACTATACTTTTGGAGGACTCCCGCAGGTGGCTTTGCTGGAAACAGAAGAGAAAAAAACCGATTATTTGCATAATCTGTATGAAACTACCTATCTCCGTGATGTGATAGAGCGCAACCATTTGCGCAACCCTGAAGGAATGAAAGAACTTGTGCGAGTATTAGCTTCAGGAATAGGTTCGTCTACCAATCCAACGAGAATAGCCAACACATTTCAGTCTGCACAAGGCGTGTCCATAAAGCGAGATACGATAAAGCTATATATTGAATATCTGGAAGACTCATTCTTGATAGAGGAGGCCTTGCGCTACGACGTGAAAGGCAGAAAGTATATTGGTACCGAATCCAAGTATTACTTTGCCGATATTGGCATCCGCGCAGCTATTCTCGACTATCGTCAGCAAGAGGAAACACACATTATGGAAAACATTATCTACAATGAGCTCCGCAGTCGTGGATACAATGTGGATGTTGGGCTGGTTGAACTTGGGGGCAAGGACAAGAACGGAAAGTTTGTCAGAAGAATGCTGGAGGTTGACTTCGTGGTAAACCGCCCTCCATATAGAGTGTATATCCAGTCGGCTTACCACATGCCCACGACTGAGAAAGAGGCCCAAGAGAGCCGTCCGTTACTGTCAATCAACGACCACTTTCGAAAAATAGTCATTGTTGGTGATGACATCCATCGTAAGGAAGACGAATTTGGTATTCTGACCATTAGCTTATTGGATTTCCTGACAGATAAAGAGCTATTAAACCAATAGCCTCAGTCCATATATCCAGCCACTGAGGCTAAATAGTGCATGCCATGACCCTCTCCATATTGATTGCGAGGTTGGATTTAGTCATTGCGTGACGGTATTTATTCTTTGCGGACCACGCATTGGCCATATCAGGTCGCGAAGTCAGGTTATTTGCGGTCGGCAGAGGTTTCGGGAGAATTGGGGGCGGGCGGTTGGGCCTAATAAAATATCCGCAATGCCTGTCTATGGGCATTGCGGATAATGCTATGCTACTGGAGCCTCTGGCTGCGGTGGCTATCGTCGTGGGGCTTGCGCCCGGTTATCTACTTGCTGTGCTTCTGCCAGTACTTGGCGCCTTTGGCCTTGAGTTTTTCGGTGAAGGCGGCGGACTCGGCATCTACCTGTGCCTCCTCTTCGGGCGTGGCAAAAGCGTGGCGGTAGCCTTTCACATCGTTCCAATGGCCGCGGGTGAAGTCGGGCACCTCTACCGGCTTGTTGCCATTGTCCATCGACAGTGAGCCGAGCTCTGCCAGACAGCACCATTCGCCCAGGTCATAGACATCCATGTCGAAAGGCAGCCCGTGCTGCAGACAGTAGACCAGACGGCTGTCCATGATGTAGTCCATACCGCCGTGGCCGCCTACCTTCTTGGCCTGAGCCAGATAGCGGGTCACGATGGGGCTCTCATATTTCTTGGTGAGCGCACGGCGGTCGGCGGCGGGCATATAGGAGTGGCCCGAGAGATTGTCGGCCGACGGGCGCACGCCACTGTTCTTCATCTCATCGCCCGAGAGCGCGTAGCCCTCAGTAGGATATTTGTTGGCAAAACCCTTGGTACCTGTGAGTTGGTACATACGGTTGTAGGGCTGGGGCGTCATGGTGTTGTGGTGTATCTCGATAACCTTGCCATTCTCGGTGCTGATGAGGGTGGTGGTATGGTCGCCGTTGGCAAACTTCTCGCAGGGCTTGCCCGAGAGCTTCTCTGCCCACGCCTTGCCGTTCACCGACTTGGTATCCATAGCCACGAGAGTCTTCATACGGTCGCCGCGGTGTATATCCAGCACCTGGGCGATGGGGCCCAGACCATGGGTGGCATATACATCGCCCCGGAATTTCTGGTTGAAGTCCAAGCGCCAGCCCAGACGGTCATTGGCGTCCTTCTTCCAGTACATATCCCAGAACTGGGAGAGGTCATGACGATAGGCACCCTGCACATAGAGCACCTCGCCGAACACTCCGTGCTGCGCCATATTGAGGCTGTTGAGCTCGAAGAAGTCATAACAGCAGTTCTCAAGCATCATACAGTGCAGGCGGGTCTTCTCGCTGAGGTCGATGAGCGACCATATCTCGCGCAGGTTCATGGCCGACGGCACCTCGATGGCCACGTGCTTGCCATGCTCCATGGCATACTTGGCCACAACAAAGTGGTGGAGCCAGTCGGTGGCGATATACACCAGGTCGATGTCCTTGCGCTCGCACAACTTCTTGTATCCGTCCTCACCGTAATATATATCTGCCGGGGGCATGGATGCGGCGCGCAGAATGGTGTTGCAGGTGTCAGCGCGCTCGCGCTCATGGTCGCAGAGGGCCATCACCTGGGTGCCGTTGATATGGGTAAAGCGGCGCACGGCGTCGGGACCGCGCATGCCCAGTCCTACAAATCCCACGCGCACCACCTTGAGCTTGGGTGCGGTGAGTCCTAGTGCGGGCTGCTGGCCGGCAGGACGTTCGGGAACCTGGGTGACGATAGTGCCATCCACTGTCTTGTAAGGCCAGTCAAAGGCCACCTGGGCGCTGGCGGTGAGCGCTGTCATAAACAGTCCCACCAATATCAGCAAAGTGATGATTTTCTTGTTCATTACGTCTTTAATTTAGATTGTTATGCAAAGTTAAGGCTTTAATCATCAATCCCCAAACGAAAGGGACGAAAAACAACATGCCCGGAACGTTTTTTATCTTCACGTCCCGGGCACGCCGTGTGGTTATTTCGGCCTCCTGTCTATTTGCAGGTGGCGATATTAAACTCGTTGACCTTGGATATCTTGTGGTTGTTGCCCTCGATGACCGAGATGCACAACTTCACGTTGCCGGCCTTGATGCGGTTGTCGGCCTTGACCAGTGCGGTGTAGCGTATGCCGCATCCGGGGGCAATCTTCTCTACATGCACACCGGGCGAGATGAAGATATGGCGGGGGGGGGGGGGGGGGGGGGCCCCCGGGGGCTCA